>Ga0307376_10001861_pt1 | contig 21741 bp, 21 predicted proteins | sample TR2MG_FD_202536 | JGI IMG/M metagenome (GOLD analysis project Ga0307376, IMG submission 202536) | Soil microbial communities from Risofladan, Vaasa, Finland - TR-2 | ecosystem: Environmental > Terrestrial > Soil > Coastal area > Acid sulfate soil | place: Finland: Risofladan, Vaasa | collected...
CAGATTAAACGCCTTATGTCTTCGGTTTCCCCTTGAATCCAATCATCTACCCCTTCAATAGTTCGATAAGGTTGATTATAAGGAAGTCCAATTACTTTACAAGCACCACTAATTGCATGCTTAAATCTTGACTCCCATGTTTTATAAGTGTAAGCCTTAACAAATTCTTCTCCGAAAGATAATGGTGCAGGCATCCATCCTCCATAACCCTGCATCATATTAACTACTATTGATCCTACAAAGAACCATCCGCCAGCATAATAAGTTGCTATATCTCTGGCATATTCTTTCCAATCTTCAGGAGGTCTACCTCTTGTGATAGTTCCTATTAAAATAGCGGGTAAAAACAAATTCCAGAGAGTCCTCCAGGCAAGAGTTCCCGTAGAAATTTTTCCAGCCTTATATTGTCTAAATGTATCTCTAAGAAAATTTTGATTTTTATTAATCTGATTCTGAAATAGACTAAACATTTTAGCTACCGTACCATCTCTAAACCATTGTGGAAGATCTTTCATTAATGCTGAAGGCTGAGTTTTTCTTATCGCATAAGCTGCATATTCAATGGCTTGTCTTTCTAAATCTGCTGCATCTGTGAATTTTATTTTTTTTCCACCTATTTTTTGAGTATTTATTACTGAATCGTAAGTACCCTTCCAAACAGATAAAACAGCATATTCATCAAGCATCCTGATCAAAAATAATGTTTTCATTCTAATATCCCCAGTTTGATTTTTAAGTATTTGTTTGGCTTCGGTAGTTTCCATCCATTCTTGCATCACTCTATCGATTATTCCTTTTCTAGCTCTTGCCTGGGGATCTACCTTAAAAACAAATTGCTTAGTTTCATTGTAGTGAAGGGATACTTGTTCTATTCCACTTAAAACTGCTGGCAATCCTACTAATCCTACTGCGTTAGAAAGCGAAATAAGCTGTTTTGTTCCTGACAGAATATTAAATCCCAACATAGAAATAAAAGCACTCGTTCTCAGAAACATGAGAGTTTTATCTGAAGTGCTGAGAATTTTATTCTGTTTGGCTTTTACAGAATCCTTAAACCATTGTGTGATATTTTCATAAGCAACCCTTCCATATTTGGGATTTCCAAGAATTGCCTTTTTAAGTTCTGGGTTAGACAATAAATTATTTATATCCATTTCGGCTTCTTTGTAAGCTTTGTAATGTTCAACTTTTGCTATGTCTCGCAGCATATTAGTTATACAATCTAGCATAATTACATTTTCAGCACGATGTGTTCTTTCTTTCCGAAAACCTTCTTCCATATAAGCTCTTCTCGTTAAGGGATTATGTTCTAATTCTACCGACACGGAATTATATAAATCCTCACCTAAAACTTGAATAGCAAAACGATTTTTAACCCCTTTTAAATGTACTCCTCGTACTCTTACATCAAATTCATCGAGTTCTTTTTCTTGTGTCAATTGATATTCTTGATAAAATTTAACTACAGCCTCTTCCTCTTTGGTTAAGCTATTACTTACATCTTCAATATCCTTATCTGTAAATTGATAGGGTTCTAACCCTTTCTTTATGATTACACCAGCGTTTTGAACGTGTCTTAGGGCATCTTCATCTAAAGAACACAGATATAGACCAGCCCTTTGGGAATGCGTGAGCATTAAATCTCCCGTTCTTTCTTGTAAGAATTTATCAATATCTATTTTATTATCATCGAAAAGATTTCTCATTTTTTCTATTTTTTCAAAAGTATTTAGTAATTCGGTATTTGTACAATTATTGATTGTATTATAAAAGGTTTCATGCCATAGTCCTCTTTCTTCTCCATCCATTTTCTCGAAAAGTGATTCATCTAGTGTGGTATTTATCCAATAATGATTCCAAGGATCTTTGACCTTTTGCTTTAAACTACTTATGTCTTTTATTTCCTGTTTAATATTTCTTGTTTTTTTCTGAAAATCTTCTATAATATCTTGTTTCTGTGTTCTATTGAGTTCATTAAAATCTAATCCATATTTTTCTTGACTTATTTTATTAACCTTATTTTCATAAAGTGTTGCAACAAGATCACGAGCAAGTTCTTTTATTTCTTTCCCCTTTTGTACCTTAATCATCTTACCTTTAAGTTTTCCTATTTTAGCAAGATGTATAATGCTATCGTGGACAGTCTCTAACTGTGCTATAGTCATATCATTTAAAGGTATCGTTTTTATTATATCAAGGACTTTTTGAGGAATGTTCAAGACTGTATCGCCTTTCTCCATTTCTCTTTCGATAAATTTAACTGTTTCTTCTCTGGCATGCAGAGTTTTTTGTTGTCTTTTCTTCAGATCGAACATATCCTTAATTGCTTCAATTTTATCTTTATAATCTATAGCAACATTTTCAGTCGGGAGTTTATTTATATCTTTAATTAATTTATTGATATATTCTTTCTGTGCTTTTCTTTCTTTGGCTCTGGCTACAACCTCTTCAAAATGTTCTTTTTGTGCGAATATTCCCTCTTTTTTACCTTCAGAAAATGCTTTTTTGGCTGCCTTTTCTTGACCTTTCAAGACAAGGTCAAGTATATCAAGTTCAGAGATCAGAATTTTATCTTTTTTAGTCTGTCCAGTAACTTCTCTGATTTTGCCCTTCACTTTTTTGGTCGGGGTTTTCTCTCCTATTGTGTAAACATCTCCAACTTTTATATCTTTATTAAACTCTGGCTCTGGCTCTGGCTGTGCCAATGTTACTTCTTTGGGTGGCACAGGTGGTTTGGGTGGTTCAATAACTTTTTTCGTGATTTCTTCTTTGGCTTTTACTCCTGCGGTGGCTTGGTTGTAGATATCGGTAAGCTGTTGTTTGGTCTTGATTTGGTCTGGTTTTAAGGCTATATATGTATTGCCCGTTAAAGTGAACACATCAGAAACATTTTTTACGATAACACCATCATTCCCTCTTTTTCTTGCTATCCCAGCAAAACTATCTATATCTATATTTTTTCCTTCAAATTCAATCTTTGTCCAATGTGCACCTTTTGCATCAATAATTAATGGGTTTTTAATATCAAGATACGCTTCTTTTATATTTTCAAATTCTTTGTCACCAGTAAAAGCTCGTGCTACATCTATGTTATCCGTAAAAAATATTCCTCGTTCTTTAAATCCTTTCCCATACCCTTCTATAAATCTTTCAAATTTTGCGTCAAATTTTGTTCCATGATACAAGGGTTGCCCTTGTGCTTCCATAAACTCTTCTACACTCTTATACTTCCTTGCTTCCTCTGCTAATGGTTCGAGTTCGGGAATCATCTTCTTTTTTTCTTCTGGCAGCATCTTTGCTTTTGGGATTTCTATTTCTGTATATTCGGTAGGTTTCATCTTTATTTGTTTTTGCACATTTTTAAGTTCAATAAATTCTCTACTAATTTGTCTCTTATCTTTGGTGTTGAGGGTCTCATCTAACATGGCATCTTTCAATTCTTTGATAGCAGTGTCAATCTCACCAAGAGGATATTTTATTTTTAATTTGGATTTTTCTATTATGTCATCTGCTTTAGCTAATGCATTGTATACTTCGGGGTTTTCTTCATAATTAATCCCTCTAATCGTTGGTTTTTCTTTTTCTTCTAATTCTTTCGCTTTTGGAATTTCAACTTTAGATGGTTTTGTAGGTTTGGTTTCGATAATTAATTCTTTAATACCCTGAAGTTCTAATAATTCATCTCCCAATCTCTCTTTTTGGTCATTACTCAATTCCTTCATTGTTTTATCAGTCATGGAATCCTTTAATTCTTTAATAGCAATATCGATTTTATCAGGAGTAGGTTCAATATTTAATTTTGAATTTTCAATAATCTCATCTGCTTTGGCTATTGCTTTATTGACCTCTGGAGTTTCATCGAAGTTTATCTCCTTCGTCATTTCTTTAGTTTCTTTAAAACCAGTTATTTTTTCTAAATCTTCAAGACGGTCACTTATGGTTTCTCCCCCTATGATTTCTATTTTAGGGATTACGGTACGTTTAGCCTTCTTAACCCATTCATCATTAGCAAGTAAATCTTCTGGTATCCCTCCACGTTTTCTTAATGCTTCACGTTTAATTCTGAGTTCTTCGGGTGTCAGTTTTTTAGGTTCTGCTTTTAATATTTCTTTAACAAATTCAGGGGTTGCTAATCCTGCAACTTCATTTTCAGTTAAAAAGTTTTTATTATCTCGTGTGTAAAATAAATCATCTCCTACCATAACTTTTTTATAAGTTCCTTCAAAAACTGGAATCTCTTCTGGTTGTTGTTCTTTAATTGCTTCTGCGATTTCAGTTCGTTCTTCCAACATTTCTTTAAAAGATTCGCCCATTGGTTTAATTTTAGGTTTAACCTTTTTTTTGGTTTCCGCTTTAATTTCTTCTTCTGTTTTAGCGGCTAAAGTTACAGGTTGTGGTTCTCTAGGAATAATACCCTGTTCTTCTAACTGAATTCTTATAGCATCCCTAAGGTTTCTATCATTTACTAATTTACTTATCTTGGCTTTAATCTGACTTTGTATTTTGGCTTGTGCCTTTATATCTGCACTTACTCCAAACATTGAAAAAGGCACAGTTGCTATAGGGGTGGCTGTCACAATTTCTTTTAAATCTCCTAGGAATTTCCTATTCTCATTTACAGTCATAACACACGCATCTTGAAGGGCAGCCTGTACCACCTCTTCTAATGTTTCTGAAATTTCAAAGGTAGCGAATTTCGTGAGTTTGCTTTTCATTGCCCATGCAGCTACTTTAAGTACTACTGTATTTTTTATATTCTTATATAGCAAATCTCTAAATGGCTTAGATACGCTAGCCAAGATAGGCAAGTCTCCCATGACTTCAACACAAGCAATTGCTGCACCCATAAAAGGAACTAAGTATTTTGCTTGTTCGTCAGTTCCACCATTACGAATAAAATCTTCATAAAGATCTTGAGTCTGAAAAGGTATTGCTGCCATTACACCTGCTGCTGCACCGATTAAAGGATTACCCGTTAAAGTAGTGACACCTAAAGTAGTTCCCATTGCAGTAAAGGTAAATGCTGCTGTGTTTGATGCTACATAAGCCCAATAGGCAGGATCTAATAAGACTTCGGGATTATTCTTGATGGTTTCAAAAACTCCCTTTTCCCATTCTTTACGGGGTTGTAATTGAGGATTGTCTTCTAACCATTTTGAATAATTAGCTAGACTTCTCAAATATCCCTCGTCTGCAAGTTCTAATTTCTTTTTATTTTCAATATTTATCTTCTTTTTTTGTTCGTCAGTTATATTTACTCCATATAATTGATTCGTTTCGATAGGTGCAAAAATCTGATGCTGTAAAGCATTTTTAAAATAATCTTTGGTTTGTTGTAAGATTCCACTTCCAGTTAAAATAAAAGCATCCATTATATCTTTTAGATCGCTTTCATCTGATTTAGAGATAGGAACTTTTACTCGTCCTGGTAATTCACCCATGCCTGCCATTCTTTGTTGCCAACCCGTACCTGAGGCAGCCAAAGTGGTATATTGTGGTTCTGTTTCTGCTTCAGCTAGTCGTTTTTGCTTTATAAAGTCTTGCTTCTTTTGAGTTTCCTCTTGAATGGATATAATCTGATCCCTTTTTGCAATATCAGTTTGTAATTCACCAATTAAGGAGTTAAATTCATTAACTGCTTTGTTGTAATTAGCAACAATAGTTGGTTTCATAGCATTAGGAATTTCGGATAAACTAGTATCAAATTCCTCTATCTTTTTCTGAAGTTTGAGATACTCTGTATAAGTTCCTTCAATTTTGTCATTTAAGATATCCAATTCTGTTTCTTGGGGTAAACTTACTAAAGTTAAATTTTCCAGAGATAAGGGTTTTGGTGTTTTGAATGTAGGAATCTCTCCAATACCCTTCATCCGTTCTCTCCAACCAGTCTCTGGTTCAACTAACATGGTTTTCCCTTTTTCTATAATTTCTGGCTCTCCACCACCAAAAGCCTCTTCTTTCGTGTAGATTCTTCTCACCTTATTTCTTTCTCCTTGAACTGTATTCGAGATTTATAATTCTCCTCTGCATGACAATTCCTACATAAAACCGTACATTTTTCCATCTCTTTTTCAATTTCCTCTAGATTCTTGTAACCAGCATCTGAAATATTAAATTTCTTATCTCCATTATGGTGAAAATCTAAGGCATCTGGACATTTGTTATAACCACAAATAGCACAACCCTTTGATAATTTATACTCTCCAATAAATTGTGCATTTTCTTTATAACGTTTTCTTTGTCGTTTATTTATTTCTTCACGATTATCTATGCGATATTTCCTACATCGTTCTAATTCTTTTTTATGATTATTTTTATAATATTTCTTACTGCGTTCTTTTTGATTAAACATACGATATTCTATTCCAACAAATTTTTGTTATCAAGTGAAATTATTGTCTTTTGCGAGAACTTTCACCTGGATTCACTTCTTCAAATTCATTTTTTCCTAGATATTTTAGAAGTTTACCATCGGCGTTTTTATAAACTGCTCCAACGATATATCCAAATTCATCTTCTTTTTCTTTAGCTTCTTTTGGGACTTTTTCCTCAGTTCCCTTTTTAGTTTCTTGTCCTTCTACTAAAGCAGAACCATATTGTCCCTTCGCAACACCACCAAAAGTAATAGCACCTTCAATACCTCCTACTTTATGTATTTTGTCTGGCGGTAAGTATTTAGGCATTTTTCCGTCGAGGGCTTCTTCATAATAAGGATAAAGTCTTTCATATTGATTAAACCAATAATCAGTAACCTTATCTTTGTCATCTCTACTTATTATTGTATTATCGTCCTCCAAACATTCTTTTAGATTTCTTTCCATTATTTTTAAATATGTAGGTGCTGGTAAATTTTTATTAGTTTTTTCCCACATATCTTTTGCTTCTGTATATTCTTCTGGGGTAATTACTCCCCAATTTTCCTCATCTCCGTAGAATATTTTGTTATAAGTATTTATATCAGCACCAGTTAAATCTTTTAATCCTCCACCCACTTCTTCAGGTGCAACATAAGCACTAAAAAATTTTAATTTATTATCATCTGTCATTGTGTTCCACATTCCAGTTTCTTTGAGAAGTTCAAGTTTTCTTTCAAAATCGGAAAGTTTCGCAGGTGCAACACGAGTTCCTATAGCTTGCATATATTCATCTCTCGTGATCTTTTCTTCGTTATACATATCGGTATACATTATCATATTTTTCTGTGCTGTCGTCATATTAAGTTCTTCTTCTAATATTTTAATTTCTACAAATTTATCCCAATCCGTTTGTGCAAGTTCTGTCATGGTTGTAGCTAGTTTTTTCTCTGGTTCTTTGAAATAATCAGCGATAAGATTAGCTCTCTTAACTCCCGTTTCTAATTCGCCCATCACATCTCTTCCCATCACGCTATTTAATGCTGCTTTTTCGAGATCAGAATATTCACCCAAGGATGATGGTCTCTCCTCCATAACTTTCAAGATTTTTCCCCAATCCATTTCGCCACCAGACATTACATAATCGAGTAATTTCTGTTTATTTACTTTGGGCATCATTACCTCTTCGGTTGGCTGATATTTTAAATCAGGTTCGGTTTGTGGTTGATATTTTAAATCAGTTGATGTAGGAGTTCCCATAGCAGGTAATCGTCCCATCATTATCTCCTTGCCTAACATCTTTCCCATGGTATAATCTACAAGTTGAGTTGCTATTTCTTCTGTATTTTGAGGATATATATTTTTCGAAGGTTCATTACCATATAAATTAAGCTTTTCAACTTCTTGATCTTTGGATAATTTTTTATGAAGTTCTGATATAGTTACTTGATTTAATTGATCCCAATATTTATTTGCGATGTTGGTTTTTACTGTTTCTACAATAGATTTAATTGCAGCCATACGATTTTTAAATATATCGTAAGGAGCTTCTCCTTGTCTATATGTGCCTCTTGGGGCAAAAAATTGCATTAAGCCTCACCTTTCTTTTTAAACCAATTCCATGGAGCTAATTCACTTACCCAACTTGCTATCCCAGGTTGATAGGTTTGTTCTGGTGAATACCAAGTTCCATAACCCCCAGCAAGACCTTCCATTATTGGAGCTTGTGCAGTATAAGGAAGCAAAGCCTGTTGGATTCCTATTTGTGTATTAAACTTTCCAACGTCTGCACCAAGTCCAGCATAATTTAATAAATTTGGTATCATTTCCATTTTTCTGCCACGTTCTGTTTCGTACATTTCGCCTAGCATTATATCTCTACCAGTTCCCATCTGACCTCTATACTCGGCTTCCGTTCTTTTACTTGGATCAGATTTTAACATGTGTCCCAATTGAGAACGTCTCCGAAGATTGGCTACTCCTGCTTCTTCTTCCCTTAATGAAGCCTCTCTTAAACCCTGATAAAACACAGATGTAAAGGGATCATAAGCCTCACCTAAAACTTTTTTAATTTCCTCTAATCCTATGTTATAGGGTTCGAGACTTTCTAAGTTAAATGTTGGTAAAGTTGGAAGCTCGCCATAGGCTAATTCTTCCAAAGCACTTTGTGCTTGTTCTTGTTCTGGGGTCATGAGTAATGTAGGTTCTGGTGCTTCCTCGTAATATCCCCATATATTATCCCAAAGGTCTGACCAAAAACCTTTAGATTCTGGATCTTTTGCTTGTCTCATTATTTCTTCACCTCTTTATAATCTCGAATCATCTTTAAAACAGTCTCCCGAAAGGAAGCCCACGCAAATTGTGAAAGCCTATTTCCTAGTTCTTCTCTGAAAAACTGATTAAAAATATCACTTACTTGTTTTTCTAATTCTTCCATTTTTTACCTCCTATTGACTTTTTTGTCATTTTGTGCTATCATTTTTGTATGAAAAAGTTAATCTTAACCTTAATCTTCTTACTGATATTTCTATCGGGTTGTGGTTTTTACAGTTTAGATAATTTTACTTTGCCCGATGATAGAGAATTTATTGCCTTAATTCAGGAGTTAGATACTCCCGAAAAAATCTGCCAGTATATGTTAGAGAATTTTACTTTTGAACCACATACTTTTCGTTTAACCCCTTATCAGTTATATGTAACCAGAAAAGGAGATTGTGATGATTTTTCCATCTTTGGTGTATTTTTTGCCAATCGCCATAATTATGAAACTTATCAAATGGCAATATTTTATAAAGATATCCGTTATAATCATTATCTTGCTATTTATAAGGAAAATAACAAGTATAACTTTTCAGATAATCAATCTTATATTTTCGTAGAAACAACAAATTTTAGAGAAATTGCCGACAGATATAATTTCCCATTGAGGGATGTAGTCTGGCTAAAATACATTGTCTATAATTATGATATGAATATAATCGAACAAGGAATTAACCCTTAGGATTTTTACTTATAATTGCTTCGACTTTATCGTTATATTTTCTAAAATCTTCATCTACTATTCCAAGATTATCTAATATTTTCTTTAAAGTTCTCCTTAATATCTTTGCTTCACTCGGAGGATTGTATAATTCATTAATCTTAAATGCCAAAGCCATTCTTCTGTCGGTATCTGCAAAATAAGAATATTTATTATAATCAAAATCAATTATTTCCTCATCTTCAATTTCATAAAGAGGAAAATTCCACCAAGTTTTTTGTTCTCTAACTATGAATTTACCTTCCTCATTTTTAGACAACACATCATTATTTATAATCCTGTCATATCCCAAAAATTCTTCATCTTTAACTCTTAAAATGATTTCATGTTCTTCATCTTCAAGAGTCATTAATTTTGTTTCTAAATATAATTTCATAAATCTCCCTTTACCAACCAGATGTAAGTAACCAATGTCCCCATCCTTCACCGCCGATATAACCAGCAAAACGGGCATTAGCACTGTTATATGTTAAATCACCTGCATGCCCTGTAGGTGCAGAAGATAAATTGGGTAATTGTAATGTTCCCCCATCACAAAAATAAAAATATTTTGTACCAGCTGTAATATATAAAGAGGTATTGGAAACAATTGAAACATAAGTACCAAGACTAATGGTAAATTGAGCATAACCTGATTTATAGAATATTACATTTCGATTTCCAGCATCGTATAATCTAACTCCGCTATCTTCGAAGTAGATATCCTCATCTGTTCCGCCACCAACGTATATTTTTCTAACCTTAATTAAATCCGTTCTTAGATATCCACCATATATTACAGTTGAACCTAATTGAGCTGTTTCTACTGCACTTAGATAAGCCAAAGCACCTGCACTACCACCAAAATAATCTGCATTAGCTGGAGGTTTTGTACCAACTATTATTGAATAGTCAACGTTAAGTAGAGTTGTTTTTATATAACCTCCTTCAATAATCGTTGTTCCTAATCCAGTTAAAGTTATAGAACCTGCATAAATCTTTTCTCCATCAATATAAGTTATAGCTCCGCTTTTCATCCAAGCTTCGATATTGGTATGTGCATCTCCACTGGAAAACATCCTTGCGATAACATCTGAATTGAACGCACCTACTGCAATGGATTCGGTAATAATTTTTCCACCACTAATAAGTGTAAAGTCTGAACTACCCTTTACTGCATCAGCTAATTTAAAGGCATTATCCCAATCGCTGGGTGAGGCTTCTTCTACATTGTCAAGCCCAGAACTACCAGCCCGAAATATCATTTCTCCACATATAACTCCACTATCTAAATCAAAATAGGTTAATCCATCTTGGCTCTGGATTCTACCTGTAGTAATTCTTCTATAGTTAGCAACAGCGTCATCGTAGTTCTGCAAATTGTGATCTTTTAATGCTTCTGTGATTTGTTTTAATATATTGCTCGTTTGTTCAAGGTCTTCTAAATTATCCCATTCAGGAAGGATAATCGATTTACTAATCAGCAAGATAATACCTCCCGTTTTCAAATTTAACGATACTCTTTTCTAATAAAGTAGACATCAGATAATTTATACTCCAATGTCCTGCAAGATGTTCTGAAACATTGCTATAAACATACAGATTTTCTGAATTATTATTAGATTTATTCATATCTATGTGATGGACTACTTCTCCATCTTTTGGTTCATAACCCAATATTTTTTTATATCTCTTTTTAAAATATCGTCTTGCACGTTCTTTTTCTCTTTTAAGATTTTTTTCTCGATATCTTTTTTGACATTCTTTGTTTTTTTCGGGATTATTTTTGTTCCATTCACTTCCCATTATCTCTCTCCCACAATTAAAAATTTAAACAGCATGCCAAGGAAGCGATAATGATCATTACTTGAAACTTTAATTAAAAATGTTTTTCCACGAATATCTGGAGCTAGATGTTGAATTAAAATATCTTCACTTCCAGTCAAATCAATCGTTCCGATAGATTGCCATGTAGTCTCGTTATCTCTCTTGATTTCGATTGTTAAAGTTCCCGAACTTTCTTTTTTAACATAAATATATAAATCCTCTAATCTCTTATAATAAGAAAGTCCTTTCTTATCGGTCAGGTCAGTAGACAATACGAAGTAACTAGCATTACTACCTGCCTCTGAATCGTGTAACTTCTTGGTATAACCTGATGTATCTGCACCCAAATCAGCTAAAAATAACGCATCGCTTTCTTTGATATAATCACCAAAAGCATTAATCGCAGTATCTTCTTGATTCCAAACTTGTTTATACTTTATGATCTTATTATTTGCTGAACATTCCCCGTAAGGTATAGCCCACCATATTTGTCCATATTCCTCGATAAAAGTAGACTTAATACCATCAACCAAAGAAGACTTGATACCTTTAACGATGGGATCAATCGTTTGAGATATCTCTCCATAAAGAAGATGTCGAAAAGTATTATCAGAGGCAAAGAAATATAAATTTTCTTTATCATCCATTACGATTGAATGACTTGCCTTACAACCTAAATTTGTAAATAAAGGTTTATTATTGAAAATATCAGCAGATGCTTCAGTGAGCCACATCTGATGTACGCTTTCCTGTTTGAAGATAATTAAAAAGCCTTTATACTTTATTAATCCTGTAATAAAATCACGACTTCCGATTGTTGCTCCACCTGCATCTCCAGTCTTCCAATCTGCCTCATCAAGTAAATCTGACCAACGAACATTTTGTGGAAGGGAAGTACTATCTTCATAGGTATAACCCAAGAACAGATAATTCTCATAAACTTCTACATACTTAGCTTTGGTAAGATACTCTGGGTCTTCTACTGTTCCGTAGTTGATCCCACTTGCAGTATCTAACGGAGCAAAAACATCAACCAACAAAATATTAATTGTTGCGTCAGAACCAGTTCCACCTGTAACAGCTAAACCATTAGCCACAGAATAACCAGAGCCTTTAGCCAAAAGAGTACAAGTAAGAATAACACCAGCTCCATCAACTGTATTAACAGTTACAGTTCCAAGAGAACCACCTTCTTGGACTATAGTGATTACATCTAATGCAGTATAACCCGTTCCACCCGAACCAAGAGATATTGTTTCAATGATTCCACTAGGATTCCAAACTTGAACAAGGTCTACATTATTAGTAGCGATAACCTTATTATTAAAAGTACGAGTATGCCACTCCGTACAATTAGAACCACAGGTGAATATTGCCAAACCAAATGTTTTAGTTGTTTCGTTCCAATAGTAAATATGTGCTTTGGTGAACGCTAATAAATATTCCTTAGCGTCCGATTCCCTTACAAAACGATGATAATGAAGAATCGGAAAACCATCAAGTGTTTGTACTTTGACCTCTTCACTATTAAGTAAAGTATCAATAGCTAATTTAGCCCGATGAATTTCTCCATATTGAATATGAGACCTTTGATTATCAGACGTGAAAGTTTTTCCCAAAAGAATAACGGGAAAATCCTGCTTCAATCCCAAAATAGGAGCAAAGATCCCAAATGTTTGTTTAACTCCAGGTTTTATTTGTTCTGCCATTAATTCACAACCTTAAAATAATTTAATTCTCCACCATATTCATTGATATAATCTGATACGATTTCTTCAAAAGTGTTTACACCTATTGGATGGTATGCTTTATTATTTGAATAATTGTATTTTTCATCTTCTACGAAAACACCTAAGTAATGATACATTAGATTATTTTTAAAGAATATTTGTATTTGGTATGTTTCATATCCGTGCCAATCTGCTATAAAAACTGCAAAGGTAGCGAAATCATTGCAGTCTCCCTCTTTTAACTTCCAAAGAGTATAAGGGTCAGGAGCATAAAATCCATGATACTTATAGGTAAAATTCTCTTCCATATACCCACATATCTTTTCTGGTGTATCTAAATCCTCTACCATAGAGAGAAATTCAGAGTCATCAGGCATTATAAAGCCACTAAGATTAAATGTTCCGCAACCTGTCAAAATTACTAAGATGAAGACCACTAATATTTTCATCAGAAGCCATCCCTATAAGCTGCTACCTTTGGATGTCTCATTATGTCAGCCCTATGACCAGCGACCAATCCTCCATATATAGCACCAAATTTTGCAGCATCTGCTAATCCAAGACTCAAAGCAACTCTATAAAGTAATCCCATTTCAAGAGCTTCTTGATAAATGTCTTTAAAGAGAATTTGATCGCATGCTTTATATTCCACAGTATCAACAGTTACTGCCTTTGGATGATGAAAAGAATACCAAAAATACATATTATAAACTTTATCTGGGATTGGTCTAGGATACATATATCCACTTTGCCAGGTGTAGCGTGTGGGAGTTCCTGTAGTGCTTGAAAGGTAAATGTTCCTCTTGTACATTTTCCATCTTTCGTATATTAAATCTTTATATATTGTAGCGTTATCTAATTCGGGGTCGGCATCATAACTTTTCAATCCTACAAATAATAATTTCTTCAAATTATCAGGTAGACTATAATAATCTCTTTCGGCTATAGTCTGTCTTTTAAATTCATCTTGTAGAAAATCACCCTCTTTGGAGAGACCTATTAAGGTAGTGATTATCTTCTCATCTAAATCATCTCTAACACAAGTTCCAGTATTTGCTGTGTGAGCATCATATTCACTCGAATCCACACCAATAGTAAAATTATCAGCATCTACTTTAGTTACTGTGTAAGTCTTATCATTCAGGTCAAGCATACCTTCAACATCTTTAATCCAGATTTTGTCTCCAGTAGAATAGCCATGTCCTGTTATTTTGATACTACAAGGATTAGCTTTAGAAGCTGTCTCGATATCTTTTAAACAACTTCTTTTTTCTGTACCAGCACAGTAATTTCTATTTAAAGCTTCATTGACTGTATCAATGAGATCCGATTTTAGTATCATTTCTTTTCCTTCTTTTTATGAATTTCCCCAGCAAAAGATTGATTTCCTATATAACATATATGTTGATACCTTCCACCAGATAATTTTTTTGTTCTTATTCTTCCCCCTGCTTTACGACACGCCTCGAATCTTGCTGGCATTTCAATTCCTCCAATACTTTCTCAATTTCTTTCTTCTTCATTCCTTTAGTATCGATTCCCAATTTAGCAGCTTCTTTTTTTAATTTGTTAAAAGCCGCAAGATGAGATATCACTTTAGGACTTTCAAATCTAAAATGTGGTTTTAATTTTTCAATTACGTCTGGATTATCGGTATCAAATTCTCCGTTTGTAAAATTTGCAATTTTTTTCCTTCTATTGAAGACTGATAATTCTTTTGTATCTGAATAAAATTTCATAATTTCCTCCCCTTACTAGAAAGACAACAAGTTCCTATTTTCTAAAGGGGGTACAAAAGATTTCGGAACTCGTTATCCTTCATTTTTTTAAGCTAACTGAATGAACCCAACTTTTACAGTAGCTCCTGAAGTACTGGCAGCAGGGATCATCCTCATAAGTATCGATCCTTTTTGCTGTACTGTCCCAGTTAGTATCTTTTCTTCTGTCTGCAAATATGGTGCAGTTTCTACTTGGAATAGATTACTGGTAGCTCCAAGTGGAGTTCCTTGTATCTTGGGTAAACCCTTTTCGATTTTAGCAGCCCAGTATCCGCCAGGTTTAAAACTAATAGTCGGATTGTTAGCAGCACTATTAATTACAAAGACACAAATTTGTCCAGTCCTTCTAGTCGGATGGAGTACGAATGTATCTATTTCATCTACAGTATTAGCAGTACTAACACTCGCTGCAGGAGTAACCAATTCTGCTACGGTAAGAACATTTGCAGCAGTAGTAACAACAGTGTATATACCATCATTATTTATCAAACCAGTAGTATCTACTGAACCTTTGATAATTATTTGATCACCAATAGCATTAATTGCAGTACCAAGACCAGTAGCAGTAATAGTATAAACACCCGCTGGTGCACTAAACACCAAAGCTACACCAGTAAAGGTTTTATTAGCTGTGGCACTAACAACTGCCAGTTGTTTCATTCCATCCAATATTAAGTCTGTATTGCTGGTTTCAATAATATCTTTATAAGCCATTTTCTTTCTCCTTTCTTATTAAATTTCAAAGGGGGAGATAACTCCCCCTATACATTACACTTTAGTTTCTGCTTTTCCAGTCATGTCAGCCCAATAGAGTTCTTTAGGTTTGATTACCCTTGAACCCCAAACGTGCAAACCTCTGGTAGCGGTAACAAAGTCACTTGACAATCTAAGGGTTTCAGTTTCTATTATTTGCTGTACGAACGCAATCGAATCATAACTTCCAGCCATAATGGCATTGTGCCATTTTGTTGCATCAGGTGCAGCACATCTGTTAGACTGATACATGTCAAAATTCAGCACTCGTCCTATGAAACCATTCTTTAGGTCGCCCTTTAAATCTTCAGCAAGAACGATTCCAGCATATAATAGTCTTAAAATAGCCCAAGATGGGAGAACTATCCATTTTTTATCAACATTGACTAGTTGTAAAGCATCCCATAATTCACCAATAGTACTGGTAATCTTTTCACTATCAAGACTAGCATTTAGTACGTAAGGTGTAACTCCCATAGCACCCATGTTGTAGAGACTAGCTATGTAACTATCAACCTTTGCGTCCAATCCGAAACCAGCTTTTTGAGCATAGTTCGTCATGTGGTTAAGGTCAGATTGCTTTTTCTTGATGTCGCCCATACTTATACCGTAGTAGTAAGCCTGGTCAACATCCAGGAATATAGCTGAATCTTGAGGGGTTTCGTACTGAACAGGATCTACACTAGCAGCCTTAGCTGTTTTGGGATCGTATTTCCTGATAGTAACTTCTCCAAGTCCTCTGATTACAACTCTATCGCCGACTTCACTTATTTCGCCTTCATATTCTTTAGTTGCGATTTTTCCGAAAACCAATTTATCTTCGATTTCCTTTAAAACCTTAGCAGCGAATATTATTGGGACAGCGTCTCTTATTTCTTCATTTCCAAAAGACATACCTGTCTGTGGCATTAAATTTCACTCCTTTCTATTTATTTTTTCTCTTTTCTAAGTCGTTGCCATTCGACCATTGATTTCTCGATCTTTGGCATATTGGCAGCTGCTTCCGACGGAGTCATATCCTTGACTTCTCGTGGTGTAAAGAATTCATTACTCTTTATCTTAATACCACCCGTTAGAATTTCTTTGTCTACCTTGCGAGTTTCCATAGATTGAAGGAGTTCTTGATTTTCTTCTAAATCAAGTTTCATTTTTATTTCAGGATCTTCACAACCTATTTTATAGAGCCTTTCGCCTGGATCTTTAGAATGAAAAATTGCTGCTTGCTCGTATGTATTTCTACCAATCCGTTTGAGTGCTACTCCATAAACTGTTTGAAAATCTAAACCAACACTTGCTAATTTGGAATATTTAATTTCTGCTAACCGACAAGATTCGTCAAAATTTTGTTGTGCTATTTCTTGTTCTGCTGCTACTTTTGCTGCCTTCTGTGCTACTTTAAATCTTTCAGCACTTTCTTTTTCAACACTTTTAAATCCTTTTCTGACATCTTTAACGGTTGCGTAATCTTCATCTTTACCTTCAAATTCTAATTTATCTGAAGCAAACTCTATTGGTTTGGAATTTTTCAATTCTTCAATAGTTTTCCGTAGAGATTCTAATTCTCTTTTGCTTGCATCTAGACTAAATTGAGCTTGTTGGCGTGAATTTCTTTCGCTTTGCAGATCCTTAATTACGCCATCATGTTCGATTTTGGTGTAGACTTTTTCTTCCTGAACATTCACTTCCTTATTTTCCATGTGTTTCCTCTCCTTTCCCTCTGAGAGTCTAGAGTAATCCTACGAACTTCGTAGTAAAGATTAACCCTGACTTTACATCAGTATTTTTTATTATGACTGACAGGGAGTATCTTTATCATGTAACTCTCTATGACAATTAGCACAGAGAATCACACATTTTTCTATTTCTTTTTCAATTTTTTCTAAGCTCCAATTACCATTAACCATGTGTGCAATTGTAAATTTTTTCTCTCCCACCTTTCTACAGTCTGAATGGTGAAAATCTAAGGCAGCAGCACATGTGTTATAACCACAAACCCCACAACCTCTATTTAATTTGTAATTTTGAATGTATTGACGATTTTTTTCTTGACGTTTCTTCACAGATGTTTTTATCTTCTCTGGGTGATCTTGACACCATTTTTTGTGAACTTCCTTACATCTTTTAGGATTATCTTTTTCCCACTGTAAGGCTTTTTTTATCATTTCTTCTTTATGTTCTCGATAATATTTTTTCGTTGTCATTAGACCTTACCTACGAGACTTTGCATTTTTGGAGGTGAAGCTTTACCCTTGGTTTGACGGGCAGGTTGTTGTGTCTCCTCCTGTTGAACTCTTTGGGCTTCTTCTCTAATTCTGGCTACGATCTCCTCTTTGTTGGGGATATCACTCTGTTCAATAATCACATCTATGGGTATGGGTAATCCAGCGTTTGCCATGTTCATAAGTACTTCAAGATTTGCCATTCGCATAGTAGGAAGATTCGGCTGTTGTTCAACCTTAAAACCATAGTGTCCAACCGCCCAAGATTTCATCGCCTTATAAAGTTGTTCAATATCAATTTCCTGTTTTTCCTCTTGCATTATTTGGGCAACTTCGGCTGGTGAATAGACATTAGAATGTCTAATCATATCAATTAATGTTTCCCCAAAAATCCTTTGAGAAAGTCTGAAATTATCATAAACTGGCTCGGAGATCGTTGCTCCCTGTCGTTGTCTCCGCAAGATAGCAATTCCCGAATCAGTTCTTTTATCTCCTTGACCCATAATGTCTGGGTTAAGACCTGAAATCTTTTTCATACTTGCTTCATCATCTTGTTTTAAAATGAAAAGTCCTTCAGGAAATTTATTTGGTTCGATTTTTGTTGGTTCTTTATTCGACCATGTGACTATAACTCCAGGTTTTGAACCTTCTTCGCTTAAAAGATCTATAGTATTTTGTTCTTTTTCGTTAACAATCCAACCTGTGTTAGCTGTATGATTAAGGATGTGAAGCATCTGAGAAGATCTTTTATTTATTTCTACTTGTGGATCTTTAAGACCCTCAACCACTCCAAAAGTAATTCCGTCAAACCAATAAGGACAGAATCTTTGTATAGGGAATGAAGTCATTCCATGGTAGGGATCTTCGATATCTTCTAATATCATATCTCCCAACATAGTAGTCACATGTAAGACTTCAATGATGTCTTCTTTTAATCGATATCTTGGTCGTCTACTTTGAGCTTCAGCTTGTCTTTTTTCTTTTTCTACAACTGCCCTTGCTACATCTTTTTGAGAATCATGGACAGGACTAAACATCATAGTAGCTCCATCTATTAGGAACAATTGTTTTTTATAACTTTTCCACCATATTTCTTTTAATCGATAATTATATAGTGAAGGATCTCTGTCTTCTTTATCCGATTGTCTGATGAGTTTACCAGTACGATCCATCATATCTTCGTCTTGAGGATTGGCTATATATTCTTCTATATCTTCCTTATGTTTATCCCAAAGAAGTTCGATCTGTTCTTTGTCTCCCCAAAAACATTCAAAGATATATTTTGCTGATTCATTTAGATCGTATTTAGTAGCATTAGGATCTTCATACATATCAAATGGAGATCTTCTTGTTAGGACAAGGTCTCCATTAATTTTGTCTTTTTTAAAACTTATGTCGGTTTTTACCCAACCCTTTCCCGAAATTATGCCATCTACAAATTGCATAGATTGTTCAGTTTCACCATGGCATAAATCTATAGAATGTTTTGCAAGAGATGTAAAGGCATCCGCAATAATTCTTACTCCACCTTTTCTTGGAAAAGCTTTTACATCAGCTCTATTTTGTCTTTCCATCCCAGATAAAAGATTTACAATAGGTAAAATATGATTAAAGGTTAAGCAAGGTTTTTCTTCTATTTCTAATAAAGCTCTATCTGAAGGAGTCCATTGATTATTACAAACAAATTCATAATTCTGTATAGCATCATTTCGCCATATTCGATGCCCCTTCTTAGCATCACCCCACATTTCCATTAATTTGCTTTCTGTATTCGTTTTACTTGTTTTGTCCATTTATCCTCCAAAATAAAAAAGCCCTGATAATCTTTCGATTACCAGAGCTTCATAAGAGTGGTTTCCTATAATAGGAACTTCTTTTAGAGCAGTCTCTGTTTGTACTCAATTAGGAGTACGACTGTATTCAGTTTTTCAAGGGACGCATGACGCCCCTGTTACTCTTTCTACACATGGTAGATGAGCTATTTAATTTTCAGATTTTCCCTTTTTTCTATATTAGAAACCCCTCCACGACAAAAATTCGTAGTTACCGAACCAGTAAAGTTGGGATTTTCTTCTAGAACTTTTCTTAATTCTTTAATTATTTTTTGTAAGGTTACATTTATTTTATTCATATTACCATATTTCTTTTTTGTTGTCAAGTAGTTGCTATTAGCAATTAAATTTATGCAGTCATAAATGAATGACTTCTTTTCTTTTGTTTATTAAAATAATGTTTGGTTACGTACTCTTCACGGGCATATTGCAAAGCATACAAGCCCATTATATACGCATCGCCATGATCTGGAGATTTTCCTAAATTTGCTGCTAATTTCATTATCTTCTTGGGTTGGATTATTAACTGATCCCCTTTAAATTCATACTTATAAGCATTGAGTTCTCTTTCTAAATCTTCATCTTTGTAAGTTAATTGTATCTCATTATTCCCAAACATTTCTCCAGCGAGCCATGTAGCTTCTGCTCGTCTATTGTAGAAAGCATCGGGAACACCTGCTTTTTGTCTTTCAGCACCATTAAATTCTATAAGAAGACATTTCCAATCCCACTCTTTCATTTTTGCTCGTAAGAGAACAGCCACAGCTAAACCCACATAGATAATATCAATAATAATTACAGAGGGTCTAAGTCTAAAAGCCATCTTTTCAACTTGGTTAGCAATATAATCCGCATCTCGTTGTCCGAATATATCATCATCTACTATATCAGTATTCTTTAAACCATAAATTACGGTTTCATCATCTCCAAATCTTGCAGGATCAACAGTAATTACCTTTCTTACAGCTTTGTGGAGTTTTGTCTCGTAAGATCTTTCAATCCAGGCAAGTTGGATAACTAAATCTGCACCAGCCATTATATCCCAACATCCATCTCTGTAAGCTGCTAACAGTTGGGGTCTGTTCCTCAGGACATATTCCATTCTTGGTACATAATCCTTTGGTAGGTAGTCATTATCCGATGGTAAAGCTGGCAAATAAATTCTTCCATTTTCATTTTTATTTAAAACAAATGCTTTCTTTAAGTAGCAATCCCTCGGATTAGCCGAATAAACATATTTATAAGGAATAGCCTGCCCGCTAATAGTTCTCCTGCAAGCAAGTTTAAGTTCGGTTAATTTATCTTCTTCTACTTCCTCTGCTTGATCAATACAAAAGAAACCTATCTCAAAAGAATTAAATTTTTGTACTACTTTTTTACTGTCAAGTCCTCCAAAATGAATCTTGAGGCGTTTGTTTATAATGATTTCTTTACTCTTAGAATTTATAGTATAAACACTTTCGGGAACATAAGCTTTCCACGATTCTAACGTGGTATCATCGAAGTCAACGCCTTGCAAACGACCAAGAAAACCTATTGGAATGGGATTTTTTAAAGGTGGAATATCAAATTTCTTTATGATCGCATCGCAATAAAGCCATGCGTATCGGACAAGTAGTACAGATTTACCACCGCCTTTAGCTCCACCGTAGAGTAATTCTTTGGTGTAGTCTTGATTTAATAACCATAACGCTGTGAGTTGCTTATCGGTGAATTCGATGTTATATTTCTGTGCAATAAAGTCATAATTATCTGGATTCATTAAACTAGATTATCTCCTTCAGAAATATCGTCTCCTTCGGTAAATTCAGCATAAAGTTCTCCATCTATGATATAAGTTTTCTCGTAAGGAACTATTACAAGGGGTTTAACATAACATTCCCTGATTATATTATGATCTTCGTCTAAATGATCCTTATATCTAAACATATGCTGATACATTTTTATATATTTTTTACCATCTATTTCAATAATTTCGTTCATTATTTAACATCCTTTGGATTGAGTTTCCAATCATCTTCACTATCAATAATATCCCAACCGAAGTATATCGCATAAAAAGGATACTTCTTTGTTTTAAATCTCTTCGTTGATTGCTTTATAGTATAAGAACCTTTTATTTTGCCACTCAATACCATTTCCACTATTTTCTCGTTTAAGTCATGGTTTATCTCTCTTAATCTATCGTCCTTTATAAATATCGTTTTCATCATTTCACCACCAATATCTT
>Ga0307376_10001864_pt1 | contig 21722 bp, 20 predicted proteins | sample TR2MG_FD_202536 | JGI IMG/M metagenome (GOLD analysis project Ga0307376, IMG submission 202536) | Soil microbial communities from Risofladan, Vaasa, Finland - TR-2 | ecosystem: Environmental > Terrestrial > Soil > Coastal area > Acid sulfate soil | place: Finland: Risofladan, Vaasa | collected...
TAAGGTGACGCCTTGGACCGAAAACCGCAACCGGCGCCAACGCGGCGTAGACTGGCAGTTCACCACCGCTGACGCCCGAATTAAGCTGAAACGTCTTTACCCACATGTTCAAATGTCATGAAGCACTGGGGCGGGAATCCAAGCCTGCAACGCGCCCCAGCCGGCGCGCCGCACACGACGTCGCTTGCGGCGCGCCGGCTCAGCGCCGTTGGGTTCCGCCAAGCCCATCCACCCCCTCTACCACCGCCATGGCTCCCCCAGACTCACCGCCGCGCTCAGCCACCGCCAGACCCAACGGTTATTGGACCCAGGCGGCCACCGCCCCCGGCCGCCCCCATACAACCACAGCCCGAATTCTCCTGTTCGCGCTGCATCCGCCCTTGACTCAACGACCCTTTCTGTGCAACGATAGTGTGTATAGGCGAGGCGAGGGAAAGATCCGGTCACTTCGGGCCCGCGCTTGCCGCGACGATCGAGGCACCCACAGTGGAAGACTCGAACGGGGGCGAGCGCTATCAGGTCGGCGCCGGGCGCCTCCGTCAAGTAAGGTCAAAAATTGCGCAAGCACGTCGTAATTGGCATTCGGCAACGATCAAGTGCGAACAGGCCGCACCAGCAAGCGGCCAGGAGGTACTAGACATGGACCCTGTCAAACGAATCACCAGCGTAAATGCGGGCCGCAACGGTGCTGCGATTGTCGGCATCTCGATCTTCGTGCTTGCAGTGGGCCTCTGCCTGTTGGCGCCCTGCCCGGCCCGGGCACAGACGCTGCCCTGCCCGCCCCCGCTCGATATCCAGTTGGGCGAGTTCTGCGTGCCCGTCGGGTACGCCTTCGAGCCGCTCGACATGGCGGCTCGGCTCGACCAGGAAGATCCCAATCATCCGGATATTACAGCTTGGGAAGTCCTCCCCTACTGGGGAGACGTCCAGCTTGAGTTCAGCCTGGACAACTTCGTGCTCAACGCCGACTACCCGCCGGGCTTTGTCGGCTGCCGGGAGGCCAAGGTCGAGGCTCGGACTGACGACGGCTGCACGTACGCCCGATTCTGGTTGCGTTACAGCGTCGCCCCAACCCCCGTCGTGGCACTCATCCCGGATCAGTTCTCCGACCCATTCGATCCCAACTGCCCCGACGTGATGCGCGCGACGCTCAACCTCGACGACTACCTTAGCGGTATCGTCGACCCCCGCCTCGACCCCAACGACCCCAACGGCGTCTTCGACCCCAGTATGGTCACGTGGACCTACGACCCCAATACCCCACTCGTCGTCGACATCAATTCGAACACGCACGAAGCCACGATCACCAACAACACCGGCGCCGACGTCACCGCAACCGTCACCTTCACGGTCTGCCTCGTCCCCGACGCGGGCCAGCAACCCAAGTGCGAGCCGTGCCCCGAGTATTGTAAGGAGTGCGCGTCAGTCGTCGTCACCTTTGTGATGACTTGCCGAGATGTCGAGCGCCTGGTGCTCACCAAGGACGACGGGCTCGATTACGATGAGTGCGTCGACCCCAACGGGTTGATCACCTACGAGATCTGCTTTGACAACCCCAACGATTTCACCGTCTACCAGGTCTCGCTCGTCGACACGCTGCCGTTTAACGCCAGCTTCGTTTCCGCCTCTGACGTCTACAACCACGACCCCAATGCGGGTACGGTTACTTGGGAATTCGATCTTCTCGATCCCAATGACGGCCAGTGCGTCGAACTTGTGGTCCAGGTCTCGCCCGACGCATCTGGCAGCGTGGTCCACAACAGCGTCGCCATAACGGGCATTCGTCCCGCTGTGGCAGGCAACACCGACGCGGTCAACCCGCTCTCGAACTTCGCCGAGACCTTCACCGACGTCTGCTTCGACCTGAACCTCACGAAGAATGACGGCCTCGTCGAGGAAGATGGCTGCGTCGTCGCCAACGGCCAGATCACCTACGAGATCTGTTTCGACAACATCTGCGGCAAGCGCACCACGGTCAACGACGTACCCTCCTGCTGGGTCACGCCCGGTACTCTCGTCGACATCCTGCCTGACGAGGTCGCCTTCGTCTCGGCTTCCGACGACGGCGTCTACGATCCCAATTCGCACACCGTGACCTGGAACTTCGAGCCCACCGAAACCGATAACGACCGCACGTGCGTCCAAGTCGTCGTTCAGCTCGGTCCCGACGCCCTCCCCGGTTCCACGCTCACCAACGTCGCCCGCCTCGGCTTAATCGACGCGCAAGGCACCTGGGAGGTCGCTATCGATACCAACGTCTGCCCGCCGCCTGTGCCGGATCCCTGCCCGACCTGCCCTGATAGTATCGAAACGCGGGCCGTCGGGTTCTTCTGCCCTTCTGCCGCCACCATCATGCTTGCGCTCGTGACCGCGGGGATCATCACCGCGCGTAGGAGGCGAGCCTGATCAGCCGACCCGAACCCGCACCCGGGTCACCCAATAAAAGGAGTACGAAAGAATGATTCATAAGCTATGCAAAGCGGCCATACTCGCGATCTTCTCGGGCGCCCTGCTAATGCAGGCACCCACCTGTCAGAACGTCGAGGGCGTACCGTTCAGCGAGCTGACCAAGACCGGCGGCGTACTCTTCGGCCTGCTCTACATCCCGAAGATCCCTCAGTAGCCCGCACGCGCGCTACGTCGACCCCGCCCACCGGATGGCCGACCTCATCTCACATGGGGCCACCAAACGCCCCCGGCCACCCGGCGAGGCCAGACGCCTATCCTGCCGCCCAGCGTCCCATAATCCTGACAAAAAACATTGCCTTGTCCCTTGACTTCCGCGACTCCGCGAACATCATTTCCTGAGAGGACCGAAACCGGTCGTGTCGACCGCCCGTCGTCATCATGCGGCCACAAGCCGCTCTCGCCACGACCTTCTGCGTTCGGCTACGGTTCAGCGACCAAGAGGAGAAAAAACCCATGCTTGCCAAATTGCTCAAGTCCGCTCTACTCGCGATCTTCTCAGGCGCCCTGCTGACGCAGGCCCCCACCTGCCAGAACGTCCAGGGCGTACCGTTCAGCGAGCTGACCAAGACCGGCGGCGTCCTGGTCGGCGCCCTTTACGTCCCCAAAATCCCTCAATAGACGCCCTCCAAGCGCGACCCACCGCCCACTCGCCCCGCCGCAGACGCTCCTGCTAGGCTAAACGCCGCGGAGCGGCTCACCGACTCCGCGCCCGCCGTCTCCACCGCCCCGAGCCTTAGCCACCGTCGCATCCCCCACCCACGCGGCCCTGCTTGCCCGCCGCGTCCCACTATCTCAGACACACGCACTAGCCTTCGGTCCGCCTCAGACCGTGTAAGTCCTATAACCACAAGGCCTTATATCTTTCGGCTTCTTGACTTTGCTCCCCCAGGCAGCAACTATTTGGCAAGAGGAGGAGGGGAAGGGATTCACACTCCCGACTGCGGACCCGCCGTTCATTTACAGCGTCCGCCGAATCGCAGCGCACGGAAAGCCGACTATAGGAGTCCACTGACAGGCGCCTCGCGTCCTGTGCGGTAGCCGCTCTTGGTTGCCCGTTCCGTCGGGTAGCCAACCCGCCCGCCTCGGCGACCCCGCCTGTAGCTTTTTACAAACTTCCAGTCGCCGGGTTTCCCAAGGAGGAAATCACATGAGCCGAACACGCGTTCTTTCCGCACTAGCCCTCGTCACCGTCCTGCTGCTCGGCGCCGCCCCGTGGGCCGCCGCCCAGCAGGAACCCGAGTGCCACCCCGTCTTCACACTTGAGGTCCCCGACCAGTGTGTGGCGCCGGACCAGGCCTTCCAGCCAGTCGAGCTCCAGGCACTGCTCGACCAGCAGAATCCTGGACATGCCCCGGTCAGCGCTTGGACCATCTCCAGCGCAAGTTCCCTCGCGCCACCTGACGTGACCATCGACGGCGGCATCGCTACGATCACCTACCCGGCCACCTTCGTTGTTGGCTGTCGTAGCGTCGAATTCCTTGCCTGGAAGGACGTCTGCGGTTCCGACCTTGTCCAAGCCAGAGGGATCGCCACCTTCAGCGTCGCCCCCGCCCCCGTCATTCTCGCCATTCCGCCCCAGCAGTCGGCCCCCCAAGCCGCCGATTGTGACACCATCGTCCTCGATCTCGATGCCAATCTGGAAGGCGGCGTGGATCCGGCCGACATCCAATGGACCGCCAGTGGCCAGCAGACCCTCCAAGTGACAATTGACCCCAACACGCACGTCGCTACGGTAATCAACACGTCAGATAGCTGCGAGGCTGTCAGCGAGACCATCACCTTCCGGGCGTGTCTGCCGGAAGGCGACAACCACGACCCCGACTGCCTGGACTGTCCAGAGTACTGCGACCGATGTGCCGAAGCCACCGTGACTTTCACCCTCATCTGCGACGCGGATGGCGATGGCGTCGCCGATCACTGTGACATCTGCCCCGGCTACAATGACGCTCTCGATGATGACAACGACGGCGTGCCGGACGGCTGCGACTGCTGCCCGGGTGGCGAGGACAGCCTCGACGCCGATGGCGATGGGGTACCCGACGCCTGTGACGTTTGCGAGGGCTACAACGATAACGCCGACGCTGATGAGGATGGCATTCCGGACGGATGCGACCAGGACCCAGGGCCGCAACCGGTCCCGCAACCGTGCCCGGAGTGCCCGGGCAGCATCGAGACCGTGGCCGTGGGTTGGTTCTGCCCGGCCGCAGCCACGGTTATGCTCGCCCTACTGGGCGCCGGCGTCTTCCTGACCGGTCGTTCAGGTAGGCGGTCTTAGCGAACAGTCTGTTCCACGTGAAACAACGTGGGCGAAGCACCACCTTGCTGCTTCTGTTCCACGTGAAACACCAGTCCGGCCCGCCCCATCGACCGTTCGCAACGGCCGCGGCGGGCCGGGCTGCTCCCCGCCCGCCTCCCATCACGATCCCTCTTGCCCGCGCCCACACCTCCCGTTAGAATTTCCCCCGCTAGCGTTGCCAAGGCCTCGCCCCCACGCCTCTTTGCCAGGGAGGGTTTTTCATGCCTGCCGAAAACAAACGCCTCGGTCGCGGCCTCGATTCGGTCCTCTCATCCGCCTATGAGCACACACCCGATCGGCTTTCCGCTCTCGCCGACCAGCCCCCTGCCGCTCCCGCCCCGCCTGCAAAGACCATCGCCATCGAGGCCATCGAACCTAACCCCTTCCAGCCCCGCCAACTTGTCGATGAACAAGCCCTCGCCCAGCTCAGCGAATCCCTACGCCGCGACGGGCTCCTACAGCCTCTCGTCGTCCGCCAACGCGGCGGCCGCTACGAGCTGATCGTCGGCCACCGGCGCTGGCAGGCAGCCAGGCTTGCCGGGCTAACCACACTTCCCGCCGTTGTTCGCCAAGCATCCGACCAGCAGATGCTCGAGCTGGCCCTTATCGAGAATATTCAACGCGAGGATCTCAACCCCATCGACCGAGCCCTGGCCTACCGCCATTACCACCAGGCCTTCGGCCTCTCGGCCGAGCAAATCGCCGAACGCCTCGGCGAAGATCGATCCACCGTGGCCAACTACCTCCGCCTGCTCGACCTGCCCGACGACGTCCGCAAAATGGTGGCCGCCGCCCGGCTCGGCATGGGCCAGGCCCGCGCCCTGCTGGGACTCGGGCAGGGTGACGCCATTACCCGATTCGCGACTCGCATTATAGAGGATGGCCTTTCCGTCCGCCAGGTCGAACGGCTCGTACAGCAGCGCCGAGCGCCGCGCGAGCCGACCACCGCCCCCCAGAAGCGCCCCCTCATCCAGCAGGTGGAAGAGGCCTTTGCCGCGAATCTGGGAACCAAAGTGCACGTGTTCGAGGGTCGTAAAAAGAATAGCGGACGCATCGTCATTCATTACCGCAGCCTCGACGACTTCGATCGGATCGTTGAGCGGCTGAACATTCCACTCGAGGAGCAGTAACCGCAACGCGGCGGACGCGCCACCAATGGGTCGAGCCCGCACGGAGACACGAGCAGAGCCATGTCCGATTTCGACGTTCAACGAACCACCGGTCGCTGCGTTGTGAGCGGCCGCGAACTTGCCGAAGGCGAAGAGTTCTACGCCGTGCTCTTTGATCGCGGTGACGCCTTCCAGCGCGCTGACTATTCCGCGGCGTGCTGGTCGGGCCCGCCCGAGGGAACCTACTGCTTCTGGAAGGCGCGCATCCCCCAACGGCAGAAGAAACCAAGGCTGTTCGTTGACGACGAGGTCTTGCTCAACTTCTTCCAGCGCCTGGGCGGCGAGGATGAGCCGGTCAAGGTGCAGTTCCGCTTTATGCTCGCGCTTGTTCTTATGCGCAAGCGTTTGCTGAAATACGAGCAGACCGTCCATGAAGGCGACACCGAGGTGTGGCTCATGCGCTTGCGCGGCGACGAGGGGCAGCACAAGGTAATCAATCCGCAGCTTGGCGAGGATCAGCTCGAGGCCGTCGGCCAGCAGCTCGGCGCCATTCTGCACGAGGACGTCACGGCGTTTGCCGAACTCGACGAGAAGCCGGAATGAACGCGACATCCAATGCAGCCCCACGCTGTCCGTCCCGGCACCGCTTTCGCGCACCTCGGCAAGCGCGCGCTCTTGCTGCCGTGACGGCTATGCTGCTGGCTGGCTGCGTGCCCGAGGCGCCGCCGTTGGCGCCGCCGCCCGCGCCACTTGCGGACGTCCTGGCGCGCGTCAACGCAAACAGCGAGCGCATCGACTCTGTTTACGCTGCGCACTGCGCGCTGGCGGGCGTACTCACCGACGAAAACGGCCGAGCCAGACGCGTCGACATGCAAGGGCCCCTGCGCTATGGCAAACCACGTCAGTTCTATCTCGATCTGAAGGCATTCGGCGGTCTGGCAGGCGGCGCAACCATCGGATCGAACGCCGAGCGCTACTGGGTGGCGATCGGCGGCGAACTCGACAAGTTCGTCTGGGGTAAGTATGAACATCTCGATGAGCCCGACGTGCGCGAGTTTCCACTCCGCCCGGATCTGCTCATCGAGGCGCTCGGCGTGAACCAACTGCCTGCCGCCCGCGGCGGCCTGCTCGAGCCGGTCCGCCGAAGCAGCAGCGGCTACGATGAGTTGATCTACCTTCGCTTCACCGACGATGGCCGACTCGTCATCGACCGCGAGTACTACATTGACCGGCGACCCCCCTTTCTCATTCGCCGCATCGTCATGCGCGACGCGGCCGGCGCCGAGGCCATGGAGGCTCGCCTGAGCGACTACAAACCCATCGGAGGCGACGGTCCGCTGACAGCCAAGACCATTCAACTGTCTTGGCCCGCACAGCAGGCAAGACTGGAGCTGAAGTTGTGGGCACGAAGACTGATAAACTGGGACCCGCCACGTCGCGCGAAGGTATTCGCTTTCCCAAGCGAGGTGATGGCGTCGCACGAGAGGGTTACCCAAATCGACGCATACCACGACGCGCCGACCACGGCCCCCGCCCATCCGTAAAAGGGCTTCGACCCAACCACAGGCTTTCTGAGGCATGACGACGCTCTTGCGCCACCTTCTGCCGGCTGCCTTCCTGTTGGCCTCCGCCGCTCGGATCGCCACCGCCGAGCTGGAATCCGTTCACGCAGCCGGAGGCGAGCAGTCTGTATGGCTGATACTCACCGACCGGCCCGGCACATCGTCCGAGCAGCCCACCCATCGCCTGATCTACCGCAGCGTTACCGCCTCGCACTTTCGCCGCTACCGTGGCGGCGAGCGGATCACAGGCGAGATACGCGGCGCCGCCGTCCTCGCCAGTAACCTTCACCTGTTCTTTGCCGGCGGCAGTCACCGCTGCTACAGCCCCACTCGCGACGAGCCGCGGCTCGCCTTACCCAGCGGGACGCCCCCCAGGCTGGTATGCGCCGACGAGCCGGCTAGCGCCCTGTGGGCAACTGCGTCGCCAACCAGCACCACCAGCCAGGCAGCTTCGTCCCCCGGCGACCAAGATCCTGCCGGCAGCAACGCCCTACTGCGGCACCAACTCAACACATGGTCGGCCATCGCCCTCCTGCCGCAGAGCGCCGCGCGGGCCACGCAACAGTGGATGTGCGCCGCCGATGGCGCCGTCCACCTCTTCTGGTCACCAGCCGGCCGCAGTAGTCTAATTTGGCACGCTACGTGGCGCGAGGGCGACTGGTCTTCACCAGAAACTACACAAGTTCCTGTTGAACAAGTTCTTACGGTGTCTCTGGTCAACCAGCAACTCATGGCGGCCTTTGCCCCCGCGCCGGAGCCGACAGGCTGGCGAAAGGTGTTACAGTTTGCGCACCTCACACCAGAGGGGTGGGCACAGCACAGCGTCAGCCTCTCGGGCGACGGGTTATCGGACGCAGAGTTCGAGCCAAGCCGCCTCTTCGCCGCCCCTCTGGGCCAGAACATGCTCATCGGGACATGGCTGCCCGATGGCACGGTCACGGCTGGCCTTGCCGGACTCAACGATGACTCGGTGGCGCTGACCGACGTAACGGCTGCACAATCGGTCGAAATGCCGCCCTCGCCGGTCAGTCCCACACCGCCATGGCTGGTGGCGGCGTTGATGGCGGCCATCATGCTTGTGCTGTTCTGGCGGCGGCAGTCGGCGCTGTTACGGCCAGCGGCGTTACCCCCCGAGCTGACATGTGCCGCCCTGTGGCGCAGAGGGTTGGCGTTCGTGATCGACGCCCTTCCAGCCGCCGCGGTCACCACCCCCCTGTGGCATGCGCTGGCGGTCAAGGTGATTGCAACCGGTCCACCCGAGCAGGTCGATCCGGCCACACACGCCGCGTTGCTGCACGCCTTCTGGACGGCGTGGGCAGGGTTTCGCTGTGTGCACGGGGCCTACTGCGCGCTCGGCGAGGCCCTGATGGGCAGCTCGCCTGGCAAGCGCCTGCTCGGCTGCCGGGTGGTCACCGAGCAGGGCGATCGGATCTCGCTCGGGCAGGCTATATTGCGTAACCTCTTCCGTGTCCTGGAGTTAGAGATCGATCCGCCCCTGCTGCCGTTGGTTTTACTGGTAGGTTTGACGCGGAATCGCCAGCGCCTGGGCGACATTGTGGCGCGGACGGTCGTGGTGGAGGTCCGCCGGGGCGAGCCCGCCGGCGTGGAACCACGAGCCGCCTCGCAGGACGATCCCCGTTAGCGACGGCGTCCACGGTGGCCTGACTGCTGCGGATTTGCCACACGTGCGGGGAAAAACTCGCAGCTTTGCCGAGGCATGCAACGTACAGGCGTTTGACAGATTCTCGTTACTTCTTGCGCCGTTTTCGGTTATAACAACCGCCACTTGCCGGCAGACCCGTGCGGTTGCTGGCACGCTGCTTGCGGTAGGATTGCGGTCTCGGCGCGGTGCCGGTATGACCTACGACGCTCTCGCCGAGGGACAGTGACAGCGCAGGATGCGTGAGTATTTCCGCAACATCTACCAGACAGTCCGCACGATCCTGATCGGTCTGCGGATCACGTTGACGTACTGCTTCGCCAAGACTGTCACCGTCCAGTACCCGGATGTCGCGCCGACCTCGCAGCCGCGATTTCGAGGGTTCCACCACTTTCAGATCGAGCGGTGCATTGCCTGTGAGATGTGCGCCCGGGCGTGCCCGGTCGATTGCATCCACGTCGAGAAATCGGCTACTCGCCGGCTGGACAAGAAGACCGGCACGGTAACCGGCGGAGCGATCCTACGGTACGCTATTGATTACTCGAAGTGCCTGTTTTGTGGTTTGTGCATGGAGCCTTGCCCCACGCAATGCCTGCACATGGGCGACGTTCACGATATGACCTGCTACGACCGGCCGACGACGACGGTGGAGTTCACCGAGCTGGCCAAGCAGGGCTTGCGCACACCAATGCCGTACTGGATGACGACGGCCCGCCCGCCCGAGTGGGCGGTCGCGATGCGCGAGCGGTGGCTTGCGCGCGGGCGCGAGGCGCGCGAGCTGATGCTCATGGCGCTTCAGGAGCAGCCCACGCCCGGTAAGGGCGCGGACCAGGCGGCGGCCGCCGGTCCGTAGGGCGAGAGGGTTTTGTCGAGCGGCCGTTGGCGGGCCGCGTAATGGCGAGGACCAGCCAAGTGACAAGCGACGTTCTGGCGCTGGCACCCGGTGTCGATCACGTGAACGTGACGTTCGGCGTGCTGTTGTTCTGCGCCGCGGGCGGGGGGATGGTGCTGGCCATCCTGATTCTGGGCTGGCTGTTCCGCCCGAAGGTGTACAACCCGGACAAGGGCGCCATTTACGAATGCGGCGAGCAGGCGATCGGCCCGGGCCAGGTGCAGTTTGACCTCCGTTTCTACGTCGTCGCGCTGGTGTTCATCGTATTCGATGTCGAGATCGCTCTGTTCTATCCATGGGCGGTGGTGTTCGGCGGCGGCGGCTTCGAGCAGGCGACCGTCGAGTTCATGCAGCGTGTGAAGACCGGGGCGTTGTATGACATGCTGTTTTTCTTCGGAGTGGTGGTGGTGGGGTTCCTATATCTGTGGAAGTACGGGTATCTCGACTGGGTCCGGGCATTGGGCGGGCAGGGGCTGTCCGCTACCGACCGGGCCGAGCAGGCCATCCGGGGTGAGGCGCGCCCGGCAGCGGGAAGCGAGGCCGGCCAATGAGCTTCATGGTGAATCGCTTTGAAGAAGGGCTGATGATCACGTCGGTGGACTGGGCGCTGAACTGGGCGCGCCAGTGCAGCCTGTGGCCGGTGACGTTTGGACTGGCCTGCTGCGCGATCGAGATGATGGCCACCGGCGCAGACCGATGGGACATCGACCGCTTCGGCGCCGGCGCGTATCGGCCGTCGCCACGGCAGAGCGACCTGATGATCGTAGCCGGCACGGTGACGTACAAGATGGCCTCGCGCCTGGTGCGGCTGTTCAACCAGATGCCCGAGCCGAAATGGGTGATCGCGATGGGCGCGTGCACCATCGGCGGGGGCCCTTACTACAAATACGGCTATCACGTGGTGAAGGGCATCGATCTGATCCTGCCGGTGGACGTATATGTCCCCGGTTGCCCGCCGCGACCCGAGTCGCTGCTGGAGGGGCTGCTGCGTCTGCGGGACAAGATCGCGCACAACACCATTGCCAAGGCGTCGCCGTCGCAAGCCGAGTCGGCCGCATAGAGGAATAAGACCATGACGCCGGAGCAAATCGCCAAGATGCTGCAAGACAAGTTCGACCAGGCCATTATTGAGGCCCGCGTCGACGGTCTGCATCCTCACGTGGTGGTGCCGGCCGATCGTTGGCACGAGGTGGCGATGTTCCTGCGCGACGACGAGCGTATGAAGTTCGATTGGCTGCGTGCCATCAGCGGCGTGGACCGCATGCAGGACGGCCAACTCGAGGCGGTATACGACCTGCACGCCACACAGCCGTCGGCCGAGCCGGGCGGGCTGTGGGGCGAGCGACACAGTTTCGCCGTGAAGGTCAGGATGCCAAGGGACAACCCTCATGTCACGTCGGTGGCCGACGTCTGGCCGGCGGCCGAGTGGCACGAGCGTGAGGCCTACGACCTGCTGGGCATCGTGTTCGATGGCAACCCCGACACGGTAACCGACCACGACGGGACGCACCCGCGGCGGATCCTCTGCCCGGACGACTGGGTGGGCCATCCGCTGCGAAAGGACTACCAGTTCCCCGAAGAGTATCAAGGGATTCCGGGCTGGGCGGGTGACGATCGGCCTTTGGACAAGAAGAAGTGAGCACGCAACCGTTGCGCCGGTGAGCTGAAAGCCGTGAGCGAGATCGAGCTGCAAGGACAACCCGATGTGCTGATCGACGTCGACGCCGAGTCGTCGGCCGACATGGTGACCGAGGAGCTGCTGATCAACATGGGTCCGCAGCACCCCTCGACCCACGGCGTGTTGCGTCTTCTGCTGCGGACCGACGGCGAGTTGGTCCTGGAGGTCACGCCGCACATCGGCTACCTGCACCGCTGCGCCGAGAAGATCGGCGAGAACCTCACACCCAAGCAGTACGTGCCCTACACTGACCGGCTGGACTACCTGTCGGCGATGAACAACAACCTGACGTATGCGCTGGCGATCGAGGCGCTGGCGGGCATCGAGGTGCCCGAGCGGGCGACGTACATCCGCATGATCATGGCCGAACTGAACCGCATCGCCTCGCATCTGGTGACCTTCGGATGCTTCGGGATGGACCTGGGTGCGTGGACGGCGTTCCTATATAGCTTCCGCGAGCGCGAGCACATCATGGACCTGTTCGAGTCGACGTGCGGCGCTCGGCTGACGTACAGCTACATCACGGTGGGGGGGGTGACGCACGACTTGCCCGACAACTTCGTAGAGCGACTGCGGGAGTTTCTGGACTATTTCGACCCGAAGCTGCCCGAGTACGACGGGCTGCTGAGCAACAACCACATTTTCGTGCGGCGGACTGCCAACATCGCGCCGGTGACGGCCGAGCAGGCGATCGCCTGGGGGCTGTCTGGCCCGATCATGCGGGCGTGCGGGCCCAGGTGGGACCTGCGCAGAGTTTCGCCCTACTGCTTCTACGACCGGGTGGAGTTTGACGTGCCGGTGGGCGAGGGGCAGATGGGCACGGTGGGCGACAGTTGGGACCGGTACATCATTCGCATGTTGGAGATGCGTCAATCGGTCCGCATTCTGCGGCAGCTGCTCGATCAATTGCCCGACGGCGAGGTGATGGCCAAGGTGCCTCGAACGCTGAAGCTTCCGCCGGGCGAAATCTATATGGAGACGGAGAACCCGCGCGGGCAGTTGGGCTTCTACGTCCAGACCGACGGCTCGCCGATTCCCTACCGCGTCAAGGCGAAGGGCCCGAGCTTCTGCAACCTGAGCATCATGCACGAGATTTGCCGGGGGATCCTGATCGCGGACATTCCGGCGATTCTGGGCAGCATCGACGTGGTCATGGGCGAGGTGGATCGGTAATCTGATGAACAGACTCGCATTGGAATGGTGGTTGCACGACAACCGTCGTCTGACGATGGCGGCCCTGACCGTGTGCGCCGCCGTGGTGTCGGTCGCGACACGTCCCGGGCTGAGGGAGGGAACGTGGAGCCACGCGGTGGTCGACGTCGTCGGTTGGGTGATCGTGGGCGCCGGGCTGGCCTTGAGACTCTGGGCCACCGCCTTTATCGGCGGGCGAAAGAATCGCCAACTCGTGACCACAGGTCCGTATGGAATCGTGCGTCATCCGCTTTACCTGGGCAGCGCGTTAGCGCTGTTGGGAATCCTGTTGATCGCCCAACGGCTATGGGCGCTTGTCCCCGCTGCCGTGGTATTCGGGCTGTATGGCTTGGCTGCGGCCATGGAGGACCGCCGGCTGAGCAAGCAGTTCCCCAGGCAGAGCGAGGAGTTTCAGCGGCGGACGCGAGCGGTATGGCCCCAACTGGGCCGGCTCGCGGCGGCGCTGCGTGACCGGCCGGGCCCCGTATCCCGACGGCTCATGCTTCGGGAGCTGGGCTGTTCGGTCGGGTTCGCGTTGGTCGCGATGCTGGCCGAAATCAGCGAGGCGCCGTGGTGGTGCAGCTGATGGATACATCGCACGGCTGCAAAGATGGAGATGCCGGACGGTGAGCAGCATCTGGGTACCCTGGACTGATCGTCGCAAGCAGTACACGGGTCTGCGCGGGCGGATCGTGTCGTGCGCAGCGGCGGTTTACCGTATCGGCGGGCCGCTGTTGAAGCGTTTCGCGCCGGTGGTGTTCTTCGGCACGGTGATCGTGGCGATCGTGGCCATCTGGCTTTTTGCGGCGCTGGTGATGCCGCTTCTGCACAAGGCGGGCTGGCCGTTCGTCGTGCGCGACGTGATCATCGCGGTGGCGGTGCTCGGGCTGGTAACCGTGCTGGCCATGTACTGCATCTGGTGGGAGCGCAAGGTGGCGGGTCGGATCCAGTCGCGGCTGGGCCCGATGCGCACCGGGGGATGGCACGGGTGGTCGCAGTCGCTGGCCGACGGGATCAAGTGCATCACCAAGGAAGACACCGTCCCCGACGACTCGGATCACCTGCTGTTTCGATTGGCGCCGTACCTGGCGTTCGTACCGCCGGTGTGCGCGTTCATGGCCCTGCCGTTCGGCTCGAGCTGGGTGTTCCGCGACATGGACCCGGGTCTGCTGTTTTTGCTGAGCCTTTTGGGCCTGGAGATCATCGGTATATTGGTGGCCGGCTGGGCGTCGGCGAGCAAGTGGACGCTGCTGGGCGCGATGCGTCAGGGCTGCCAGGTCATCAGCTACGAGATCCCGATGGGTATGGCGCTGCTCGTGCCCATCATGTGCGCCGGTACGCTGCGATTGACGGCAATCGGCGACATGCAGTCGGGAGGCTGGTTCACCTGGCTGGCGTTTCGCAACCCGTTCACGTTCGTAGCGCTGTTCGTGTACTTCATCGGCTCGCTGGCTTCGTGCAAGCGTGCGCCGTTCGATCTGCCCGAGGCCGAGAGCGAACTGGTCGGCGGGTTCCACACCGAGTACAGCGGCTTCCGCTGGGCGGTGTTCTTCTTCGGCGAGTACGCCGCCATGTTCGTGGTCAGCGGGATCACGACGATCGTGTTTCTGGGCGCGTGGCACTCGCCCTTGCCGGCCGAGTGGGGCATGGCGCTGGGGAAGGGCTGGCTGGCCGACGCGGCGCGCGGTGTGATCTTCAGCGGGCCGCTGTGGTTCTTCTACAAATGCACGTGGTTCATCTTCACGCACATGTGGCTGCGATGGACGCTGCCGCGTCTTCGAATCGATCAGGTATTGTACGCGTGCGTGCAGGTGTTGCTGCCGTTGACCATGCTGCTGCTGCTAGGCAATGCGGTTTGGGAATTGTTCAACAGCGCCGCGTATCCGGCCTTTGAAGGGCTTGCCCGAGTGATCGGCTACCTGATGGGCTTGGTGGGTGCGGTGCTGCTGGGTGGCTTTTTGGTGATTGCGGGTTACGGCTGGTGGAATCGTCGTCGGTTGGTGGGTCGGCTGACGGTGCAGGCCCTGCCGGGAGCGTAACGTGACCGAGTCGACAGGCTGGACGATGACGTTGCTTGCTTCGGCACAGGGCGGTGCGGGCGTGGCCGAGTCGCTGTGCTTCTGGGTGCTGGCCATCGGCGCCCTGGCCGGCGCGGTGGGCGTGGTGATCTCGAAGGAGATCATCCGCACGGCGATGTGTCTGCTGGCGACATTGGTGGCTATGGCCGGGCTGTACTTCCTGCTGGGCGGCTACTTTTTGGGCGCGGTGCAGTTGATCGTGTACGCGGGCGGAACGCTGGTGCTGATTGTCTTCGGCGTGATGCTGACGGCGCGGTCGCCGAAGGTGAGCTTCGAGCCGCGGTGGTTCGAGATGGCCGCCGGTGCGGTGATCTGCGCGGTGCTGTTGGCGACGCTGCTGCACGTCGTGCTGCGAACGGCCTGGCCCGGCGAGGTGGGCGCTGTGCCCGACGCCACGGTGGCGGCCATCGGCCAACAGTTTTTGGGTGACTATCTGGTGCCGTTCGAGGCGGCTTCGATTCTGCTTCTGGTGGTGATGATCGGCGCGGCGTTTCTGGCAAGGCCGGTCCGTCGCGATCGCCGCCGGTCGCGGCGCAACGTATGAGGTGATACGCGGATGTTCACCGTGACGCTGCAACACTACCTGGCGCTGGGGGCGGTGGTGTTCTGCCTGGGCGTGCTGACCATGATGGTCAAGCGCAACGCGATCGGCGTGTTGATCGGGGTGGAGCTGCTGCTGAACGCGGCGAACATCAACCTGGTGGCGTTCAACCACTACACGGCGCCGGGCGCTTTGGACGGGCAATTGGCGGCGATCTTCGTGATTGTGCTGGCTGCGGCCGAGGCGGCTGTGGCGATTGCCATACTGGTGAACTTCTACAACAACCTGATCACGGTCGACGTCGATCAGGGCGACCGGCTCAAGGGATAAACGCCGACACGCAGGCGAAACGGGACCGATAGGCGCGATGACTTTCCCATTCGAACAACTCATGGTGGCAGGGGTGGCGATCCCGCTGGCGGCGTTCGTGGTGCTGGCGTTTGTCGGCAGCCGACTGGGCAAGCCGTGGTCGGGCTACGTGGCGTGCGCGGCGCTGGGGATAACGACCGTGCTGGCCGCTGCTATGCTCTTCAACTGGTATAGCCTGACGGCCGCGCAGCAACACGAGCTGAGCGCCGCGGCGCTGGAGAACTCCTACCTGTGGGCCCACCTGGGCAACGTGCCGGTGCAGATCGGGGTAAAGCTCGACGGCCTCGGCGTGATCATGTTCTTCATGGTCAGCTTCGTCTCGTTCTGCATTTTCGTATTCAGCCTGGGCTACATGGCGCACGATAGCGACCAGATCGACGGGGTCAGTAAGTTCCACCAGTTCTTCACGTTCCTGTGCCTGTTCGTCTTCTCGATGCTGGGGCTGGTGGCGGCCAACAACCTGCTGGCGATCTTCATCTTCTGGGAGCTGGTGGGGGTATGCAGCTACTTCCTGATTGGGTTCTACTTCCACAAGCGCAGCGCCAGCAACGCGGCCATCAAGGCGTTTGTGGTCAACCGGTTCGGCGACTTCGGCTTCATGATCGGGCTGATGATGGTCTTTACGTACCTCGGCGTGCTGACGATCGACGGCGCGGCTGAGGTGTTCGCCGGGGCGTTCAACGGCACGCTGCCCCAGGGCCATCGCGCCTATAGCCTGCTCGAGACCGGGCCCTTGGGCGTGACGGTGGCCACGTGGATGGGCATCTGCCTGTTCTGCGGGGCGGTGGGCAAGAGCGCCCAGTTCCCGCTGCACGTGTGGTTGCCCGACGCGATGGAAGGCCCGACCCCGGTGTCGGCCTTGATTCACGCCGCGACGATGGTGGCCGCCGGCGTGTACCTGGTGGCGCGGATCTTCCTGCTGCTCACGCCACAGGCGCAGATGGTGGTCGCGGTGATCGGCTGCATCACCCTGGCGCTGGCGGCGGTCATCGCGGTGGTGCAGACCGACATCAAACGTGTGCTGGCCTACTCGACCATTTCACAACTTGGCTACATGATCTTCGGGATGGGCGTAGGGGCGTGGATCGGCGCGCTGTTTCATCTGCTCACGCACGCGTTCTTCAAGGCCCTGCTGTTTTTGGGCAGCGGCCAGGTGATCGAGGGCTGCCATCACGAACAGGACATCCGCAACATGGGCGGGCTGCGCAAGAAGATGCCCGTCACGTGCTGGACGTTCTTTGTAGCCGTCCTGGCCATTGCCGGGGTGGGCATACCGGGTGTGTACGTCGGCGCGACGAAGATCGGGCTCGGTGGGTTCTTCAGCAAGGACGAGATCCTGGCGGTGGCGTACTTCCGCACGCACGAGGTCGACGTGCGCGAAGCGACCGGGCATGGTGCACCCGCGCACGGGGATCAGCCGTCCAACGAGTCGGCCGATCACCAGCAGCACGGCCAGACCGCGATGATGGGCTCGGCGGACGGAGCTGTGACAGCCGAGACCGATACGGCGTGGGTGGCAAACCTGGCGCAGAAATATCCGCGGTGGTTGTTCTGGGTGCCCATCGCGATCGCCTACGTCACGCCGTTCTACATGATGCGGTGCTGGTGGCTGACGTTCATGGGCAAGCCGCGCAACCAGCACGTGTACGACCACGCGCACGAGTCGCCGCTGATGTACGTGCCGCTGGCCGTGCTGGCGGTGGGCGTGGTGGTATCGAGCTACCTGTGGTTCCGCCCGATGGTGGCAGCCGCCGCGCCGACGGGCTTGCTGGTGGCGGCCATCGACGGCGAGCACGGTCCGGGCATGCACGCGGCGCATGCGGCGCTGGTGCCGATCGTGGGCTTTGCGTTTGTGGTCGGTTTTGCGGTCGCCATCGCCATCTACTATCGCGGCCTGGCGGTGGGCGAGCGTCTGGCGACGATGCTCCGGCCGCTGCACACGCTGGCAGTTCGCAAGTTCTACTTCGACGAAGTCTACGGCTTTGTGGTGGTCGGCGGGGGGTTGGCGCTGGCCGGTCTGAGCCGGCTGTTTGACTTGTTCGTGATCGACCTGATCGTCAACCTGTCGGCGAAGGTGACGGCCCTGGTCGCGTGGTTCAGCGGTTGGGTGCTGGATTTGTGGGGGGTGGACGGCGCGGTCAACGCGCTGGCCCAGGGCACGCTGCGTGTAGCCTCGGATATCCGCCAGTTCCACACCGGCAAGGTGAGAAACTACGTGATGTATGCCGCGGGCGGCGCGGCCCTGGCGGTGTTGGTGATTATCTTCGCGTTCGGCCGCGCCTAGCGACGACGCCAAAGCGCAGGAGACTATTGCGGTGGAAGGGCATCTGCTTAGCTGGATCGTTTTCCTGCCGATGATCGGCATGATCCTGGTGCTGCTGACGCCGAACCCCCGATCGGTGCGGTACGTGTCGGTAGCCACCACGGTGGCGACGTTCTTTGTGTCGCTGCTGATGTTCCAGGGGTTTGTCGGTCCGGACGAGAGCGCCGTGTTCGGCGCCCGCTACGGCGCGCTGCACTTCGTGGAACGGGCGCCCTGGATCACGGCAGGCAACTTCAAGATCGAATACTTCCTCGGCGCCGACGGGCTGAACTTCCCCCTGGTGATCCTCACCACGCTGATCGCCATGCTGGCGGCCGTGGCAAGCTGGAACATCGAGAAGGCGCCCAAGGCCTACCACGCGCTGTTCCTGCTGCTCGAAACGGGCATGCTGGGGGTGTTTCTGGCGCTGGACTTCTTCCTGTTCTACATCTTCTGGGAAGTGATGCTGCTTCCCATGTACTTCCTGATCGGCGTGTGGGGCGCGCCGTCGCGCCGCGAGGCGGGCGTGATTCGCGGCGGGCCTTACGCAGCCATCAAGTTCTTCCTCTACACGCTGCTCGGCTCGATCCTGATGCTGGTGGTCATGCTGGCGTTCTACTTCAAGAGCGCCGACGCGCTGGGCGGCGCGGGCACGTTCGATCTGATCGCGATGGCCACCAGCGAGCAGATCCAGCAGGCCTTCAACGATCCGACGGCTCTGTTCCTGGGCGCCAAGTTCGGCCTGGTGATGTTCATCTTACTCTACGTCGCCTTCGCCATTAAAGTGCCCGTCTTTCCGTTCCACACGTGGTTGCCCGACGCGCACGTGGAGGCCCCCACGCCCATCAGCATGATCCTGGCGGGCGTCCTGCTGAAGATGGGCGCGTATGGGCTGTTCCGTATCAGCGTGCCGATCCTGCCGGAGTACGCCACCTACTGCGCCGTGGGCCTGGCCGTGCTCGGGCTGATCAACATCATTTACGGCGCGCTGTGCGCCATGGCCCAGACCGACTTCAAGAAGCTGGTCGCCTACAGCTCGATCAGCCACATGGGCTACGTCCTGCTGGGCCTGGCGGCCATGACCGAGGCTGGCTTCAACGGCGCGATGTTCCAGGTGCTGGCGCACGGTATTTCCAGCCCCATGTGCTTCTTTTTGGTCGGCGTGATTTACGACCGCGCGCACCACCGCGACATCAACCGCTTCGGCGGCCTGTGGCTGACGATGCCCAGCTACGGCTCGCTGGCGACGCTGGGGTTCTTCGCCTCGCTGGGTCTGCCCGGCCTGTGCGGGTTCATCGGCGAGGTATACGTGCTGTTGGGCACGTATCAGTCGTCGGTGCTCGGGGCGTACGCCAAGCCGTTCGCGGTCATCGCGGCGATGGGTGCGATCCTGACGGCCGGCTACATCCTCTGGATGATCCAGCGAGTCTACCTGGGCGGTCAGCGGGACGAATACGCCGGCTTTGCCGACACAACCGGGCGCGAGGTGTTCGTCCTGGTGCCGATGGCGGTTCTCGCGATATTCCTGGGCGTGCTGCCCCAATACACCTTTGACCTGATGGACGGAACGCTGCGCAACATCCTGGCGATCTTCGGGTAGACGCGCCGCCATAGCAGAGAGCACGACGAGACGCACTATGAGCACCACCGCATCACAGTTCTGGATCCCGCCGCTAACCGAGCTTTCGCCGTTTCTGCCGGTGCTGATCCTGCTGGGCGGGGTGCTGGTGTGTCTGCTCTTGCCATTGGCCGGGCGCATCGCCGGGCGAACGATCGGCGGTGTGGCCTGGCTGGCGTCGGTGTTGGCGGCTGTAGCCGCGTGGCGGCTGATCGGACAGAGCGACGAGGGCGTGTCGCTCCTGAAGAACATGCTGCTGGTCGACCGGCTGAGCCTGTTCTTTGAGCTTTTCGTGGCCGTTTTCCTGGCCGGCACGATCTACCTGTGGATGACCGGGCCCAGCCGACACGGCGCCACCGCGCCGGAGTTCTTCACGCTGCTGCTGGGCAGCGCCATCGGCATGTGCCTGATGGCCAGCACGCTGAATCTGCTGATGGTGGTAATCGCCACCGAAATGGCCAGCCTGCCCAGCTACGCGCTGGTGGCGTTCCGCAAGCGGATGCGCGTGGGGGCCGAGGCGGCGCTGAAGTACTCGATCTTCGGGGCCGTCTGCTCAGCCGTGATGCTCTACGGCGTGTCGCTGCTGTACGGCTACTACCACACGCTGCACGTGCCGGCGATTGCTGCGCAGATCGCAGCCACCACACAGGCGGGCATCGGTCAGCCGCTGGTGCTGGCGATTGCCATGCTGTCGGTGTTTGTGGGCGTGGCGTTCAAGATCTCGGCCGTGCCGTTCCACTTCTGGTGCCCCGATGCATTCGAGGGGGCTCAGATCGAGGTCACCACGTGGCTGAGCGTAGCCAGCAAGGCCGCCGGCCTGGTGCTGCTGCTTCGGCTGGTGTTCGCCACGGTGCAGCCGGCTGTCGAGATGCTATCAGCCGTGCGAGCGACCGATCTGTTCTTCGGCGCGAGCCTGCTGGTCGGCGTGACGGCCAGCGTCACCTGCACGGTGGGCAACCTGGCCGCCTTCTGGCAAAACAACGTCAAGCGGCTGCTCGCCTATTCGTCGATCGCCCACGCCGGGTACATGCTGATGGCCGCCGCCATCATGACCAGCCGGACCAACGCGGGCATCGGCGCGGTGATCGCCTACCTGACGGTGTATCTGTTCATGAACCTCGGGGCGTTTGCAGCCGTCGCGCTGATCTACTGGGCGACGGGCAAAGAGACGATCGACGCCTACAGCGGACTCGGCCGGCGGGCGCCGCTGGTGGCGGTGTGCATGGCGATCTGTCTGTTCTCGCTGGTGGGCGCGCCGCCGATGGGCGGGTTCGTGGTCAAGTGGTGGCTGCTGGTGGCGCTGTATGAGAGCGGGCTGGTGTGGCTGGTGCTGGTGGCGGTGTTCAACACGCTGCTGAGCCTGTTCTTCTACCTGCGGATCGTCAAGGCCATGTTCCTGACCGACGACGGGCAGGCGCCGGTCTACACGCCGCTATCGGGCAAGGCCATCATGGCCACCTGCGCCGTGGTCATCCTGCTGACCGGCACGGTTCTGATCGGCCCGCTGAAGAACACCTCCGACCGCCTGGCGACCGACCTCTACCAGACCCCAAGCACGCCCACGGCCGTCGCGATGCAGCGGTAGGCCGGCAGTTTCCGTGGTGCGTGCCGCGCGCATGGACAGGGCCGGACGGCGCGCTTAGAAATAGCGGGCCCCGCCGCCACGCAGCCTCACACCGGCAAGGCAGCTCCATGTACCAATCGGGTAGCCGGGTCGGTTGCCCTGACCCGGCTCCCACACCACCGTACGTACGGTTCCGTATACGGCGGTTCACGAGGAACACGCAAGTCGTCGATGCTCTTCCATCAGGCTGATGAGGCCCAGTCCGTGCAACTCAGAGGTCGGCACGGCGCGGTTCATATGGCTGGCCCCGGCATTGAACCAGGGACCACGCCCATTCCACGCCGACCGCCGGGCCCGCTCATGATCCAGGCCCCGACGGCACAGCTCCTTGAA
>Ga0307376_10001867_pt1 | contig 21681 bp, 21 predicted proteins | sample TR2MG_FD_202536 | JGI IMG/M metagenome (GOLD analysis project Ga0307376, IMG submission 202536) | Soil microbial communities from Risofladan, Vaasa, Finland - TR-2 | ecosystem: Environmental > Terrestrial > Soil > Coastal area > Acid sulfate soil | place: Finland: Risofladan, Vaasa | collected...
TTCGTCAGCGCCGAATCGCTCTGCGAGCAGTACTGCGTCAAAGTCGGTCGAAAATCCGGGCTTCCAACCTGCGCCAATCAGAATTCGGCCGCGAAAATCAAAATCTGCAGTCGGATCGGTGACTACCTGATCGGCGCATTCAGCGCAGAACAGTGCATGCAGCAACTGACCGTTCAGCCGCGTCGCCGCAATCCCGATCCAGTCCAGTTCCCCCTCGACCGGGGAGTCGCTGATCGAACGATACGCGTTCTGATACGTTCGAGCAGCCCCGCCTCCACCCACCACGAAAATGAGGCGAACCTGAGGCCAGGCTGCAAGGTAGGAGCGAATCAGGTCCGCAAAGGTGTGCAGAAAATCGACATCCACGCCGGCCGGAGCGACGATTGATCCGCCGAGCGATATGACTTTGACCATATTTGCCTCTGGCAGTATCCTAGTCGGGGTATCAGCATGTGGCAAGTGGGTCTGCGGGGTTTTTATCGGTTTACGTTGTCGCTGCCACCCATCGCTGTTAGTATATTGAATGAAATGTGTGGAGGACTAAATGGGTAAGGATTTGACTGCCATGCTTCACGATTGGCCGTACGATCCTGATCAGACCATGAGGATTATCGTCGCGGACGACGGGAGAAGCGTGCTTCAGGTGCGCCTTCCGCTCGGAATGGAACAGTACGAGCTGGTCGGTCGGCCGGACGGTACTCAGCCGTTCGGAAAGGAATCGGTGCTGCAGGAGCTGATGGATCGTGCGGACGCGCATAAGTCGAAACATGGAACCGATGAAGGATTCATGTTGACCCATGAAGATTGCGTGTTGCTGCAAAACGAGGGAGTTCTCTACTATTATCGTTACCTGCTTCTGTTCCAGCTCAACGATTTTGCCCGGGTGACCGCGGACACCGAGCATAACCTGCAGGTGTGTTCTCTTCTCGAGCGATACTGCGAGAGTGAAGAGGACAGGAACGCCGTGCTGCAGTACAAACCCTATATCCTTCGCATGAATGCAATGGCGCGCGCAATGGCCTCGGTACATGATCACCTGAAGGAAGTTGCCCAGGGCATACTGAATGACGCAATCAACGAGATCGAAACAATGGATGATGTGGACTCTCCTGCCTTCCAGTTCGAACGTGTCAGATCGCTGAATTATCTGCGGTCTGCGCTCAAACAGGTAGAAGATCGCGCTCCGACGGATCCACGACAGAAGCTCGAACTCGAGTTGAAAAAAGCACTAGAGGACGAGAACTACGAGAAGGCGGCCGAGTTGCGTGATAGAATTCAGGAATTGTCCTGATTTTGTCCGGTGAGCACTCATCCTTGACAAATAGGGAGCGTTCGGCCAATATTGGAATGGCCGATTTTTCTGTCGTAGATGGTGGTTAATACATTGAAATTTTCACGGATATTGATTCTTCTTCTTCTCTTCGGCCTGGTTTCTCCGGCCTTCAGCCAGGAGATACTCACAGCAACCGCATTTTTCGATAATCTTTCAGCACGTTACGCAAAGATAAACGACTACACAGCGGACATAACGTACACGGTAAAGGGAGACGTCATGAAAGGCGTACTCCTGTATCGCAGCCCTGATCTGCTCCGAATCGACTTTACCGAGCCGCCGAAACAGGTATTGAGTTCGGATGGCAAGATCCTGAAAGTATATCTGCCCAAGTACAACGTGGAACTTCAGCAGCCGCTTGTCGGCGGGAACAGCGGACAGGTGGTGAGCCTCGCCTCTGCGGCAGGCCTTTCTCTCATGGGAAAAAACTTCACCAAGGCATATCTGGTCGGTCCCGATCCGGTTCCCCTGGACACCGGTTCGAGTGAGATGGTCGTGAAGCTGAAGCTCGACTGGCGCGATCCCAACCAGGGGTTCCGGCAGCTGAACGTGTCGGTCGGAAAAGACGGTCTCATTCGGCGTATCGTTGGTGTGGATGTCGGATACGAACAGTACCAGATTGATTTCACGAACATACGGACAAATCAAAACATACCGGCTGCGCGGTTCAGTTATGATGGCCCGGGAACTGCGAACATTATCGACCACTTCCTTTTCGGAAAACTGAACTAACAGGAACGGTATGGAATCCATTGGCGACAAGCTGAAGAGCACCCGAGAATCCAGAGGCTACACCCTTGAGCAAGTCGCTCGAGACACCCATATCGCCAAGAGGTTTCTCACCGCGCTGGAGGGCGAGGATTTCTCGCTCTTTCCCGGTGAGCCGTACGTACTTGGTTTTCTCCGCAACTACGCTGAATACCTCGGGCTGAGTGCCCAGGAGATCGTCGGCCTCTACAAGAATTTGAAGCTTCAGGAACAGCCGGCACCGATGAATGAGCTGCTCGAGCGGAAGACGGTCTCGACGCCATTGATTGCGGGGATAATCATCGTCGTCCTTGCCGCAGCGGGGCTCGGCCTCGTGCTTGTGCTTGGCAACAAGGGCGGCTCAGCGGCACGACCTGCTGCGGCTGCAGCGGTGAGCACCGCTCGAACCGCGGCCGAGCCACTTCCTCCGGGCGGCCAGCTCTACCGGTTCCCGGGTGGCATGCAGGAGCGGAGTTTCAAACGGGGTGATGCGATCAACGTCCAGCTCAAGGGTAAGGACTACCGTTTGATTCTGACCGGAATCGGAAAGACGGTAACGCTCAGTACCCCGGCAGGTTCAGTCGATCTTTCCCCCGATCAGGAGAAAGTCGTAGATCTGAGTGCGGACGGGAAGGCGGACATCAAGCTCTTCGTACGCTCAATATCGACTCTCGAGGGCGTGCCCGTTGCGGTACTCAGACTCGACAGCGCCGTGAACGGCGCAAGTTCTTCGCCAGTAGCCGCGGGGAACGCTTCCGACGCAACGGCTGCAGCGCCTGCCGCCGGCGCCGCTCAGGCCGCCGGGACACCAGAGGCCGCCGGCACACAGCAAGCTGCAGGCACGACTGCACAGACGGCAACCCCGGCACCGCAGGCCCAGCCAGCTGGCACCGTTATCGAAACAATGGACCAGCAGCAGCCATTCGCAGTGAATGTGACTTTCACTGCGCCTGCACTGTTTCGCTACTCGGTCGACAATGGGCAGCGGCAGGAGCGATACTACGACGCGGGCGAGACATTCACCACGACAGCTTCCAGCCGATTCGAGCTCTGGCTATCGAACGCCGGTTCGGCAAACCTGACAGTTGCCGGAAATCCGGTTGCGCTCGGTCCTGCCGGCGAAGTGGCGACTGACGCAATTCAGTGGAACCAGAGCAACGGAAGCTACAACCTGTTGCTTGTGCCGATAAACTGACCAGTCCGCATCGACATGAAGAAAACATTCTATCTTGAGAGTCTCGGATGTGCGAAGAATCAGGTTGATTCTGAGGTGATGATTGCTGCACTCGTGGAGAACGAGTGGAAGCATGTTCAGACGCCGGATGAGGCTGAAGTCATCATCGTGAACAGCTGTGGTTTTATTGCCCCGGCGAAAGAGGAATCGATCCAGGTTGCGCTTGAGTTCCACGCGCAGTTTCCCGACCGCAAAGTGGTCATGGCTGGATGTCTCTCGCAACGTTATGGTGCGGAGCTCGCAGCCGGAATGCCTGAGATAAGCGGCTTTTTCGGCAACCGGGCTCCGGAGCGGGTGCCCGAGTTTCTGGAGCGCTCGCTCGATGGCGGAGCCTCGGTCTTTCTTCCGGATGCATCGGAATCCTCGCCGGCAGATTCGCCGACGGTCTTTGCGGCGCACAGGCCTGTACGTCGAACATTACTCTCGCTCCCCGGCTCAGCCTATGTGAAGATTGCCGAAGGGTGTAACAACCGTTGCGCATTCTGTGCAATTCCGATGATTCGCGGCGACCTGCGAAGCCGCGCACTTGAGGACGTGATCCAGGAGATTCGCGAGCTTCTTGACAGGGGCTTGTTCGAGCTGAATCTTGTAGCGCATGATTTGAACTCATTCGGGCGCGATCGTGCAACAGGCACGGGAAGCAGGCAGAGCGAGCTTCCACGGTTGCTTGAGGCAATTTCCCGGCTGCCCGGGAAGTTCTGGATCCGACTACTCTATCTGTATCCCGAGACGTTTCCGATGGAGATACTGCCGCTGCTTTCCTCCGACAGTCGGTTTCTTCCCTATCTGGATCTTCCCATGCAGCATGCGTCCGCCGATATTCTCCACGCAATGGGACGATCAGGTCGAAGGGAGAGTTACCTTTCACTGATCGAAACCGTACGGCACTCCGTGCCAGAGGTGGTCATACGGTCGACGTTCCTCGTGGGCTATCCGGGTGAGAGCGATGAACAGTTCGATGAATTACTCGCTTTTCAGGCCGAGGCGGCATTTGACTGGCTCGGTCTGTTTGCCTACTCCCCGGAAGAGGGGACTCGCGGCTATCTGCAGCAGCGAACCCGCGGTCGGGTGCCTGCCGCCACAGCACGGGCTCGCAAGACAGAACTTGAACGGCGACAGCGTACGATCAGCGAAGAGCGGATGGAGCGGTTCGTCGGTCGTGAGCTTGAGGTGCTGATCGAGGAACCGGTGATCGGCGAGGATCTCGCCTTTGCACGGGCCTATCTGCAGGCGCCCGAAGTGGATGGCGCCGTAGTGGTTCGCGGCTCAGGATTCACTGCCGGACGAACGCTCGCAGCGCGGATTATCCGCAGAAATGGAATCGATCTCGAAGCGGTGCCGGTTTAGCCTGCGGCGCCGTGAATCAGCTCTCCACGTTTTCAATCAATATCGATTTATGTATACTCGTACGTGCGCCTTTCGCCAATCCAACAGGAGTGTACATGCCTGAAAAGACTATCTTCGAGAAGATCCGCGACAAGGAGATCAAATCCGAGATTGTGTTCGAGGACGACGTCGCAATCGCGTTCAAAGACGTGAATCCGCAGGCGCCGGTACATGTTCTGGTCATTCCTCAGCAGAAGCTGACCGGATTTCCGGAACTGAAGAATGCCGATCCCTCATTCGCGGGAGCATTTATCGCACGGGTGGCGCGGGTTGCAGGCGAGCTTGGCCTGGAGAAGGACGGCTACCGGATCGTCTTCAACAGCGGAAAGAACGGTCAGCAAAGCGTCGACTACCTGCACGCGCATATCATCGGCGGTCGCCAGATGGGCTGGCCTCCCGGTTGAAGAGCCACTCAGCATCGCATGAACGTGAATAACTCAAGCAGCGGGTACCTCTCTACACTGAATGCACATCAGGCGGAAGCCGTCCTCCATCACGGACCGCCGCTTCTCATCCTTGCCGGTGCAGGATCCGGAAAGACCCGCGTCATCACGGTGAAGATTGCGCATCTCATCCAGAATGAAGGGGTCGAGCCGCACTCGATTCTTGCCGTCACGTTCACGAACAAGGCGGCGAACGAAATGCGTACCCGTGCGGCCAACATCGAGCCGGCAGCCGCGGATGTCTTCATCCGTACATTCCACTCGTTCGGTGCGTGGTTTCTCAGGCGCAACTGCCATGTACTCGGAATGCCTGCCGGATTCACCATCTACGATGACGACGATATGGTGAGCCTACTTCGCGCAATCTATCCGGATCAGCCTCGCAATCACCTTGCGGTGTTCGCCCGCGGCATAAGTCGCGCAAAGGATTATCTGCTCACGCCCGATGATGATCTATCTGTCATTTCGGATGATCCAGATTTCAACGACATATACCGCTCATACGAAACCAGATTGCGCCAGATAGGGAATGCGGATTTCGGAGACCTCATCGCGCTGCCGGTGCGTATCCTGCGCGAAAATCCGGAGATCAGTCGCAGAACCCGGGATCGTTTCAATGTGATCATGGTGGACGAGTACCAGGATTCGAACGTCGCGCAGCATCAGCTTCTTCGCGAACTGTACAGCGAACGCTCATACCTGTGCGTTGTCGGAGACGATGATCAGTCGATCTATCGCTTTCGCGGTGCGGAGGTTCGCAACATCCTCGCGTTCGGTGAAGACTTCCCGGGTACACATATTGTCCGTCTCGAGGAGAACTACCGCTCAACACCCTCGATTCTGCGTGTTGCCTCCTCGGTTGTCGAGCACAACACCGGCAGACTCGGCAAAACGCTCTGGACGCAACGGGTCGACGGGCCACTCCCGGTGCTCTGCTATCTCGAGGATCAGGATGAGGAGGCAGCCTACTGCGCCCGCCTCCTCGCGCCCGAGAACTTTGGCAGAACCGCGATCCTCTACCGCACGAACGCGCAGTCGCGACTCTTCGAGACCCTCTTTCTGCGTGCCAGCATTCCCTATCGAATCGTCGGCACGTTGAGGTTCTACGAACGCGAAGAGATAAAAGACGCGCTCGGCTATCTCAGGCTCATCGCGAATCCGCGCGACGAGGTCTCCTTCCGCCGGGTTATCAACAAGCCGGGCAGGGGACTCGGCGATTCGTCGGTGGAGAAGATAGTTGCGCGTATTGCCGATGCAGAGGGTGATCTTCTTGTCGCCTGCCGCCTCTCCCGCGGGTCGCTCGGAAAGCGGCAGGCCGCAGCGACAGCCGAGTTTCTCGCGCTTATGAACGAGCTGACCGACACGCTCGAGTCAGCGGCGCTACCCGAGTTCGTCGAACGGGTCGTCGAAAAGAGCGGTCTGCACCATTATCACGAACATCAGGATGAGGTCGCCGGCAGCCAGAAGCTGGAAAACCTCGAAGAACTGGTGAACGCCGCTTCGCTGTACGCCCGTGGACGCGCAGGGCTGCAGGAGTTTCTCGAGAGTATAGAGCTTGACAGCACGCGACAGACCGGCGAAGAGGATGATCCGAATCGGGTCACGCTCATTACCATGCATAACACCAAGGGGCTCGAGTTTGACCGTGTCATCATTACCGGCCTCGAGGAGGGCATGTTTCCCCGCGGTGATAACGAGTCGGTCGATGAGCTCGAGGAGGAGCGGCGGCTCTTCTACGTGGCGATTACCCGTGCGCGGGATGAGCTCTATCTCACGACCTGTACCGACAGAATCATTCATGGCCGACATGCGGTGCTCGCGCCTTCACGCTTTCTCAACGAGATACCGACCGAGTTCGTCGAACAGATCGGCAGACGCCCCTTCACCGGGAGAAACTGGTACAACAACGACGGTCGAACCGGCGAATCCGACATTGATCCGGACATCTGGGACGACTACGGCGAAAGCACCGGCGCAGCTGTCGAAGCGGATCCGGTCGGGAACTTCCCGGTCGGCATGAACGTCTATCACGATGGTTTCGGAACAGGGGTGGTAGTGAAGCAGGAATGGTCGACAAATGGCGATGAAGTGGTCTTCGTGAAGTTCGAATCGGGGCGGTCTGCCCGTTTTGTGCCACGGTATACGCCGCTCGAACGGGTAAGTGTCGATGAGTAACCTGCTGCCTGCTATCGGCCGCGCGCGCGGTTTTCACCTCTATGACCTGAAGCGTAAGCGTTACCTCGACATGTATCTCGCTGGCGGAAGGGCAATTCTCGGCCACAGACCGGAGCGCGTTGCTCATGAGCTGCGCGCGGCAATTGCCCGGGGGCTTCTTGCAGACTATCCGGGAGCACTTCATCACCGGATCGAGCGGCTGATCGAGCGCCACAAGGCAGAATGGGGCGGTGCCACACACGCCGGGCGCCTTTTTGCGAATACCGAGCGCGCGTTTGCGGCGATTGCGTCCTGGCGCAACAGACCGATCGGTCCGGGTGAGCCTGTGGATCCCGCGCTATCTGGACCGGCACCGGCACCGGCCGCCCCGACTGAAGCCGCAGCGCCGGCTATCGCGAGCTTCGAGGGGAGGATCGTACTCTGGCGACCATATTGCGAACCGCAGTCGAAAGGCACGGACATCATCATCCCCATCCTGCCGTTCCCCGGCGCCTGGGGACCGACCGTTGTGCTGTTTCCCGGAGAAACCTCTCTCGATTCCGCGTTGCCTGACTCGGACGTCGTGTCCGCGGTGCCGCTGGCCGGTTTCATTCGCGCAATCGCGGAATCGGCATCGCCGGCGGATGTCCGGGCGGGCGCAACTGATCAACTCCCATCGCTTTGGTCCCGAACTGGCCCCTATCTTACCGCAACCTGTCCGCCTGCCCGGTACGATGCGATCTTCGAGAGCTTCCTCAGCGCGGGAATCCTGATCAATCCGCGGTTTCCCGGGCCGAGCATTCTGCCGATAATCTGGTCAGAGGGAGAAAGGGCGCTCTTTCTCCGCAAGAGCCTTGAATTGACCGAGGAGCTTTCGATTGACACCTGATTCCATGGTCATGATCCTTGCACGCCTCATTTTCGGATCGATCGCCACATTTCTCGCGATTATCGTCTGGTCGAAGACGCGCGATGTGGCCTGGATGCTTGTTGTCGTCGGTACGATCATCGCGTACGGCGAGACGGTGTTCAACGCCCTTGCTGCATTCGGGCTCACAAAAACCGATGTACTCGTGGTGTGGGGCGTCTCAGTCGTCCGCCTTGTGCTGGTGAATCTTCCCGCGCTGCTCTATGCGCTTGCGTTCGTAGTAGTCATCGTCAGGCGCAGCCCGCGGCGGTCAAGCCAGGCATCATCAGTTCGCAGCACGCTGCGAATCGACGAGGACAGCGGCGCGGCGGAGAAACCAAAACGTCGCGGCAAACGGCGAAAGGCGCGAGAGACAGAAGTTCAGGCTGCTCAGGCCGAACAGTGAGCAGCAGATCGCGGGGCCATCGGGAGACGAGTTCGCTCCGCGCGGAACGGTTGACAGAAGCGAAAAAAACGGTATCTTACATGAGATTACCGATGCAATTTATCGACGCATAATCGATACGCAGAGTCTTTTCTGGCAGTTATGGAGGAAGGTATGGTAGCGTTAGTAGTAGGAATTGTCTTTGTGGCATTTGCAGTGTACTCCGTACTCCCTTTCTCATGGGCACTCAACTGGTGGCAGCCTGTTCTCGAGTTTCTGAAAGGCGGAATCCCCATAATCGCATTGCTCGTCGGTATAATTGCGGTCTTCATCGGCATCGCCGACATGAAGGACCGCATGGAAGCGAAGAAGGAAGAGGCCGAAGAGGCTGCTCAGACCGAAAAGAAGGAATAACGCGAAGCTATTCGTACGTTCGACACTGCAGGCAGCCTTGACAATACGACTCCTTTATGGGAGTATGGTCCACTCACAACGAATGGCTACCTGTGCATCTCTTGTGTCGTGCAGTGTGTCAGGTAATTGAGGAATTTGAAATGAACACGATTTTTGTAAAGCCGCGGGACGTAGAGCGGAAATGGTTTGTTATCGACGCTGAAGGAAAGAGCCTCGGTCGGGTTGCGGCGAAAGTTGCCTACGTGTTGCGTGGGAAGCATAAACCAATCTATACCCCTCATCAGGAGATCGGCGATTACGTCATCGTACTGAATGCCGGAAAGGTCGCGGTCACCGGTCGAAAGAGACAGCAGAAGCTGTACTATCATCATTCCGGGTATCTTGGCGGCATGAAGACGGAAACCTTCGAGAAGGCAATTCAGCGCAAACCCACGTTCCCGCTTGAGAAGGCAATTCGCGGAATGCTTCCCGGTAACCGGCTCGGACGGAAATTGTTCAACAACGTGAAAGTCTACGCGGGCGAGACGCATCCACATGCAGCGCAGCAGCCCGAAGTAATGGATATTTAGGCGGAGGAACGCTCACGTGGAAAAAAATCTTGCAGTTGGCACCGGCAGACGAAAGACATCGGTGGCACGGGTATATCTTCGAAACGGTAATGGGAAAATCACGGTAAACGGGAAAGAACTTGATTCCTACTTTGGTGTTGATGCGCACCTTTTCACGGTCAGGCAGCCGCTCGAAGTGACGAGCATGCTTGATAAGGTTGATGTATCAGTCAACGTATTCGGCGGAGGCGCGTCAGGTCAGGCCGGTGCAATTCGGCACGGTCTGTCACGAGCGTTGCTTCTGCTTGACGAGGCCAACCACGCTGCCCTTCGGGCAAACGGGTTCCTGACTCGAGATCCCAGAATGGTTGAGCGAAAGAAGTATGGTCAACGAGGCGCACGCAGAAGGTTCCAGTTCTCCAAACGGTAGTCGAACCATCTACGGCGTACGTTCCTCCGACTCCCGTAGTCGGAAGGACGGCGTCTCAGCACGCACGCGAGGAACCCGGAGGAGTGACGTTGAGGTCATTCTCTCTGACGGTTCCTCTTTTTTTGTCCCCACCTCGCTGTGGGTACGAATTGGACGTGCCGAAGGAGAGACAGCCGACGACGAATGGCTGACCCAGCTCCACCATCAGGTGGACGTCTCGGCTGCTCGCAGCAGGGCACTTTCGTTGCAGGCACGCCGCGAGCATTCAAGCTGCCAGCTTCGCAGAAAGCTCATCGAACGTGATATTGATCCGGTTGTTGCAGATATTGCGATAGACTCTCTGTTACGCGACAGACTCGTTGACGATGCACGGTTTGCGCGTATGTGGGTGGAGTCCCGTCTTCGAAGGCATCCCGAGGGGCGTGCAGCACTCTTCGCGGGACTCCTGCGTTCCGGTGTTTCCCGGGAGCTGGCGGAGCAGAGCCTTGAAGAGCTGACCACCGCAGACGGTGACGCGCTCGACCGGGCGGTTGAGTCTGCTGCTGCGCGCCTGGAACGCTCAGGTGCGCTTGAGCCTCAGATCCTGACGCGAAAGCTCGCGGCACGCGGATTTTCGTATCAGCGTATACGAAATTACCTGTCGCGCCGGGAAAACAGTTCTGGATAAAAAAAGAGCATGACAGTTGAGAAAAAGCGTTGACATTCTGGATATAATTCATATAATCAAATCAGGAAGAATAGAGTGCGATTTACCGGGTCCGGAAGGACGAAAGTGATCCGCACGTAAAAGGACGGAATATGGCAAAGGCTGACAAGAAAGTCCGAATCTTCTCCGCTCTCGAAGTTGCCAACATCTGCGGAGTGGTCAACCAAACAGCAATTAACTGGATCAAGAACGGGTACCTGAAGGCGTTTACGACCCCTGGAGGTCAGTACCGCGTCTACTCCGAAGACCTTGTGGAGTTCCTCTCTTCGCGAGGAATGCGTATGCCGCAGGAACTTCAGCGAATACTCGAAGAGCAGACGTCGATTGACACTGTCATGGTTGTCGATGACGATCGCGATCTGAACAACCTCATCACCCAGTACATCGAGAGAGAGTATCCGAATTACAGCGTATTTCAGGCGTTCGATGGTTTCGAGGCGGGACGTCTCATTTCCGAACACAAGCCGGGGATTGTTATCCTTGATATAGATTTGCCGGGAGTGAACGGACACAAGTTGTGCAAGTCGATCAAAGAGGACACGGCGCTGAACAATCCCATCATCATTTCCATCTCCGGATTGGATGACCCGGAACAGGCCGCGCAGATGCTTCGTAATGGCGCTGATGCATTCATTGCAAAACCGCTCGAACTTGAAAAGCTGACCGACATACTCGAGAACCTCGTACAAAAACGCAGTCGGTAGGAGCGTTTAAAACAGATGACAGAAAAACGAGGAACGGTTCTGGTAGTTGAGGACGAAGATGCAATACGCCTGACATTGCGTGATTATCTTCTCAAAAAGGACTACAACGTCCTCGTCGCCTCCGATGGTGTTGGTGCAATAAAGCAGCTTCTTGATCACGAAGTCGATCTGGTCGTTTCCGATTATCGAATGGATATTCTCGGTGGTGACTACTGGATCAAGTTTCTCAAAGAGTACTGCTCCGACAAAAAGATCTTTATCACCAGCGGCTTCCTCCGACCTGAGTTCCCAATTCCATTCGAGGTTCTCTACAAGCCATTTGACTATGCCGACCTGGAGGCAATGATCGCGCAGGCATTGAAGGAGCGGAGTGCTTCAAAAGGCACAAATCCGGCGTAGCCCGGGTGGGAGATCGATGGACGAGAACCGGGGGAAATCCAGTCTGGACGCGATTGTTCATGGCCGAGTGCAGGGAGTCGGATTCAGGTACTATACTCGCACAAAAGCTACCAGTCTTGGCCTTACCGGTTGGGTCAACAATGAACCTGACGGAACAGTACATGTCGTATGCGAAGGGGACTCTGCGCTACTGAAAGAGTTCGCCGCCTGGCTGGATCAGGGGCCACCGTCCGCTCATGTCTCACGCGTCGAAAAACACTTCAAGGAATATCGCGGAATCTATCGTACGTTTTCCGTCGAAGGATAAAAAAAGCGCCGGCTCGAAGGCTGCCGGCGCTGCTGGAATCATTCACACGCGACATCGCGCTGTATGCAACTACCCACGATGAATTGAATAGAACGCGTCCTTACCCAGGTATTCTGCATTCTTTTCGAGCAGATCCTCGATCCGCATAAGCTGGTTGTACTTCGCAATACGGTCTGATCGTGACATGGATCCGGTTTTTATCTGTCCGGTCTCCATCGCCACTACGAGGTCGGCAATGAAGCTGTCCTCGGTTTCTCCGCTGCGATGCGAAACCACTGCAGTATAGCCCGCGCGTTTGGCCATTTCGATTGCTTCGTAGGTCTCGGTCAGGGTACCGATCTGGTTCACCTTGATCAGGATCGAATTGGCAATTCCCCGGTCGATTCCCATCTTGAGACGTTTCGTGTTTGTCACGAACAGGTCGTCGCCGACCAGTTGAACTTTCTTGCCAACCTTGTCGGTGAGCACTTTCCAGCCGTCCCAGTCGTCTTCGGCCATGCCGTCCTCGAGCGAGATGATCGGATACCGGTTCACCCACTCTTCCCAGAATGATGCCATTTCAGCAGGTGAGAGTTCCCTCTTGTCGGATTTCTTGAAGACATATTTCTTTTTAGTTGCGTCGTAGAATTCGCTTGCTGCAGGATCGAGCGCGATATAGATGTCTTCGCCCGGCTTGTAGCCCGCTTTTTCGATGCTCTGCAGTATGACCTGCACCGCCTCTTCATTCGATTTCAGGTTCGGCGCGAAACCACCTTCATCTCCGACCGATGTGCTGTAGCCTTTCTCCTTCAATACGCCCTTCAGAGTGTGAAAGACTTCGGCAATCATGCGAACGGCCTCGCGAATGCTCTTGGCGCCTACCGGCATGACCATGAACTCCTGAAAGTCGACTGAGTTGTCCGCGTGGGCTCCGCCGTTCAGAATGTTGGCCATCGGCACAGGTAGTACATTGGAGTGGAAGGGTCCGAGGTACTTGAACAGATGAACGCCGAGGAAGTCAGCTGCCGCCCGCGCGACTGCCATCGAGACGCCAAGTATCGCGTTCGCTCCAAGCTTGGATTTGTTTTCGGTACCGTCGAGCTCGATCATGGTGCGATCGATGTCGACCTGATCGAGTGCGTCCAGCCCCTCGATCTCTGCGGCAATCACGTTGTTCACATTCTCGACAGCCTTGAGCACACCTTTGCCCATGAACCGCTTCTTGTCACCATCGCGCATCTCAACCGCTTCGTGCTCACCCGTGGATGCTCCTGACGGTACTGCAGCCCGGCCGAACGAGCCGTCTTCGAGCACAACGTCGACCTCGACCGTCGGATTGCCACGGGAATCGAGGATTTCCCGCGCCTCAACGTACTCTATATTACTCATTGTTAACTCCTGTCTGGATGGGGTTTGATCTAAAATATGGGAGGATTCGGCACTCGTGTCAAGGCGGCCCATCTGGGCGAACAATATTGCTTGACCGCATCTTTTTCACCGGCCTACAATGGCAAATGCTCTATTCCCGTCTCTTTGCACGTACCCTGCGGCAGATACCTGTCGGTGTACATGCCGAGAGTCACCGGCTTCTGCTGCAGGGTGGCTTTATCCGTCCGCTTGGCCGTGGTCTGTTCTCACTTCTCCCGCTCGGAATGGCCGTAGCGAACCGGGTGATAGAGATAGTCAGAAGTGAACTTGCCGCAATTGGCGGGCAGGAGATTCAGCTCCCCGTCGTGAACCCGCGTCAGTTGTGGAAGCGCAGCGGTCGAGACGCAATGGTTGACCGGGAGATGTTCCGCTTTGCCGACCGTCACAAGCAGGAACTGGTGCTTGCCCCGACTCACGAAGAGGCTGCCGTCGAGGTTGTCCGCAGCGGAATTGAGTCCTATCGAGACCTTCCGCTCTTTCTCTTCCAGTTCCAGACAAAATTGCGCGACGAAGCGCGGCCACGTCACGGTCTGGTTCGCGCTCGAGAGTTCGTCATGAGCGACGGCTACTCGTTTCACCGTTCGTTTTCCGACCTGAACAACTTCTTTCCGAAGGTGTTCAGTGCCTACCTGCGGATCTTTTCCCGCTGCGGCGTGCCGGTCACACCGGCTGAGGCAGGCTGTGGCTTCATGGGCGGGAGCAAATCCTACGAGTTCCTTGTCGAAAGCGAATGCGGTGATGATGTAGTCATCGTGTGTCGGCGGTGCGGCTATACGGCAAACCGGGAAGTGGCTGTTGGTCAGAGGGAAGCGCATCTCGGCAGTCCCGATGAGATGACTCTCGTCGAGACCCCCGGCGCGATGACGATGGAGCTCCTGTCAACGGCGACCGGACTGCCGGTGCATCGGCTCGCGAAAGCGATGGTATACCGGACAACCAGCGGCCTTGTCATGGGAGTTGTCAGGGGTGATTACGATGTGAGTACCGAGAAGCTTTCCGCACTGCTCGGTAAACCCATCGTGCGTCTTGCCGATCGACGGGACCTCGATGAGGCGGGGCTGTTGCCCGGCTACCTTTCCCCGCTTGGTCTGGATTCCCGAATTCCTGTCGTTGTGGATGTTGCGATTGCAGACACGCCGAATCTGGTATTCGGCGCAAATCGCGAAGGTTACCACTACCTGAACGTAAACTTCGGAAGGGATTTCGAGAACGCGCAGGTTGGCGACATAGCCCGGGTGCAGGCCGGCAATAGATGCTTTCACTGCGGCACAAAGCTGCATGAACGGCGCGTGCTCGAGGTAGGGAACATATTCAAACTTGGCGACCGATATACGCGTGCCCTCGATCTTCACGTTCAGGATGAAGATCGCCGGGCAATCTTTCCCTTCATGGGTTCCTACGGTATCGGCATCGGCAGGCTCATTGCCGCGATCGTCGAGGCTAATCATGATCGGAAAGGCATACTCTGGCCGCACGATATAGCTCCATATCGCGTCTATCTCCTGGCAATCGGAAAATCCCATCGATTGAAGCAGATTGCAGATGATGTTTGTCGTGACTTTGGCAGTACGATCCTCTACGATGATCGGAGCGAATCAATCAGCTCCAAGTTCAAGGATGCGGACTTGCTGGGGATTCCGTTCCGGATCGTGGTCTCCGCGCGCACTATCGATGATGAGTGTGTCGAGATCATGGAACGGCGCACCGGCAGAGTATTCCGCGTACCGATCAACCGGGCGCATGATCACATTGACGACCTGGAAAACGGAAGAGTATAGAAGGGGTCAGAATGGAGTTTCAGCTCACCAAGGAACTTGTTGATCAGGTGATGTTCGGCATGGAAAATCAGGATTCGGAATTCCTCCTTGACCTCCGGGACCAGAAGGTAATCCGGATCGACGAGCTTCATGAGGATGGTGAAGACGATCAGGAACGCTATATTCCGTTACCGCTGTGGCGTTCGGTTGACGGTTACAATCTCATGGAGAAGTTCGTGGCGTCTCTGCACAATCCGATCTACCGGGAAATCCTCAGAAGAATTCTCGCTTCCGGTAAGGGAGTCTTCCGTCAGTTCAAGGATGCCCTGAAGGAAAAGAAGGAGATCGAACAGCTGTGGTACTACTTCAAGGAACGAGAGATGCGTTCCCGCGTCGTGGAGTGGTACAACATCCTGCGTGAATCGTGGGGACTCTCGCGCATTGGCGATCCGGAAGGTGAGGAGACCGAATCGCTCGTGCTGAGCGACTTTACGCTGACTCTGGTCGACTCGAACGCGCAAGTCGGCATTTCGGTTGAAACAAGCGGTGTTGAGGCCGCACCCTCGAATCGAATCGAGGATATTGTCGGGCACTTCGATCGGCTTGGTTTTGGCGAATGCTACCTTGACGTCCCCGAGGATGTGACCGATTACCTGTACCGGAGACGGCTGCGTCTGCTCGGCGGACCTTCGGATGAGTCATCCCGGATTCTCGCTATGTTCACGCCGCTGAACGACCTGGCGGGCTTTCTCTGGGCCGCCGTCGAAAACCTCGGCGACGGCAGGCTCGTGTCGACTATCGTGCAAATCTATGTACTGCCGGAGTTTCGCGGGCTGGGTCTGGCGCACGAGTTGTTTACGCACTATTGCCGCGATGCGTATGAGGACAAAGTGGAGCTCCTGCTGTTCGAATTGCACGGCTCGTCCGAGTTCCTGAGTGCAATGATAGAACGGGAAGGAGCCCGCAGGATGTCGCAGATGTATGAGATCAATATTACCCGCTGGTATCGCGAGAACGTCGAAATCGTATAGCTGCTACTGAATGTTCCGATGAACGAGTAACGGCGCCCGAGCCGCTTCGGCCTTCTGGTGATACGTTTCCAGGTCGGACATCACCGTATCGGCAACGTGCTGCTTCGAAGATTGCTCCGCGCCAAACCCGCTTTTCGTCTTGGCGTGCTTCCGGTAATCGTGACAGGAGGTCACCGGACTCACTGAATAGACGATCGCGTCGCGCGTCACAAGATCCTCGCTCATATCTTCGGTCGGGCTCACGCGAAGGACGTTTCCGGCAATACCGATCAACACCATGTAGTGGAAGCTCTTCAGGTAGCTGTCTACCTCTTTGACTCCGCGTTTGGTGTCCTCTTTGCCGGGTCGATACCGCGTGCCCGAGGGGAACATGAGGATGAGTTTTCCCGCGTGTTTCTGGCGCACCATTTCGTGCATCGCCGCTCGGTTGACTACGCTGCTCCGCTTCCGCTCCTGCGCAAGAGTTGCAGGGTCGGTGATCGACGCAAGGGAGCGGGATGGATAGATGACGATGCGGGTATACGCTTCAGTGAACGCGAGGACAAACTTGCTATCGGTATTGAGCTTCATTCCCGCCATCGACACTATCGAGGAGCTGATCTGATGCCCCTCTTCCTGCTGATTCAGCAGATAGTAGAGACAGGGAATGTCGAAATTGCTGTAGTGCTCCATGAGAATAAGGCAGGATTTACCCGATTGAGCTAGTCGATGAAGCTCCTTCAGGTTTTCGAAGCCGTCGAGGTGGCTCCCGGGAACAAGTAATTCTTCGACTATTGTGTCCACAAGAGCCCGATTTCGATCATTTCCTTCCTGATACACGTTGTGCTTTGAAATTTCATGCAGTTGTGACGAGGATTCTACCATCTTGATCGCGGTGTCGTGGTACTTCTGACTGATGGGAACCATGCAATCTCCTTGATGGCCTGTGCGACGAAAAGGACACTTCCTAGAGCATATTGGCGTATGCGTAGATTTGTCAACAAATGGTTACGATTTGGTTTCCGGTGATGATGGGGATAGTGGCCGATTGCAGAACTCTGCGAATCTCTGAGCGGCACCGACTGAGGCGCCGACCACTTCGGTCGTGACAATTCCTATCGAGTAGCTCTTTCCATCCCGCATGACCATCCGCAGCGTCGTGTAAACAGTCTGAGCTTTCCATTTCTCCGCCGGTGATCCTTCGCGGCGATGCTTCATCAGCGTTCCCCGCATGGCCGTTTCGTACTCGATATGTGCAATATCCTCAAAGCGGACTATCCTGCGGGTGTGCAAGTATGGCAAACCGAAATGATACTCTGCGGTTCCTGTTGTTCGGTTGAATACCCATCGATCGGTATAGATTGCCGCCAGAACCGCGATCGCGAGTATCACCAGAAGGGCGACCGGGTAGCTTCCGCCTTCGGCCATTCCGGCAAACACGAACAGTGCAAACAGACCAAACAGTGCTCTCGGGATGCGCGACGAACGAACTTCAAGACGATCCTCGCCGCGAGTGTAGATGTGGGGGTGTAAACCAGCCATTTCAGTGTTCAGCTGCGGGCAACATTGAAGACGGACACGCGCGATCCGTCGCCGGCAAATGCACTTGAGTTGTTGAGCGGATCATCCACCCGTCTGCCGTCGGTGACATAATAATAGTAGTATGTTCCCGGTCGTACCCGGATTGTCAACGTATAGTTACCCGGGCTGGTCTCCTCCATGCGATGCATATAGGGGTCCCAGTTGTTGAAACTTCCCGCAACGAAGACGGCCTGCCCCGGTGTTGAATGCAGATCGAACTCAACCTGATCGCCCGGCAGAATCCGTGGGCTCGGTTGCGGAAGCGAAGGTCGCGGCGGAATACCAGCTACAGACAGCCGAATGCCTGAATCCGGAGAGACGACAGAAAGCTGGTTCTTCGGATCCGCTATCCACAGACCGTCCACGACCAGCCGGTACTGGATTTGCGATACACCTTCGGGTAGCGGATAGACGAGAAAATAGACGCCGTAGCTGTTACGCTGAAATGTATGAATATGGGTAAAGTTCTCATTCGAGAATGCGGCCCCGACATACTGAATACGATTGTTCCGATAGGGATCCGGATCCTGATACGTCAGAATGAGATTATCCGAGAAGATCTGCGGAGCGGCCGACTGAGCCAGACTCGAGACTTTCAGCTCGAGTCCGAGATGCCACCCAATGGAACCTTTTGCCTGTCCCCAGGCAACCGTTGCCGCAAAGAGGAGAATGATGATCATTGTCGCGCGTGATCGCACGCAGTGTGCTCGCGGTGCCATAGTTGTGCTACACTATAGTGTCGGAGCGTTGCTCTCTTGGCTTGAGCGGGCGACTGCCGCTCACCTATCCTCTTGATTCAGCCGAAAATCTGTATACAGTTGGAGTTCGATGCCGAGTCTAGAGGACATTCGACGGTTTCACGACACACTCGTCTCAGTGGGGCATGAGCCTCAGGTACTCGCCACCCGTGGCGAGACAATCGAAATTCCCGCTGCGATACCCGAGACGATTCCGAAGAGCGTTGCCTCTACCACCACAGCCGAGTCGGGAGTCAGCGACCTGCTGAACGACATTGCCGAATCAGACGGCACCGACGAGACAGCGGGTGAGACTGTGAGCGATGAGGAGTTGTTCGCAGGCCTGCTCGGCGGTGCACCGGCGGCTTCAGACGAGGATTCGCCATTCGATATGGATAACGTCGCCTTCGATGACATCGGCGAAGGTGACATACCGGGCCTCGAGACCGCCGAACCGGTTATCGCGGACTCTGCAACCGAAGCCTCAGCCGAGACGCCTGACTTCGACCTGGAAACCTTCGATTTCGATACTGCCGACTACTCGGAACCCGAGGCCGGCGAGTCCGCCAATCTTTTCGACACTGCTGATTTCGATTTCGATACACCGACCGAATTTCCCGCGGGTGACGAGGAACCTGCACCATTTGACGAGGAGCCGCCGGCGGTGACCGCATCTCCGGAGGTTCCGTCGGAAGGCATGGTATTCGAGGCGCCCGGCGTGCCCGGCGCCGCCGACAGCGATGAGAGCGTCTTCGCGCTGCCTGATATCGATGAAAGTACCTTCGAATCCGGTGCGGATTTCGACAGCGATACAATAGGCACTATACCCGAAGCGACGGATTTTGGGCTGATATCCGAACCTGAGGGTGCCGATTTCGATGAAGATGCGGCGCCACCGTTCGACTTCGATGATATGAGCGGGTTTGGTGAAGCCGAACCGATTCCCGCAGAAGCGGAAGAAGAGCTTCCGGAGGTGCCCGAAGAGCTCTCCTTCGATCTTGATGAAGATGATCTGTCAGGTCTCGACCTTGGGCCTCCGCTTGCCTCTGAGCAGGAAGACGAGTTCGCAGTTCCCATCATCGAAGACAGTGAAGATACCGCCTTCGCTCAACCTGATGAAGCAGAGCTTGCACGGCAGGCGTCCATCCCTGACGAGGATGATGAGGGATTTGGGGACCTCGACGTAGATGAGTTCAATCTCGGCGATTTTGGCGCCGAGTTCGGCGTGCTCGAGCATGCGGGTGAGGAGGCCCAGACCGAGGAGGACCTGAATCCCGCGCTGGACATAACCGCAGCAATTCCCGAACAGGGAGGCGCTCCGACCGCAATGCTCGGCGAACTGACGCTCACCGAAAAACAGTTTGCCGCGCTCAAGCAGACGCTCTCGCGACTGCCGCTGAATCTGAAGATCGCAACCGAACAGATCATCACCGACGGTAAGGGCTCAGACGAGCAACAGCGCAAACTTATCGAGCTGTTATCAGGCGGGGCGACTGCGCAGGAAGTCGCGACGCTCGCCGGAAGAATCCTCGGAAAACGAATCCAGGTGCCGCGGACCTACGAAAAGCGCACCGGGGTTGATTTTGAAGCCGAGCGACGGAGTTTTGGTTACCAGTTCCGGGTCAACATATTGCCCATCCTGCGCGTGTTCGTCGCCGGCACGCTCGTGCTTGCACTCATCGTATTCCTCGGCTACCGCTTCATCTACCGACCGATCTACGCCGAATCGCTCTACCGCCAGGGGTATAATGCCATTTCCGATCTGCAATCAACGCGTCCGAATGATTTCTTCTCCCGTGCGGTTGCGATCTGGCCGGTCAAGGGCTGGTTCTTCAACTACGCAACCGCCTTCGCCACGCACAAACATTTCATCCTTGCAGAAGAAAAGTATGACCAGTTGCTGCGGTCCTATCCGCACGACAAGAAAGCCACTATCACCTACGCTGATTTCGAGTCAATCAAACGGGCAAACTACGAAAAGGCCAATGGGATTCTGCAGAAGTATCTCAACGAAAAGGGAAACGATGCGGACGTGCTGCTCGCTGCCGGGGACAACTTCATGCGATGGGCCGATGAGGATCCCGCGCGATACGAGGATGCGCGCCGTTCCTACGCGCTCATTTTCCAGCTGTACGGCCCCTCGGATATGCTGTACATGCGGATGTTACGGTATTTCATCCGCACCGACAATCAACCCGAAGTGCTGAGACTCGAACGCTATTTCCAGGCAGACAAGTCTGCGAAAATCGACCCCGAAGTCTACGCCGAACTCGGCGGATATCTTCTGGACAAGAACATGCTGCAGGACGTCCGCGATGTTCTGTTCCGCGCGCTTAAGACAAACGACCGCGTGCCCGAAGTTCACTTCCAGCTTGCCCGCTACTACCAGCGGGTAGCCGATCCGCGCGAAGAAGAGAAAGCGCTCACGAATGCGCGTGATCTATTCAACGCCAGCGAGCCGCTTGATCGCAGGCAGCTCGCTGAACTGATTGCCACCTACGGTAGGTTGGGAGAACTCGACTATTCACGTGGAGCGGACATTCCGGCGCAGGAAGCACTCGCAGCGGGAATACGCCGATACGAGAGTGCGAAGCAGGACAGCCTCCTGAAACCGAAGCCAGAGTTCGGCAAGCTCTATTCGACGCTCGGGGATATCTACTACTACAAGGCGCTCGATTACACCAAGGCTCTCGCGTCGTACGAATCTGCGCTTGCAAACAAGTACAGCACCCCGGATCTGCGCTACAAGGTGGGCTATATCCACTACCGTGATGGCGCATACAAGACGGCTCTGAGCGATTTCTCAGGCGCCGCCGGCGTCATTTCCACGAACCGGAACCTCACGTACGCCATGGCGAACGCCTTCTACATGCGCCAGGACTACTACGCTGCCCAGGGTTATCTGTCCGACCTGCTGCAGCGGCTGCGGTCCGAGCGCGAGCAGATTCAGAACCTGTCGGTGCAGAGCGATCCTGCACAGCTTTCCCTCATCGAATTTCTCATTCGGTCGAGCAACAACATGGGGGTGACGATGTACCGACTCTGGCAGCGGACAGGCCGCCAGCAGGACTACACGGATGCGCTTGTCTACC
>Ga0307376_10001869_pt1 | contig 21669 bp, 14 predicted proteins | sample TR2MG_FD_202536 | JGI IMG/M metagenome (GOLD analysis project Ga0307376, IMG submission 202536) | Soil microbial communities from Risofladan, Vaasa, Finland - TR-2 | ecosystem: Environmental > Terrestrial > Soil > Coastal area > Acid sulfate soil | place: Finland: Risofladan, Vaasa | collected...
CATCGTGCTTGACTTCATCGATGACGTCACGGCTCTTCGCCTCGATCATGATACGGAACAGACCGGAAGTATTGAACAATTGGTGCGCGGAAGCGACCGGAATGATAACCAGTTCATCGGTGCGCATCCCCATCGATTCACCCTGTTCCGCCAGTACGCCGATCACGCGGAAACGCCGGTCGCCGAGCCGCACCCACTGCCCGACAGCCTGCTCGTTGCCGAACAGTTCCCGTTTCATCTGGTTGCCCAGCACGCACACCGAAGCGCTCTCGTGGATATCACCCGGCGGCAGGAATTTCCCGATGCCCATGCTCATGTGGCGCACTTCCAGCAAATCGGATGTCGAGCCCAGCACCACCACTTCGCGGTTCAGTGCGCCTCGCGAAAGTGTGGCAGTGCCGACAGTGAGCGGCGCAATGCGTTTGACGTCACGGCTGTGCTGGATCGCCTGCGCATCGTCCAGCGTGATCTCGCGCGGAATCTGCCCGAGCAACATGCCGGGCCCGATGCCCGCCGTCTCGGTGCGCCCCGGCAGCACAATCACAAGGTTTGTGCCCAGCGAGGAGAACTGGTTGACCACATACAGGCGTGCCCCCTCTCCCAGCGCGGTGAGCACCACCACTGACGCCACACCGATGGACATCGCCAATATCATCAACAGGGTGCGCGTCGGGTTGCCGCGCAGGCTGCCGGAAGCAAACTGCGCGACATCTGCCAGTCTCATGTGCTGCTTCCGCTCTCGCTGATGATTTGACCGTCCACCATGTGTATCTGGCGCTTCGCGCGGCTGCCAATCACCGGGTCGTGGGTCACCATGATCAATGCAACATTCTGTTCCAGTAGCTGCTCGAGCAGATCGATCACTTCCTTGCCGGTAGTCTGGTCGAGATTGCCGGTCGGCTCGTCGGCCAGCAGCACGGCAGGATGCATGCTGGTGGCGCGGGCGATCGCGACGCGCTGGCGCTGCCCTCCGGAAAGCTGGTCGGGCCGGTGATCGGCCCTGTCCATTAACCCATAGTTCTCCAGCAATTTCCCCACGCGTGTCTTGCGTTCGGCGGGAGCAATGCCCGCCAGTATCATCGGCAATTCGATGTTCATCGCGGCAGTCAGGCGCGGTACCAGGTGGAAGGACTGAAACACGAAGCCGATTTTTTCGCTGCGCACCCTGGCCTGCTGCACATCATTCAAATCAGTCACATTGCCGCCATCCAGCATGTAAGTACCGGAGCTCGGCCTGTCCAGCAGGCCGATCAGATTGAGCAGCGTGGATTTCCCGGAGCCGGACGGGCCCATGATGGAGACATAATCACCTGCCGCGATGTGCAGGTCTATACCGCGCAATGCGGCAACCTGCTGATCGCCCACCGTAAAGCTGCGGCTGACTTTTTCCAGCTGGATCATTTTGCGGGTTTAATCACTTCCGGTTGTACCCTGGCGCCGGCAATCACGCCGGGGCGGTCCAACGTAGACACGATCCGGTCGCCCTCATTCAATCCGGCAGTAATTTCGGTGTAATCCCAATTTGCCAGGCCGGTTTTCACGGTGCGCTTTTCCAGCACACCGTTTGCACCATATAGCAGCACCTGGTTCCCTTCCATCAGCGTTTGCGTGGGGATGCGCAATACATTTTTGCGGGAATCATGAACGATCTCCACATCCGCGCTATATCCCACCAGCAAGTTTTCCTTGGTAGGGGGCTGAACGAATTCCACCTCGACTTCCACCGTTCGCGCCTGTTTCTCCAGTTCCAGCACATAAGGTGCGATGCGCCTGACCTTGCCGGCAAAGGATTTACCCTTTATCGCATCCAGTGTGATGCGTGCATCCTGACCCGCCTTAATATTGGCGGCATCCACCTCGTCGATGGGCGCGCTGACATACATGCAGCTGTCGTCGATCAGGTCGATTGCCGGCAGGGTCAGGATGCCGGGCGGAGACGGTGTCGCATATTCACCCTGTTCGCCGCTGATGTCTGCGACGATCCCCGCAAAAGGCGCGCGCAGCACCATGCGCTGCAAACTGGCACGGGCCACGGCTATGCGCGACCGGCTCTGGTCGATCTGGCTGTTCGCGGCCTTGCATCCGGCGCGGGCCACCTTGGCGGCGGAAACTTTCTGGTCCAGTCCCTCTGCAGAGATGAATCCGCTCTCCTTCAACTGGCGTGCGCGGTCGGCTTCCTTTTCCGCCAGATCGGCCTGCACACAGGCCTGATGCGCCTGGGTCTGTGAGGTGGCGAGCTGTTCCTGCGCCAGCTGTTCCTGCGCCTGGAGGTCCTTGTCCCACAGTTCCAGCAACACCTGGTTGGCCTTGACGCGCTGGCCCTTCTTCACCAGCAGGTGCGAAATCTGGCCGCCCGACGGCGCGGACAGCTTGGCGCGACGACACGGCTTGACCGTTCCCGCGCGGGTATTGCTCACCGTCGCTTCAACCAATCCGCGCTCGACCTTGACCAATTTCACGGTTATCGGCGCGGGGCGGGTGAAGTACCAGGCTGCGATTGCCAGCAGCAGCAATCCCGCCAGCCATGGCAGATAGCGCAAAAATGTTTTGTGTTTATTGTGCGGAATCCCAGTCATACAACTCCCTAACAAAATTTCTGTGCGCCAACCCGATTGATCTCAATGCCGATATGAACCGGCGCTTCGTCAGTACTGAACAGTTGCCCGGAATAATCCGGCAATGCGTCATTATTATCCGTCGAGAGGATCAGGATGCAAGCGAACTTGCCTTTCCCACCCCTGCATGCATGCATGCAAGTCATACAGTTGAACTGGGACCAGAGACGTAGAATTGACTGGGCCTACTTCCTCAATCGTGGGCGTGTTCGCCTCTGCATCCGGTAATACGCGACCGTATCGCATAGCGCTTTTTCCCGGCAAGCGGTTGTTTCATGGATTCGACATTTAATGATTTTCAATCGAATCGATCGTGCTTCGATCGGCATTCTACCGCTTAAGCAGATACAAGATATCACGTCATCCCGGCCGGCAATTCGCTTCAGCCGGGACAGTGATGGACAAAGCGATCGAATACTAATTAAAAGGAAAAAAAATGGCTTGCAAGGAGGAGTGCAAGCCAAGGGGGGGTAGTACAAGGGAGAGAAAATCATCAATCAACGTATATAATGATACTCTAATATTTCCATAAGTCAACACTTGGCAGTCAGCCTATAACAGGCTGATCGTAATTAACCTATTCAAATATGCATCGATATTGCGCTTTATGCAGGTCTCCATAATATGGAAAATCCGGAAGCATGATCTGCCGGTAAATGGCCGCCGCAATCAAGGCCCAAATGCGGCAACCAGATATTCCCAAGCAGCGGAGCAATCGTGGCTTATCCTTCAAGCGTGTTGCCATTTTTCGCGAGACCCCACTGATTGAGCTAAAATCAACAGCAATATGATTTTAATAAGGAGGGTTAGCATGAAAGAAACCGTTGCAACATTCATTCTTGTGGTGGGAATGTTGTCGTCGAATTTGGCTGTGGCTGGAGGCGACGCCAAGGCCGGGAAAGCAGTCTTTGACTATGCCTGCAAGTTTTGTCATGGCGTGGGCAGAATGGGCGCACCGAAAATCGGCGACAAGGCGGCATGGTCGGAACGCATTGCGCAGGGCGGAACCAAGTTGACGGACCATGCCTTTCTGGGTTACCGCACGATGCCTCCGCGAGGGAATTGCGATACATGCAGCGATCAAGACATTTTCAACGCGGTCGCCTATATAGTCAGTCAATCAAAATAGCCTGCGGATTCGTTTTGGCCTGTTTGATGGGCTACTCTCTGCCACTATCTGCCGGTGTGAAAAATTCCTGATTGCAACCCATTTGCAGAACCTGTAGTGAAAAGGTGGCGCTAAACGATATACGGGCGTTTTTGTGGTATCGCACAGGAACGTATCTGGCGAACGGTTAGGGAAGGTCTGAACAAGTAACAACAAGTGAAAACGTCGCGCCATGAACAAATTCCCCAGCGCCGCCACAACGAACAATCGATTGCCGATCTTCACCATGCCGCGATAGCTGACCCTGGTAAAGCCAACGATGCGCTTGACGATGAGAAGGGCATGTTCGACCTTGGCGCGTACGCTCGACTTTCTACTGTTTTTCTGCCGTTGCCGTTCGGTGAGTCACTTGTGGCGAAACCCCTTCCGGTCGGTGAATTTACAAGCCTTGGGTGCGGCCTGGGCGATCAACTCCTTTGCGGTGGAATATTGGGTACCTTTCAAACAGCAGCCAGTCTGTAACCCACTCCAACTTCCGTCAGCAGAAAACGCGGACGAGCCGGATCCTTCTCCAGCTTGTGGCGCAAGGTGCCCATGTAGATGCGCAGATAATGGGCCCGTTCCACGTAGTTTGGCCCCCAGACCTGATTGAGCAGCAGGCGGTGCGTCAGCACCTTGCCGGCATGTTTTACCAGTACGGCCAGCAGGCGGTATTCGATCGGGGTGAGGTGAACTTCTGTGCCGCCGACCATGACCTTGCGATGGACCATGTCCACTTTCAGTTCGTCCACCGAGAACACGCCTGCTTCCTCTCCATTGGCAGCGAAAGATCCATGACGCAATGCCACGCGCATCCGCGCCAGCAGCTCGCCAACGCCGAAAGGTTTGACCAGATAATCATCCGCACCCGCATCCAGAGCGGAAATCTTGTCGCTTTCCTGCGCGCGCGCGGACAGGATGACGACCGGAACCGAAGACCACCCGCGCAATTCCCTGACTACCTCGACACCATCCATATCGGGCAGGCCGAGGTCGAGAATGACCAGGTCCGGCTTGTGCGTCGCGGCTTCGGCCAGTCCCTGCTTGCCGGTTTCCGCCTCGATCACCCTATAGCCTTCCGAATGCAGCGTAGTGCGCAGGAAGCGGCGTATCTGGGCCTCGTCCTCGATGATGATGATGGTGGCGGAGTGGTTCATATTGGAAAAAACAATTTGCCACAGAGCACACAGAGATCACAGAGAAAACCTGCCAAACTCTCTGTGTACTCTGTGTGCTCTGTGGCTTGAATTGGATTTTTTTGATTCATGTTTCTTCCTGTTCGATCAACGGCGACTCGGTCAATGGCAATGTGAAATGGAAAGCTGCGCCGCCGGTCGGCAGATTATCCGCCCATATCCGTCCACCGTGCGCCTCCACGATGGAGCGGCAGATGGTCAGACCCAGGCCCGCGCCGCCCTGGTTGCCTTCGCTGGCGACGCGATAGAATTTTTCGAAGATGCGCTGTTCCTCCCCGGCCGGAATCCCGTGGCCCTGATCGGAAACGGTCACCACCAGTTCGTTGGCTCCGCCCGCGGCGGAGATTTTGATCGGGGTGCCGGGCGGCGTGTATTTCACCGCGTTTTCCAGCAGGTTCGCAAATACCCGCTCGATCAGCAGGCTGTCTATTTCGACCAGAGGCAAGTCGCGCGGCAGCTTGACGGTGACCGGATGGTCGGCCATGCGCGAGGACATACCCGCCAGTGCCCCACCGACCACTTCTTCCAGCGGCTGCCATTGCCGGTTCAGCACCACAGCGCCCGCCTCCAGCCGCGCCATGTCCAGCAGGTTGTTGGCCAATCCGGCCATGCGTATCGCCTCGTCATAGATGGTCAGTCCGAGTACGTGGCGTGCATGATCGTCCAATTTACCCTCCTCCTGAACCAGACTGCTGGATGCGCCCACGATTGCCGCGAGCGGCGTGCGCAAATCATGCGAGATCGCCGACAGCAGGGTATTGCGCAACTGCTCCGTTTCCATTTTCAGCTGGGCGTGCTGCGCTTCCACCGCCAGCCTGACCCGCTCCAGCGCCAGCGCGATCTGGCTGATAAACGTTTCCAGCAGACGTTGTTGTTCGGGCAGCGCGATCCGCGCCGGGTTGAGCGGCAACAGGGCCAGCACGCCTATCATTCCGGAAGAGGCTTTCAGCGGCAGGTAAACCATATCGCCTCCCGGCAGGGTGTCCGTGCCCTGTCCCGCCATCTGTCCGTGGTCATACACCCATTGCGCCACACTCAGGTCGCTGCCGTGGCAGGATTGTGCCGACCCCTCATCCCCGGGATAAACGATGCGCCCCGTTGCATCGGGCAGCAGCACCACTGCCTGCGCTTCAAATACTTCCGCCACATGCTTGACCGCTATGCGCACGACATTTTCCTCGCCGCGTGTCGCGGCCAGTTCACGGCTCATCGCGTATAGCGAAGCGATACGGCGCTCGCGGTGGCCCGCTATCCTGGCCTGGTGGCGGATACTTGCCGTCATGCTGCTGATCACCAGCGCGACCGCCAGCATGATGGCAAAAGTGATCAGGTATTGTGTATCCGAAACGGCGAAGCTGAATCGCGGCGGCACGAAAAAGAAATCAAACAGCACCACGCTCAGGAACGAGCTCAGCACCGACGGGCCGCGCCCGTAACGCGCAGCGACCGCCACCACGCCCAACAGGTAAACCATGATCAGGTTGGCCAGGTCGAAATGGCCAAGCATGAACCAGGCTATCGCGGTGCAGATTGCCGTCGCAACAACTGCCCGCAGGTAGCCCGCACGCCACTTGATCAGCGGGCGCTGTTCCTCGGATGCAAGCCCGAGATACAGGCGGCTGCGCGAAAAATAGGGGTTCTCCCTCGTCTGCGACAGGAAATCGGATTCCTTGCCCACCACATGTATGCCGATATCGCCGGCTTGACGGACAACCGTGTCAACCAGTGATCCGAACAGCCAGCGTCTCCATCCAGTCCGCGTCGGCTTGCCCAGCACGATGCGGGTGACATTGCGGGTGCGGGCGTAGGAAATCACTTCCTCGGACAGCTTGCGGCCGCCCAGCGTGACGGTTTCCGCACCCAGTTCTTCCGCCAGCTTCAGTGTGCGCAACACGGCATCGCGCTGTTCACTGGAAAGATGCTGGAGTTTCGCCGTCTCGACATACACTACGACCCATTCCGCCTTCAGCGACTGCGCCAGGCGGTACGCTGCGCGCACCAGGTTCTCTGCGTAGTTGCCCGGTCCGATGCAGACCAGCAGCCGTTCTTTTACCTGCCAGACGTCCCGGATAGCATGGTCCTCGCGGTAGTCGCGCATCTGGGCGTCTACCCTGTCCGCGGTGCGACGCAACGCCAGCTCGCGCAGCGCGATCAGGTTGCCCTTGCGGAAAAAATTCTGCGCCGCGCGTTCAGCCTGCTGGGGCAGGTAGACCTTGCCTTCCTTCAGACGCTGCAACAGTTCGTCCGGAGGAAGATCAATCAGTTCGATTTCATTCGCTCCTTCCAGCACCGCATCGGGCACCGTCTCCCATACCGGGATGCCGGTGATCTGCGAAACCACGTCGTTGAGGCTTTCGATGTGCTGGACGTTGATCGTGGTATAGACATCAATCCCCGCCTCCAGCAATTCCTCGACATCCTGCCAGCGCTTGAGATGGCGCGAACCCGGTGCATTGGTATGCGCCAATTCGTCCACCAGGATCAGCGCCGGATGGCGCTTGAGCGCGGCATCCAGGTCGAATTCGCGCACCAGGGTACCGCGGTATTCCACCATGCGCGGCGGCAGTATTTCCAGTCCTTCCATTAACTGTTCAGTCTCGGCACGCTTGTGCGTCTCCACATAGCCCGCCAATATATCCAGCCCTTCGGCACGACGTTCGTGAGCAGCCAGCAACATGCCGAAGGTTTTACCGACGCCGGCGGAGGCGCCAAAGAAAATCTTCAGGCGGCCGCGGTGGCGCTTGGCTTCTGCACGCTGCACCTTTTCCAGCAGTGCGTCAGGATCGGGACGTTGGCCAGCCATCATTTCTTCCTGAAAAAGTTACAGCCAGTCAAAGCGCTTGAAGCGCAGGTAAAGAAAGCCGCAGACTGCAATGATGACGAGCAGCGCAACAGGGTAGCCGAAATCCCATTGCAGTTCCGGCATGAGTTTGAAGTTCATGCCCCAGATGCCCGTGAAAACGGTAGCAATGGCGAAGATCGCCGCCCAGGCGGCCAGTTGCTTGTTGATGACGTTCTGTTCGATGGCCACCGTGGACTGGCTGACCAGGATCGCAGTGGTGATGGTGTCGCGCATCGCGTCTATCGTGGCGTTGATGCGCGTCAGGTGGTCATAGACATCGCGGAAATAATTCTGGGTGGTGGTACAGACCGGCGGCACGCGCCCGCCGTGCAGCTTTCCAGTGGCTTCCATCATCGGTGTGACCGCATGTTTGAGTACCACGACCTTGCGCTTGAGGGCATAGAGCTGCTCAATGTTGGTGAGGGCGTCACCCTTGTCAAACAGGCGTTCCTCGATGGATTCCAGTTGCGACTCCAGATCATCGATCACCGGGAAGTAGAGGTCCACCACGGCGTCCATCAACGCATAGAGCACGAAACCCGAGCCCAGCCGCAGCAAATCCGGCTCGAGTTCGCAGCGTTCGCGAACGCCAAGCAAGCTCCGACTGCTGCGATTGCGCACGGAAAGGATGAAATTACGCCCGGCGAAAATGCTGACTTCACCGACTGTAAGTTCGGGATGGGCAACTTCTACCAGGTGCATCACCACGAACAGCGTATCGCCGTACTCCTCGATCTTGGGGCGCTGGTGCCCGTGCCGGGCGTCTTCGACCGCCAGATCGTGCAGCCCGAATTCTTCCTGCATCTTATCAAGCTCGGCATCGGTCGCATCGCGCAACGCAACCCAGACGAAACAGTCCGGTTGCTTGAGATATTCGCTGATATCCTCAATGGATGGTTCGGCGAGCTTGGCACCGTTCTGGTAGGCAACGCAATTGATCAGCATGAGGATTTTCAGCGAGTTATTCGGTGCGCAAAGTATATGCTTTAGTGCGTGCCGGTTACAGCATCCAACGCCAGATTGAGTTCCAGCACATTCACCCGGGGTTCGCCCAGAATGCCGAACTGGCGACCCTCGGTGTGTTCCGCCACCAGCTTGCGCACCCTATCCGGATTGAGGTTGCGCACCCGCGCCACGCGTTCAAGCTGGTACTCCGCCGCAGCCGGACTGATGTGCGGATCCAGTCCGCTGGCGGAAGCGGTCACCAGATCAACCGGCACCGGCTGCCGATTGCCGGGATCGGCATCGCGCAGGGCTTGCACTCTGGCTTTCACCGCATCCATCAACGCCGGGTTGGTCGGCCCCAGGTTCGAGCCGCTGGAGGCAGAGGCGTTATAGGGCATTGGACCTGTCGCCGAAGGACGACCCCAGAAATACTTGGGATCGGAGAACGACTGGCCGATCAGGCTGGAGCCGACCGGCTTGCCGTCTTTGATGATCAGGCTGCCGTTGGCCTTGCCGGACATGACTGCCTGGGAGATACCCGTCACCAGCAAGGGGTAGGCGATGCCGGTCAGCAGTGTCAGCAGCAGGAAACTGATGACGGCGGGGCGCAGTTCTTTAAACATGGCGATTCCTTTCATATTTCAATTTGCAGCAAATATTTCTCGTAGGAGCGGGCCATGCCCGCGAACACCTTTTCGCGGGCATGGCCCGCTCCTACAGTTGTTGTTTCAACCTAAGCCAGATGCAACGCCACCAGCAACAGGTCGATCAGCTTGATCCCGATGAATGGGACGACGATCCCGCCCAGCCCGTACACCAGCAGGTTGTTGCGCAGCAGCACGTTCGCGCCAATGGCGCGGTATTTCACGCCCTTCAGCGCCAGCGGAACCAGCGCGATGATGACCAGTGCGTTGAAAATCACGGCGGACAATATCGCGCTGGACGGTGTTGCCAGCCGCATGATGTTGAGTGCGCCAAGCGCCGGATAAGTGGTCACGAAAGCTGCAGGGATGATTGCAAAATACTTGGCCACATCGTTGGCGATGCTGAAAGTGGTCAACGCGCCGCGCGTCATCAGCATCTGCTTGCCGGTCTCGACGATCTCGATCAGCTTGGTCGGGTTGGAATCCAGATCCACCATGTTGCCGGCTTCCTTGGCGGCCTGCGTACCGCTATTCATCGCCACCGCAACATCGGCCTGCGCCAGTGCCGGGGCGTCGTTGGTGCCATCGCCGGTCATTGCAACCAATCGACCCTGTGCCTGATGCTCGCGGATCAGTTTGAGCTTCGCCTCCGGTGTTGCTTCGGCAAGGAAGTCGTCCACGCCGGCTTCGGCCGCGATGGCGGCGGCGGTAAGACGATTATCGCCGGTAATCATGATGGTCTTGATACCCATACGGCGCAGTTCGGCAAAGCGTTCCTTGATCCCGCCCTTGACGATGTCCTTTAGCTCGATCACGCCGAGTACTTTCACGCCATCCGCCACCACCAGCGGCGTGCTGCCGCGACGGGCGACACTGTCCACGATGGTGTTCACCCCGGCAGGAAAGCTTCCGCCCAGGCTGATAACATGATTACGGATTGCATCTGCCGCACCTTTGCGAATCTGGCGAGGCGCTTCATTTTCTCTCCCTGCGGGAAGCGGCAAGTTGACGCCGCTCATGCGCGTCTGTGCGCTAAAGGGAATAAAACTCGCACCCAGCGCATGAATATCGCGTTCGCGCAGGCCGAACATTTCCTTGGCCAGCACCACGATACTCCGCCCTTCCGGCGTTTCATCGGCCAGCGAAGCGAGCTGTGCAGCGTCAGCCAGCTCAGCCGCGGTCACCCCGCCGGCGTGCAGGAAGTTACTGGCCTGGCGATTGCCCAACGTGATGGTGCCGGTCTTGTCCAGCAGCAGCACATCCACATCACCCGCCGCTTCCACCGCACGGCCGCTCGTTGCGATCACGTTCTTCTGCAACATGCGCCCCATGCCTGCCACGCCGATGGCGGACAGCAGGCCGCCGATGGTGGTGGGGATCAGGCACACCAGCAGCGCCACCAGCACGGTGATGCTGACCGGCTGCCCCGCACCGGATGTTTCGACGCTGTAGATCGAGAACGGCAACAGCGTGACGGTGGCGAGCAAAAAGATCAGCGTCATCGCCACCAGCAGGATGGTGAGCGCGATCTCGTTGGGCGTCTTCTGGCGCTTGGCGCCTTCCACCATCGCGATCATGCGATCAAGGAAGGTCTCGCCGGGATTGGCGGTGATGCGCACCACCAGCCAGTCGGACAGCACCCGTGTACCGCCGGTCACCGCGCTGAAGTCGCCGCCGGATTCGCGTATCACCGGCGCGCTCTCGCCGGTAATGGCGCTTTCGTCCACCGATGCGACGCCTTCGATCACCTCCCCGTCGCCGGGAATGAAATCGCCCGTCTCAACCAGCACCACATCATCCTTGCGCAAACCGGAGCCGGGCACCAGAGCATACTTTTCACCATATTGCGGATGGGTCAGTTTCTTGGCCTGAACGTCGCGTTTGGCCTTGCGCATGGAGGCCGCCTGGGCGCGGCTGCGGCCTTCGGCTATCGCTTCGGCGAAGTTGGCGAACAGCACGGTGAACCACAGCCACAGTGTGATTGCCAGGATGAAGCCGGCCGGCGCTTCGCCGTGCCCGCCCAGAGACTGGATGAACAGCAGGGTCGTCAGTATGCTGCCGACCCACACCACGAACATCACCGGGTTCTTCATCTGTTGCTGAGGGCTTAGTTTCTTGAACGAGTCCACCACGGCCTGTTTGACGATGTCGCGCTCAAACAGGGGGAACGGAATAGTCTTGGTTGTCATGTACATCTCCTAATTGCATTGCCGTTGCAGGTGCGAATCCATTCGCACGTCTAATCAATTTTTCAAAAAAACAAATTCAAGCCACAGAGATCACAGAGCACACAGAGAATTTGGCGATACACATCGCTTCCTTGCTTCATCCAAAGTGTGAACCATCTCTATGCTTTCCCATTTGCTTTCTCGGTGATCTCTGTGTTCTCTGATGCAACTACTAGCCATTCGACTAGGCTGTCAAAAGACGCCAGCCAAGTCGCTGGTTATGTGGCTAACTTTATTTGGGTTGTGCGAATAAATTCGCACCTACAAACCCATCAATTTTTAATGCGCACCCATCATGTTCAGGTGTTCGATCACCGGCCCCAGCGCCAGCGCCGGCACATAGCACAGCACGCCGACCAGGACGATCGTGCCGATCAGCAAGGTCACGAACAGCGGGGTATGCGTCGCCATGCTGCCCACGCTGGCGGGCATGCGTTTCTTGGCCGCCAGCGAACCGGCCAGCGCCAGCACCGGGATCATCAGCCAGAAGCGCCCGATGAACATGCAGATGCCCAGCACGGTGTTGTAGAACGGCGTGTTCGCGCCGAGTCCGGCGAACGCGCTGCCGTTGTTGCCCACTGCAGACGACAGCGCATACAACACTTCCGAGTAGCCATGCGCACCGGGATTGAAGATGGTCGCCTTGCCGGCATCCGTCATCAGTGCCACAGCCACGCCGCCGAGCAGGAACAGCGGCGGAATCAGGATCACCAGCGAGGCCATCTTGATGTCGAACGCCTCGATCTTCTTGCCCAGGTAATCCGGCGTGCGGCCTATCATCAGCCCGGCGAGGAACACCGCGATCACGGCAAACACCAGCATGCCGTAAAGACCGGAACCGACGCCGCCGAACACCACCTCGCCGGTCTGTATCAGAAACATCGGCACGAGGCCGCCCAGCGGGGTGTACGAGTCATGCATGCTGTTCACCGAACCGTTGGAGGCGGCGGCGGTAGCCGTGGCCCACAGGGCGGAGTTGACGATGCCGAAGCGCGTTTCCTTGCCTTCCATGTTGCCGCCGGACTGCGTGGCGGAAGCGTTCTGGTCCACACCCAGTGCGGTGAAGGCCGGATTGCCCTGCTGCTCCTGGTATTCGGTCACGGCGAGGAACGCGACGAAGATCACCGTCATCGCCGCAAGGATCGCCCAGCCCTGGCGCGTGTCGCCCACCATGCTGCCGAAGGTGTAGCACAGCGCGGCGGGTATCAGCAGAATGGCCAGCATCTCCAGAAAATTGGATAACGGCGTGGGATTCTCCAAGGGGTGAGCCGAATTGACATTGAAGAAGCCGCCGCCATTGGTGCCCAGTTGTTTGATCGCGATCTGCGAAGCGGCCGGCCCCATGGCGATGGTCTGCTCCTTCACCACGACTTTTTCGGTTACGGCATTGCCCGCAGCGTCCTTCATCGGATTACCGGCAGCGTCCAGTTTCGGCTGATCGTAGCGGGTGCTTTCCACCAGCGGCACGTTCTGGTATGCGGAAAAATTCTGCACCACGCCCTGGCTGACCAGCACCAGCGCCAGCACGACGGAAAGCGGCAGCAGGATGTAGATAATACTGCGGGTCATATCCACCCAGAAGTTGCCGATGGTCTCCGCCGTGTGGCGCGCGAAACCGCGGATCAGCGCGATGACCACCGCCATGCCGGCGGCGGCGGACAGGAAGTTCTGCACCCCGAGACCCAGCATCTGCGTCAGGTAGCTCATCGTGGTTTCGCCGCCGTAGCCCTGCCAGTTGGTATTGGTGACGAAGCTGATCGCCGTGTTGAACGAGGAGTCCGGCGTGACCGCGGCCAACCCTTGCGGGTTCAGCGGCAGCAAACCCTGCAGGCGTTGCAAGCCATATACCGCCAGCACGCCCAGCAGGCTGAACCACAGCATGGCAAGCGCGTATTGCGTCCAGCGCATCTCCTGCCTGGCGTCCACGCCGCACAGGCGGTAGAAAAGATTTTCAAACGGTGCCATCCAGCGCACCGGCGCCGGCGGCTTGCCCTCGTAGATGCGCGCCATGTACCAGCCAACAGGCTTGACCAATGCCAGCAGCACACCCAGGTACAGGACGATTTGAACATATCCGTCAATCATCAGAATAACTCCGGTTTAAGCAAAGCAATGAAGAGATAAACCATCAAGCCAAGGGCGACGATGCCGCCCAGAATGTAAAATCCGGTCATGATGTTTTCCCCAGTTTTTCAATGCCGAGAATCAACAAGACGCTCAGTCCGAAGCAGGCCAGGGTCAGCAGCAGATATATCCAATCCATTCGATTACTCCTTGCAGGAACTACAGGACGGGAATGATAGGAAGTACCGAATAAAAATAGTGTAAAGATTGAAAAGGCAGATATAAAAGACCTATAAAACCTTCAGTCATCAGGTTTTCGTGGAAGTTATCCAAGGTCCCGGTAAGTGAAACTTTTTATAGGGTTTTAATTTGCCCCCACGCGACATTGCAACAGTCTGGGCTGCAAGCCTCGTCAATCTAACCCTTGGTGTGCAGTCAAATTACCACCGGAAAAGCCGGGGCTTACCTACCCGGACTAATTCATTGGATCGTGCTCGCCAGAACACATTCTGGAAGTCTTTTACCAACATTCACATCAAACCAAATTTGCGTCCTTCCCCTGGCACCGGAACATGGCGGCCGGCAATGTGCGCAACCGCACATACAGCACAGAAAAACAGTCGGATACTGACTAAAGCGTGTATACCATGACAGTATGCATTACGAGTCTGCGCGCGATCCGGAACTTGTTTGCAGAATCTGTGTTGTGGCTTGTTATCGCGATTGCAGGATTGAGAAATTATTCTGCATGGAATCTTGTTAGAAGGGGAAACAATGAAATCATCCCGATCTTCGCTGGTGAAACACCGACCAAAATCCCTGCTAACGCCACAAATTTCGATTAGATCACCGGTGGTGGTTTGCCGCGCGGCCGTACCACGCAGTTGCGGGCACAGTCCGAAAAGCAAATGCGATACCCAGTGCTGAATCGCAAAATCCAATAGAGGCATAAATCATGACCAACCCAAAACCGGCATCCAAGGCCAAGTCCACTCCAAAAGCCAGGCCGCAACTCCCCAAGTCGCCAACCGGCATTCAGGGCTTGGACGAGATCACCGGTGGGGGGTTGCCCAAAGGCAGGCCGACGCTGGTATGCGGCGGTGCGGGATGCGGCAAGACGCTGCTCGCGATGGAGTTTCTGGTGCGCGGGGCGACCGAGTTCAACGAGCCGGGCGTGTTTATGGCGTTCGAAGAGAACGCCAATGACCTGACCCAGAACGTCGCCTCGCTCGGGTTCGACTTGGAAGACCTGGTCGCGCGCAAGAAGATGGTGCTGGATTTTGTGTATATCGAGCGCAGCGAGATCGAGGAGAGCGGCGAATACGACCTGGAAGGATTGTTCATCCGTCTGGGATCAGCCATCGCTTCCATCGGCGCCAAGCGCGTGGTGCTAGATACCGTCGAATCGCTGTTCGCCGGCCTGCCCAATCCGCTCATCCTGCGCGCCGAACTGCGCCGCCTGTTTCGCTGGCTGAAGGACAAAGGCGTGACAGCCATCATCACCGGCGAACGCGGCGAAGGGACGCTGACGCGGCAGGGGTTGGAAGAGTACGTCTCCGACTGCGTGATCGTGCTCGACCATCGCGTCAGCGAGCAGACCTCCTCGCGGCGCTTGCGTGTGGTCAAGTACCGCGGCTCGACCCACGGCACCAACGAGTATCCGTTCCTGATCGACGAAGACGGCATTTCGGTGCTGCCGGTCACGTCGCTGGGTTTGCAGCACATTGCCTCATTCGAGCGTGTTTCCAGCGGCGTTGCGCGTCTGGACGCGATGCTGGGCGGCGCCGGGTATTACCGGGGCAGCAGCGTGCTGATCTCCGGCACCGCGGGCACCGGCAAGAGCAGTCTCGCCGCACATTTTGCCGATGCCGCCTGCCGTCGCGGCGAGCGCGTGCTCTTCTTTTCCTTTGAGGAATCTCCCAGCCAGATCATGCGCAACATGCGTTCCATCGGGATAGACCTGCAACCGTGGATAAAAAATGGTCTGCTGCAGATTCACGCGGATCGCCCCTCGTCTGCAGGCCTGGAAACGCATTTGGCCTTGAAGCACAAATTGATCGGTGTCTTCAAACCGCAGGTGGTGATCATGGATCCGTTGAACAGTTTCGTCATCGGGGACAATCAGATTGAAGTCAAATCGATGCTGATGCGGCTGGTGGATTTTCTGAAAACAAGACAGATCACCGGCTTGTTCACCAATCTGGCGCAGAGCGGCAGCCCGGTGGAACAAACCGATGTCGCCATTTCGTCCATCATCGACACCTGGCTGCTGCTGCGCGATATCGACAGCGGCGGCGAACGCAATCGCTGCCTGTCCATCCTGAAATCGCGCGGCATGGCGCACTCGAACCAGATACGCGAGTTCCTGCTGACCGATCACGGTGTGGAATTGCGCGACGTATACGTCGGACCGGAGGGGGTGCTGACCGGCTCGGCGCGGTTGACCAAAGAGGCGGAAAATGAAGCGACGCTGCTGATACGCAATCAGGAAGTCGAGCTGCGGCGGGTCGAGCTGGAACGCAAGCGCACCACGCTGGAAGCGCAGATCGCCATGCTCCGCGCCGAGTTTGCGGTACAAGAGGTTGCGTCGTCGAAAATCATCGGCTAGGAAAAAGCCGAGAAAGCGCAGCTTGCACAGGGACGTGTGGACATGGGGCTGAGCCGCAAAGTGGATGCGAAACCGAACAAGCAAAAAGGTGGCGCGAAATGACTGCGAATCCGGACCGGCTTGGGCAGGCTGGAGAAAAGGCAGCGCCGCGCAAAGCTGCACCCGGCCACTATATCTTGAAGCTGTACGTTGCCGGGCAGTCGCCGAAATCTGTTAGCGCGATCACCAACATCAAAAAAATATGCGAGGAGAACCTGCAAGGGCGCTACGAGCTGGACGTGATCGATCTGTACCAGCAGCCGCAATTGGCGCAGGGCGAACAGATCATTGCCATTCCAACACTGATCAGGAAACTTCCGCCCCCGTTGCGGCGCATCATCGGAGACATGTCGAATACCGAGCGCGTGCTGGTGGGACTGGATATACGAAAGAAGGCGTAATGCCAAACAAACCCAATCCAGAACAGCTCATTGCGGAAAACATGGATCTGCGCGCCCGGCTGGAAAAAGCCGAAGCAACCCTGGGCGAGATACTCAGCGGGGAGGCCGACGCGCTGTTCATCACGGGCGCGGGTGGCGCGCAGCTGTTCACCCTCAAGGGCGCCGATCAATCCTACCGGACATTGATCGAGAACATGAGCGAAGGGGCGCTGACCCTGACGCGGGAGGGCCTGGTGCTGTACGCCAACCGGCGCTTTGCCGGGATGCTCGGTACGCCGCTCGAAAAAGTGATCGGCTCGGAGGTTCACAACTGGATTGCGCCGGAAAGCCGGCAGGCCCTTCAGGCACTGCTGCGAAATGACGCAATCGAAAACCACAATGAGGAACTGGCTCTTGTTGCCGCTGACGGAACCCGGGTGCCGGTCTATCTATCGGTGAGCCGTCTTGTTCTGGAGGAGACGCCGGATACCTTGTGCATGGTCGTCACCGACCTGACGGAACAGAAACGCAATGAGGCGATCCTCACGGCAGAAAAACTTGCGCGAGCAATTCTGGAACAGGCCGCCGATGCGATCGTGATCTGCGATAAGAATGGACGGATCATGCGCACCAGCAAGCAGGCGCAAGCATTCTGTAGCAGGAGTCCTCACGGGCAACTATTTGAGCATGCCTTTCCCCTGCACCAGCAGGATGGCAATGGATTTCCAGCTGTCGGCTCCATCGACACGAACCGGAGCTTGCCGGTGGAAGCGAGCATGGAATGCAATGGCAAAACGTTCAATCTTCTGGTCAGTGTCGGCCACCTGAAGGGCGCACGGGACGAACTGCTCGGCAGCGTGGTTACGCTGACTGACATTACTGAACGCAAGATTGCAGAACTCGCACTACAGAAAAATGAAAAGCAACTTTCTGAAGCCCTGATAATTGCCAGGATAGGTTACTGGGAATATGAATTCTCCACGGACGAGTTCATCTTCAATGACCAATATTATTCGCTGCACAATATTACTGCTGAGGATGCGGGTGGCTACCGAATGTCCTCTGCTGATTTTGCCAGTCGCTACGTTTATCCTGAAGATATACCTGCCGTTGGTCAACATATTCGATTGGCTTTCGAAACTGGTGATTCGGATTATTTTGCCATGACCGAGACCCGCATATTAAGCGGGGAAGGAGAAATTATCTGGGTGGAAGTGCGTTTCAGAATCGTGAAGGACTTGCAGGGCAACACAATTCGACTGATCGGTGTCAATCAGGACATCACGGAACGCAAGCAATCCGAAGCCAGAATCATATTCCTCAATCGCGTCTATGCGGTGCTGAGCGGCATCAATTCACTGATCGTGCGCGTACAGGACCGCGACGAGCTGTTCAGGGAGGCATGCCAGATTGTGGTCGAGAATGGCGGGTTCCGCATGTCCATGGTGGTTATTGTGAATCCGGGCACAAAGAAGGTTGTCTCAATTACTTCGGAGGGCAAGGACGAGGAACTCTCGACCTTGATCAAAGACCGATTGTTATCGAGTGACGATGTATCAAACACCATGGTCGGACTGGCGATCAACGGGAAACAGCCCGTCGTGTCGAACGATTCGTTGAATGACCCCAGGCTTGTGTTCGGCAAGAAATATGCCGAATCCGGCGTCCGCTCGATGGTGGTCTTGCCGCTGATGGTTGCGGATGAAGCGGTCGGTACGATTGCACTGTACGCCAGCGAGATTGAATTCTTCCATGAAGAAGAGATGTTGTTGCTGACGGAACTGGCGGGCGATATTGCGTTCGCTATCGATCATATCGGGAAACAGGAGAAGCTCAACTATCTCGCCTACTACGACGTGCTCACCGGTCTCGCGAACCGTTCCCTGTTCTTCGATCGGGCAGCGCAGTATATATACAGCGCAATCAGCGGCGGGCACAAACTTGCGATAGGCCTGATCGATTTGGAGCGGTTCAAGAACATCAACGACAGTCTCGGCCGGCCGGCCGGCGACTCCCTGTTAAAACAGATGGCGGAGTGGCTGACGCAATTCACGCGGGATACCAACCTGCTGGCGCGAATCGACGCTGACCATTTTGCCTTCGTGGTGCCGGAAGTAAAGACAGATGGTAACCTGGCCAAGCTGGTCGAGAAATTGATGGCCACTTTTTTGGTGCATCCGTTCCGCCTGAATGAAACCACGTTCCGCATCGGCATCAAGGTCGGCATCGCGGTATTTCCGGATGACGCTGCCGACATCGATACCTTGTTCAATAACGCCGAAGCCGCACTCAAGAAGGCCAAGGCAAGCGGTGACCGATATCTGTTTTACACGCAAAAAATGTCCGTAGCGGTGGCCGACAAACTTGCGCTGGAAAACCAGCTGCGCGAGGCGATCGACAACGAAGAATTCGTGCTTTATTACCAGCCCAAGGTGAATCTGGTGAGCGGCAAGGTCACCAGTGCCGAGGCGCTGATCCGCTGGAATAATCCGCGCACCGGCCTGGTGCCGCCGGGCATGTTCATTCCGATCCTGGAAGAAACCGGTTTGATCTATGAAGTCGGGCGCTGGGCGTTGCGCAGGGCAATCGAAGATTACCAGCGCTGGCGGGCTGCCGGCCTGCCGGCAGTGCGCATCGCGGTTAACGTGTCGCCGCTGCAACTGCGCAATCCCGGATTTGTCGCCGAGATCAGGAACAAGATCGCCATTGATGCGCATGCGGCGGACGGTCTTGAGCTGGAGATCACCGAAAGCCTGATCATGGCAGATGTCCAATATAGCATTGATACTTTGAAGGTGATCCGCGCCATGGGCATCACCATCGCCATCGATGATTTCGGTACCGGCTTCTCCTCGCTCAATTACCTGGCCAAACTGCCGGTGGACACGCTGAAGATCGACCGCTCTTTCGTGATCGAGATGGATACCCCCGAGGGGATGGCGCTGGTGTCTACCATCACCATGGTTGCGCATGCACTGAAGCTCAAGGTGGTGGCGGAGGGAGTAGAAACCGAGAAGCAATCCCGCCAGCTCCTCTCGCTGAACTGCGACGAAATGCAGGGTTTCCTGTTCAGCAAACCGGTGCCGGCGGAAATCTTCGAAGCAAGATTCCTGGCGCAGCTTCCAGGCGAGTGATTGACATATAAAAATAAAACCGATCTAGCTTGACTCTCGTGCGAAGCGGCGTACACAGAGATCAAGAAACAAAGTGGCAAACACGATGACGAGGTAAATCAGGGTGGCTAACTTTCCAGATACCGGCGGCACAGTCACAAGGCGCAGGCGGTTTGCCTACGTTGCCATGTTTGCGGCCCTTTTCTTCGCCTGCCTCTATCTCAGGGATTCAACATGGCTAGGCGATAGCCAGCTGCATACGCTGATGGAAACGGTCGCGACGGTGCTGTCGCTTGCGGTCGGCAGCCTCGCGCTGGTCCGCTACTACAGCAAGAAAGAGAACAATTTCCTGTTCATCGGCACGGGCTTTGTCGCCACCGCCTTTCTGGACGGCTATCACGCGGTGGTCAGTTCCTCCTATTTCATCGAAACCTTTCCGTCGTCCCCGCCATCGCTGATCGCCTGGAGCTGGTTTGCCCCGCGCATCTTCCTGTCCGTGCTGCTGTGGATGAGCTGGCTGTTCTGGCGGCACGATGAGCGGCTCGGCACAGACGGCCTGATCAGCGAAAAGCTGGTTTACGGCACTGTCACCGCGCTTGCATTGCTGTGCTTTGCCGTCGTTGCGTTCATGCCGATGCCGGTGGCCTACTATCAACAGCTGCCATTCCCCCGACCACAGGAATTCCTGCCGGCCCTGTTCTTTCTGCTTGCCCTGATCGGCTACATGCGCAAGGGCAAATGGAAAACCGATGCATTCGAGCACTGGCTGGTGCTGAGCCTCATTGTCGGGTTCATGGGACAGGCGATGTTCATGTCGTTCTCCAGCCGGATGAACGACATGATGTTCGATGCAGCCCACCTGTTGAAGGACGGGTCGTACCTCTGCGTGCTGATCGGCCTGTTGTTCAGCATGCAGCGCCTGTTCAGCGAATCACTCGCGCAGCAGGAACTTGCATTCACGAACACCATATTGGCGACGCAACAGGAAGTTTCGCCGGACGCGATCCTCGTGGTGGACGAGCAAGGAAAGATCATCTCCCACAACCGACATTTCATCGAGCTATGGAACCTGACACAGGAGATGGTGGCGGCCCGCGTCGATGAGCCCGTGCTTAAATCGGTCCTTGCACAGGTGCGTGATGCGGAGGCATTTCTCGCCCGCGTCAATCATCTGTATCAGCACAGATCAGAAAAAAGCCACGAAGAGATCGAACTCAGGGATGGCCGGATCATCGACCGCTACTCCGCGCCGATGATAGGCGAGAACGGAAAGTATTACGGGCGGATCTGGTTCTTTCGTGATATTACCAAGCGCAAGCATGTGGAACAGGAATTGCATGACAGCGAGAAACGCTACCGCAACCTGGTGGAAACCACCAACGATTGGGTTTGGGAAGTCGACCAAAATGCGGCCTATACCTATGTGAGTCCAAGAGCGTTCGCCATCATCGGTTACCATCCCGCGGAGTTGATCGGAAAAACTCCTTTTGATCTGATGGCGCCCGAGGAGGCCAAACGGGTTGCGAAGCTGTTTGGTCCGATTGTCGCGTCGCGACAGGACATCATAAACCTGGAAAATACCTGCGTGCACAAGGATGGTCATGCTGTCGTCCTTGAAACCAGCGGCAATCCGGTAATAGACGCACAAGGAAAACTCAGCGGTTACCGCGGCATAGACCGCGACATCACCGAGCGCAAGCATGCGGAAACCATGTTGCATGAGTCTGAGGAACGGCTACGCGTTATCTTTGATGGCGCGCTCGACGGTATTGCGCTCGCAGACATGGAGACCCGGCAGTTTATGACTGTCAATTCGGCTATGTGCCAGATGCTTGGTTACAGTTCGGA
>Ga0307376_10001871_pt1 | contig 21659 bp, 19 predicted proteins | sample TR2MG_FD_202536 | JGI IMG/M metagenome (GOLD analysis project Ga0307376, IMG submission 202536) | Soil microbial communities from Risofladan, Vaasa, Finland - TR-2 | ecosystem: Environmental > Terrestrial > Soil > Coastal area > Acid sulfate soil | place: Finland: Risofladan, Vaasa | collected...
GAACTCCTCCGCCGCGCGGGCATCGAGGTCGTTCGCGTGCCGTGATGCGGCCGCGCAAGTTGAGCGACATCCGCGCTCGGGGTCGGGCACGTCCCCGCCCGCCTTTCCCGCGGCAACGATTTCCTGTCCCTCCGGCGGCGCGGATGGTATCCTGGTGCCCGTCAAGGGGGGGCAGGCGAGGACGCACGATGGGGGATTGCTTGGCGCGGTTGCGGAAGACGCGGCTGCGCGTCGCGGGGCTGATGAGCGGAACGAGCGCCGACGGCGTGGATGCCGCCATCGTGGACATCGCGCCCGGCCGCGTACGCGTCGTGGCGTTCGCGACGATTCCTTATCGGCCGGCCCTTCGGCGGCAGGTTCTCGACCTTGCCCATGCCGAGACCGCGCGTGTGGACGACCTTTGCCGCCTGAACTTCGCGCTGGGCGAAGTGTTCGCCGATGCGCTCATGCGCCTGGCGAAGCGAAACCGCATCGCGCTGGGCTCGATTGACCTTGTGGGCTCGCACGGCCAGACGGTCCGCCATTTGCCGCGCGGCCGACGCCGCTCGACGCTCCAACTCGGCGAGCCGTCGGTCATCGCCGAGCGGACGGGCATTCCGACCGTCGCCGACTTCCGCCCGCGCGACCTGGCGGCCGGCGGCCAGGGCGCGCCGCTCGTTCCGTTCGCCGATTACTTTCTTTTCCGCGACCGCCGCAAGGCTCGCGCGGTCCAGAACATCGGCGGCATCGCGAACGTGACGTTCCTCGCCCCCGGCGCGGCGCCGGAGAAAATCATTGCCTTCGACACCGGGCCGGGCAACATGGTCATGGACCGCGCGGCCGAGCGTGCGACGCGCGGCCGTCGGCGGTTCGACTCGGGCGGCCGACTCGCCCGGCGGGGCAGGGTGGATGCGGCGCTCCTCGCGGAGTTGATGCGCCACCCGTACCTTCGCCGCCGCCCGCCGAAGTCCACCGGCCGCGAGACGTTCGGCCGCGAGTTCGCCGACGCCCTCTACGACCGCGCGCGGCGGGGCCTTGCGCCCGCGGACATTGTGGCGACGGCGACGGCCTGGACGGCCGAGACAATCGCCGACGCCTACCGCCGGTTCCTGCCGCGCGCGCCCGACGAAGTGATAATCTCCGGCGGCGGGGCGCGGAACCCCGCGCTCGTGCATCTCTTGGCCGAGGCCGTCGCCCCGGCGCGCGTGCGCCTGTCGGACGAACTGGGCGTGGATGCCGACGCCAAGGAAGCCGTCGCCTTCGCCATTCTCGCCTGGGCCACGGTCCGCGGCCGGGCGAACAACGTCCCCTCCGCGACGGGGGCGAAGCGGGAAGTGGTGCTCGGCAAAATCATTCCGGGGGTGTTTCAACGCAGAGATCGCTGAGAACGCAGAGAACGGCCTTACGAGATCAAGAAAAAAAAGAGGCGGATGGTAAGTTGTTATGAAAGAAAATCCGTCTCTGCGCTCTCCGCGTTCTCTGCGTTGAGATGGCGTTGTAGATAATAGGAAGGCCGCCTCCAAACAAGGATTGGGTACGATGCTAGACCGCTCGAAACTCGCGACCGAAAAGCGCAGCCGCCGCAGCCGAAACCTCGACCGCCTCTCGACGCTCGGCATCGTGGACCTCCTCGCGCGGGAGGACCGGCTTGTCGCCCCGGCGGTCGCGAAGGAGCGCCGCCGCATCGCCGCCGCCGTGGACCTCCTCGTCGAAGCGTTCCGCGCCGGCGGGAGGCTCTTCTACGTCGGCGCGGGAACGAGCGGACGCCTGGGCGTGCTCGATGCGGCGGAGTGCCCGCCGACGTTCGGCACGCCGCCGCGAATGGTCCATGGTATCATCGCGGGCGGCCGGCGGGCCCTCGTGCGCGCCGTCGAAGGGGCCGAGGACTGCGCCGCCGACGGCGCCCGAGCGATAGAAAAGAAGCGCGTGTCGAAGCGCGACGTCGTGGTGGGCATCGCGGCGTGCGGCGTGACGCCGTTTGTCCGCGCCGCTGTTCGCCGCGCCCGACGCCGCGGCGCCCGCACCGTCTTCGTCACCTGCGCGCCGGAGGCGAAGGGTCTTCTGGAGGCCGACGTCATCATCAACCCCCGTGTCGGGCCGGAGGCGGTCACCGGCTCGACGCGCCTGAAGGCGGGCACGGCCACGAAGTTGGTCCTCAACACGCTTACCACCGCCGCGATGGTCCGCCTGGGCAAGGTGTACGGCAACCTGATGGTGGACCTTCGGGCGACCAGCGCGAAGTTGCGGGACCGAAGCCTGCGGATCGTCTGCGCGATGACCGATCTAGCGCGGGCGCCGGCGCGGAGGCTGCTCGCGCGAGCGGGCGGCGAGACGAAGACCGCCGTCGTCATGCACAAGCGCCGCTGTGGCGCCGCCGAAGCCCGCCGCAGGTTGGACGCCGCCGGCGGGATGCTCCGCCGCGCGCTCGAGGCGAAAGGCGCGAAATGAGCGGCGTACTCTCGGCCCTCGACTGGACGGTCATCGCCGCGTACCTGGTTTTCTCCCTTGCCGTCGGCGTTCTGTTCACGCGGCGGGCTGGCCGAAGCATGGCCGAGTACTTCATTTCCGGCCGCAACCTTCCCTGGTGGATCGCCGGCACGAGCATGGTGGCGACGAGTTTCGCTTCCGACACGCCGCTGGTCGTGACCGGCTGGGTGCGCAGCGGCGGGATCGCCGAGAACTGGCTCTGGTGGTCGTTTGCTGCCGGCGGCATGTTGAGCGTGTTCCTGTTGGCGCGTCTGTGGCGGCGTGCCGAGGTCCTGACGGACGTCGAGTTGACGGAGCTGCGCTATTCGGGCCGGTCGGCGGCGGTGCTGCGCGCCTTTCGCGGCGTGTACCTGGCCGGTCCTATCAACTGTATTACCCTCGCCTGGGTGATGGTTGCCATGGTCAAGTTGATGCAGGTGCTCTTCGGCGTGCATCCCGTGGTCGCCGTGGCCGTCTGTGCCGGCGTCGCAACGCTGTACGCGGTTCTCTCCGGCTACTGGGGCGTGGTGGTGACGGACCTGGTGCAGTTTGTGGTCGCGATGGTCGGCGCCATCGTGCTGGCGGCGGTGGTGGTCGGTCGGCTCGGCGGATTGGGCGCGCTGGCGTCGAAAGCGCCGCAGGCCTCCGTGCTGGGGGAACGGCTGCTGGCGTTTTTCCCCCGGACGGGAGACGCCGCAGCCGAAGCGGTGCCGTTCTGGCACGGTCCGTTCTTCGCGTTTGTCGTCTTAATCACGATGCAGTGGTGGGCGAACAAGAACGCGGACGGCGGCGGCGTGATCGTCCAGCGGATGCTCTCGGCCCGCGACGAGCGCCACGCCCTGCTCGCCACCCTCTGGTTCAACATCGCCCACTACGCCCTTCGTCCCTGGCCGTGGATTCTGGTCGCCCTTGGGTCGGTTGTGGTCTTTCCCGACCTGGCGGACGGCGAGATGGCCTATCCCGCGATGATCAAGGAATTTCTGCCCTCGGGGGTGCTGGGTCTTGTCGTGGCCTCTTTTCTGGCCGCTTTCATGTCCACGGTGGACACGCACCTGAACCTTTCCTCCGCGTACCTTGTGAACGACGTCTACCGGCGATTCGCCGTCCGGAGCGCGTCGGAGAGGCATTATGTGCTGGTTTCGCGGCTGGCGTCGGTGGCGTTCATGGGGATTGCGGCCGGCATCGCCTTGGCGTTCGATTCGATTTCGGAGCTGTTCAAGTTTCTCCTGGCGTTCTCGAGCGGCGTCGGCCTGGTGTATATCCTGCGGTGGTTCTGGTGGCGCATCAATGCGTGGTCGGAGATCGCGGCGATGCTAGCCTCCTCCGTCATCGCGGGCGTTCTGTACGTCCTCAAATCCGGTGTCGCCCTTTCCTGGCCGTGGCCCATCCGTCTGGCGCCCCTCGCGTGGCCTTACCCCGTCATCCTGCTGGTCACGGTCGCCGGTTCCACCGTCGTCTGGCTGGCGGTCACGTTCATGACGAAACCGGTGAGCGAGGAACGCCTCGTGGCGTTCTACCGGAAGGTCCGGCCGTACGGTTTCTGGGGTCCGATTGCCGCCCAGTCCGGCGTCGCGCCCGCGCGCGGCCTGGGGCGGATGCTTTTCGCCTGGGTTGCCGGGACCGTCATGGTCCTGGCCGCAATGCTCGGCGTGGGGAAACTGCTGCTCGGCGAGCCGTGGAGCGGCGGGGCGTATCTGGCGGCGGCGGCGGTCGGCGCGGTCGTCGTCGCGCACGAAATCCGTTCCGCCCGGCGTCTTTCCGGCCCGCGAGGATCAGGTTGAGGCTATCGCCTTTTCGATGGCCTCGGCAGCCGAAGCCAGATCGTCCCGAATGGGCAACAGGACGGTTTCCGCGTGAGCGCGTTGTCTATCGAGGTCACCGATGAGGCTCTGGTAGCCGGCTTCGCCGTCCGACAAGGCAGGTTGGAGCCGCTTGCAGATGCGCTGGTAGGCCTCGGCCGCCCCGGCGAGCAATTTGCCTGCATCCGACTGGAGCTCCTCTGCCTGCTCGCGCAGCCAGCGTGCGGCAGTTTCTGCGCCCGACGTCAGGGCGTTGGCAGTGGACGTGGCACACCGCCAGCCGGAGCCGGAACTCTCCCGGCACGGCTCGCAGAACGACTCGACCTGCTTCATGTGGCGTATCCACAAGTCCATCCCGTCGAGGCCGAAGTGGAGCCGCACTTGGCGGAAGGGCGCGTCTTGGCCGCGAATGCGGGCGGCAGCCAGACGCAGCGCTTCGGCTTGGGCCGCCGGTGGGTCCATCGCCCCTCTTGCGGGTCGGACCGCGTAGACGTCGGAGACATACTCCATCGGCGTGTCCCAGTGGCCTTGCAGAGAGTGTCCGGTTAGCGTCGCGCCGCAGATATCGTCATCGCCGACGCTGGTGATAACGCCCCAGTGGCACCAGGGAATGAACCCGTGACGCCCGCCCGTCACCTGCCAGCCACCCGCGGTGATCAGCACGATCCCATCCTCAAGTTCCTGCCGCAGGATCGGGCCGATCTGAGCCTTCGTCCGCTCGGTGATTTCGGCGACCTGTTCGTCCGTCAGCCCGGGACGCATGCCCACGTCGGGCAATTCCAGCCGGCGGAACTCCAGCCCCAGTGCGCGCCCGACGAAATCCATGCACACATCGCGTCCGGACATGTGCCACCACGCCGTGCAATCCTCGCCCTCGTCCAGGACCAGACAGAATGCATTCGTGGACAGCACCAGAACCGTCTCGTAGTCCGCCGGTCGGCCCAGCAGCCCCGCCGCGGCCTGGACAGACAGGGAGAACGTATCGGTCTTCATGCAGTGCCCGCGGAAGACCTCGTCCAGACGTCCGTACGATTTCGGAGCGGCCGCCTCTTCAAGTCCGGCGACGTGCTCCTTCAGATCTTTCCAGCTCTTGAAACCATAGTCCATCGCCAAGGCGAACTGCACCTCATGCAGCGCCACGTCCGCCGTCAGGATCTTGTGGTCATCGGCCTCGCGAAAACGTCGAAGCAGGCGCAAGACGCCACAGGCCCCGGGGTCCTTGCGATGCTGGGCCTTCAGCAGATCCTTGGCCTGTTCCCGAAGGAACCGCAGGCTGGGTCTCGAGGGAAGTGAACGGGTCATGATAACCTTCCTTTCCTTTGCGCCCGCGGCCTGCACGATCGGGCAGAAAAGAAGGTTCGTTGGTTATGCTCTGTGAAGGTGGATTCGATCCTTCCCGCAGGCCGGGGGCGTCCTTCGCACGCCGCTTGATATTGTTGCCAAGCAGCGAGCCCGCGTCAAGCGAAATGGATAAGGTTTGAGAATCCGGGAGAACTCCGCTCGGCCGGCGGCGCGCGTGAGGCGGCCTCTATGCCTTCGCCCGCCGGCGATAGTCGCTGACGGCCTGGGCGAGGCCGTCCAGGATGTCCCGAAGGCGCGAGGGGCGGTTCCCCAGGAGCCAGATGCGCTCCAGTTCCCGCGCCACCTCCTCCGTTTCCTCGGCCAGGCGCGCCACGTCCGCGCCGGCCGGCGACTTTTCCGCCCGCAATTCTTTCAGGACCCGAGCGCGCCGGCAGGCCAGCGCGTCCATCCGCGCCGCAAGCGCGTATTCCTCCAGCGTTGCGGCGAGGAACGGGTCGGTCCCGGCGCGCCGGGACGCTGCCGTCGGCCAGCGAAGCGCATCGAGCCGTTCGGCATGGCGCACAATCGCCTCGGGCGCGACGGCGTCCAGCGCCCGGCCGCCCGCGCTATCCGGCGCAAGATACGCTTCGAGCGGCCCGAGGAATGTCGTATAGAGCGGCGTCGAGTTCGCGTAGCCCAGATCGAGCGCCTCGTGCGCCCCGCCAAGAATCCGGATGGCGTCGGCCAGGGCGGGGGATTTCTCGCCAAGCGCCAGTCGGCAGAAACGCTCCGTGAATCCTTCGTCGCGCACGCCGCCGTGATGCCACGCGTGGGCCGCCCCATAGGCGAGGTTGTGGAGGCTGACGGCCAGCGGGTTGCGGTGGCCGCCGTCGCCCCAGTCGGTGTTGAGGAGCCCTTCGACGCGCGAGGCGCGCTCCTCCTCGGCGAAGCGGGCGATGTTCTCCATCCCCATCGCGAGGCGACAGCCGTGGCTGTTCCACGCGTTCGTGCCGGGGCAAACCAGCGCTGCGAGGCCCGCATCGAGGATCTCGCGAGTTCGTCCGATGCGATTCCCCTCGGGGTGATAGTCCCAGTTCAGGAGGCAGACGTCGCGCGGGATTTCCGCAAGCGTCTCGGGATGCTCCAGGACGATGTCGGCCCAGGCGTTCATGCGCTTGCCGTATTTGGCGCACAGGGCGTGGACTTTCTTGAAGAACTCCAGGTACACGCGGCCGACGCCGAGGCGCTCGGCCTCCGGCTTGGAGCGTCCTCGTCCGAGTTCCCACGTCTCGTCGCAACAGGCGTTGAAGTCGCTGGCCTTGAGGAGCGGCACGAACTCGGCATAGAGGTCGGCGAGCAATGCGATGCTGCGCGGGTCGGTCGGGCAGAGTGTCGTCCCGCCCGGCCAACCGCGGTAGCCCGCCAGTTCCCCGAGATGCTGGTACTCCGGCAGGGCGAGGATTTTTTCCATGTGCCCGAAACTGGCGAGCGACCCGACCAGCCGCACGTGATGCCGCCGGCAATGGTCCGCCAGCGCGCGGAAATCATCGGCCGTGAAGGGACTGTATCCCGTGCCGATGGCCGGATGGCGCGCAAAGCGGAAAACGTTCTCGACGTAAAGTTGGAGTTCGTTCGTTTTCCATCGCGCGAGTTGCTCGACCAGGGCCTTGAGGGTTTCCAGCCGCGGCACTTTGCCGCGCGAACAATCGTGATAGACGCCGCGGCGGGCAAAGTCCGGCGCATCGCGGATGACGCACGCGGGGACCTCCCGGCCGTGGAGCGCCACGAGGTCGCGCAGCGTCTGGACGGCGTAGTAAGCGCCTGCGTCGGCGGAGGCGCGAATCTCCACGCCGCCGGGGCCGACCGTCATCTCGTAGGCTTCCGGCCCGGCGACCGAAGGATCGCGGCGGATGCGGACGTCGGCGGCTTCGCCTTCGCCCAGGACCCGCGCGCGGACGCCGAACTCCCGAAGGTCGTCGGCGAGTTGGCCGAGGGGCAGGGCGTCGGCCGGTGCTGCGCCCGAGAGCGTCGCCGCCTCCGGCACGCGAAAGACGCCGCTCGCAGCCTCGAAATGCCTCACCGGGATGAGCAAGTCGAAAGAACGCATCGGGCGATTTTCCTCTTTGTCTCTTTGGACCGTGGCCATTGTAGCGTCCGCCGCCCGCCACGCCACTGACTTGAAAATTAGGGACAGGCACCTATTTTTGGAGAAAATAGGTGCCTGTCCCTAATTTTCCGGGGCTGCCAGGTGGTGGGAGCCGTCAACCGGCAGTGGGTGCCGGTCCAGGGGTCGTGAATCCGGCACAACCGCGCGAATGGCGCGGACCTTGAGAAAAATTTCACTTTTCGGTTGACACCGCGTCGCCTCGTGCCCTACGCTTCGGCAGACACCGAGAGCGGTTCCTTTCAACCGGTGAAGGGGCGCGGCCCGGACGTGGGTTCTCCACCAAGGCGCGCAGGCACAACGGGTTCCATGGCACCTCTTGGAAGGAGGCCCGGAGTGCGGAAGATGTACTGGTGCGACGAGCAGGCGCTCCTGGATCTGCTTTTGTCGCTCGAGGCGGCCGACGTCTACGCGACGGTCCGCCGCGAAAAAGGTCCCGCGTACTCGAATCTCCGCAAGACGGAAGGGGCGGAACTGGCGTTCCGCGACGCCCGTCCCAGCGCCAGCCCGAAGGCGCTCCTCCAGCCGGCCAAGGAACGCGTGGCCGCGTACGATTCGGGGGGCGCCGACCCGGCCGCCTCGTGCCCGGCGTGCGGCGAGCGAGTGCTCGTCGGCCTGCGCGGGTGCGACCTACAGGCTATTGTATATCTCGATAAGGTGTTCCGCGAGGGGGACTTCCGCGACCCGTTCTACGAGGCCCGCCGCCGAGACGAAATCCTCATCACGGTGGATTGCGTCAAGGTCCACGAGAACTGTTTCTGCACCGCGCTGGGCGGCAAACCCTGGGCCGAGGCCGGCTTCGACCTCAACATCACCCCCCTCGCGGGCGGGTACCTCCTGGAGGTCGGCAGCGATCGCGGCCAGGCTATCGTGGACAAGGCCGGCGGGGCCCTGCGCGAGGCGACGGCGGAGGAATTGGCCGAGCGCGACCGCCTCCGCGCCAAGGCCTGCGAGGACCTGGATCGCCAAAACGAAGGCCTGCGGCTGCCGGAGAAAATTCAGGAGATCCTGCTCGGCAAGCAGGAGTCGGAGGAGTGGAAGCGGCTGGCGGGGGAGTGCGTGGAGTGCGCGGCCTGCACGTTCATCTGCCCGACGTGCCACTGCTTCTACCTGTATGACCAGGTGCTCGGGCCGGACAAGTTCGAGCGGGTGCGGACGTGGGACTCGTGTCTCCTGGGCGACTATTCGCGGATGGCGGGGCCGGCGGGCGCGAAGCCGACGCCGCGCCCGCATCTGGCGTCGCGATTCGCCAACCGCGTCCTCCACAAGTTCTGCTTCAGCCCGCAGCAGTACGGGCTTTTAGGCTGCGTGGGATGCGGGCGGTGCATCGAGGCGTGTTTCGGCAAACTCGACCTGCGCGACCTCCTGAAGGAGTTGACGGGTGCCAAAAGCCGTTGAAGCCAATCCGTACGCGCCGGTGCTGGCGAGACTGGCGCGCGTCGTTGACGAAACGCCGACCATCAAGACGTTCTGCTTCGACCTCGCGGAGCCGATGGAGTTTCGCGCGGGTCAGTTCGTCCAACTGGGCGTGCCGGGCCTGGGCGAAGGGCCGTTCACGCCCTCCAGTTCCCCCCTGGAGCCCAAGTGCCTGGAGGTGACGGTGCTGAGAACGGGCCTCGTGACCGAAAGGCTGCACGCGATGGCGGCGGGCCAGATGTGCACGCTCCGCGGGCCGTACGGGAAGGGGTTCCCGACGGAGAAACTGCCGGGCAAGGAGGTGCTCCTCGTGGGCGGCGGGGTGGGTCTGGCGCCGCTGAGGGCACTTATCTACAAGCTTCTATCAATGACGCGGGACCTGAAGAAGGTTGTGATCAAGAACGGGGCGCGCGAGTCGGCGGAACTGCTGTTTCGTCGGCAATATGACGAGTGGGCCGCGAAGGAAAAGGTCTCCATGGAAGTGACGATTGACCGCCCCGAGCAGGGATGGACCGGGAAGGTCGGCGTGGTGACCACGCTGCTGGAAAACATCGGCGCCGAGGTGGACGTCGCCAACGCCTATGCGTTCACCTGCGGGCCGGAGGTCATGCTCAAGTTCGTCACGCAGACGCTCCTGGCGAAGGGCTTCGCGCCGGAGCAGATTTACCTTTCGATGAACCGGCGGATGAGTTGCGGGATCGGCAAGTGCGGCCGGTGCAACATCGGGCCGTACTACCTCTGCAAGGACGGCCCGGACATCTGCTACGCGAAGATCAAGGACTATCCGAATGTCTTCTAGCGCATCGAGCCCCGGCCGCGCCGCGTCGCGGTGTCTCCTGTGCAGCGTGGGCTGCCCGGTCCGCGTCATCCGCGCCGGGCCCGACCAGTATCTCCCCGACTACGTGCCGCACGCCGGCTACGCGGGCCTCTGCGGGCGCGGGAGCGTGCTGGTGGAACTGCTGGACCATCCGGAGCGGATTCGCGAGGCGCACCGGCACGCGGGCCCGGCGGCCTCGCCCGGCGATCCCGCCGAGGCGGGCGACGGGTGCGTGGCGCTGGGCCTTGAGGCGGCGGCGCGGGAGATGGCGGCTGCGCTGGGCGACGCCGATTCGGCCGCGATCATCGTGGACGGCAACCTGGACGCAGACACGGTGGCGTCGGCGGGGCGGTTCGCGTCCGGCGCCGGCGCCAAGTGGGCCGTTCTGGTCCCTCCCAGCGACGAGGCGATGGTTCGCGCCCTCGACTCGAGCGGATGCCGGTTCGTCGGTCCCGAGGCGCTGGCCTCATCCGACGCGATGCTCATCCTCGGCGACCCGTTTGCGACGCATCCGGTGGCGGCCCACTGGATTCTCGCGGCGAAGAAGGCCCGGCCGCGGATGCCTGTGCTTGTCCTGGGGGACGGGTCGAGCGTGACGGCCGACTTTGCGAGCGCGGCATATCAGGCGACGCCGGGCGCGGGCTTGGCCGCCGCCGTCGCTTCCGTCCGCACCGGCGCGGGGGCCGACGCCAAGCCGACGGCCGGATGGAAAGAGCAACTCCAGTCCGCCAAGCAGGCGGTGATCGTCCTGGCACCCGACGCCGGAAGCGCGAGCGTTCTCGGCCTGGCGTCGGAGGCGGCGGCTCTGGCCAAGGAGACGGGCGCGGCGGTGTGCCCGCTGACAACCTATGGCAATGCGTGGGGGTCGGTGCGCGCCGCGTCGGCGGGCCCTGCAGTAGAGGGAACCTCTCACTACAGGGCGGGCGGGGCGACGGCCATCGAGGCGATTCTGCGGGAGCCCATCGAAACGCTCGTGGTCATCGGGGCGGACCTCGAGTCGGCGCTGGCGCCGCAGGCGGTGGAAGAGGCGCTCGGCGGCGTGCTGACGCTCATCTACGTCGGGCCGATGCCGAACGCCACGAGCCGGCGGGCGGGCCTGGTGCTGCCGAGCGCGTTTGCGTTTGAGGATTCCGGGCGGGCGCTTCTCGGTCCCGGCCGGGAGGTTGCGTTCGAGCCGCTGCTCCCGCCGCCGGCCGGTGTGCCGACTGTGCGCGAGATTCTAGCGATGGCGGGCGCCGGCGGCGAGGCGAAGGCCGACGTTTCGGCGCCCGTGCCGGCGGCGCGGATGCCGTCGAACGGGAGTAAAGTGCGCGGCGAGGGGCTGCTCCTGCGCCTGGCGAACGACCCGATTCACTTTGCGGACGGGAGTCTGACGCGCGCGTGCCGATGGCCGCAGGCCGTCCTCCCGCGCCCCGTGCTGGTGCTGGCCGAGGCCGACGCCGAGGCCGCCGGCCTGGCCGAGGGGCGCACAGCCGTGGTGCGCGGACCGGGCGGAAGTGCCGAGGCGGTGGTCGCGACGGACGCGAGGCAGCGTGCGGGCCAGGCCCGCGCGAGCGCGGCCTTCCCGGCGATGCGCAGCGTGTTCGGATGGGAAAGCGGCGCGGCGGACGCGTACGAGCCGGTCCGCGTGCAAGTGGGAAAGGCGTAGAGCGTGGCTGAAACCGCCGAGACGATTGAGAAAAAAGTCGTGCTCGACCTGGACCGTTGCATCGGGTGCAAGTCGTGCATGGCGGCGTGTTTCTATGGACATCAGGAGATGCACGGCGTTCAGTTTGTGGACATCGGGCCGGCCTTGCTGCCCATCGTGTGCCGCCAGTGCACGGACCCGGCATGCGTCGAGGCGTGTCCGGCGGAGGCGATGGTGCGCGATGAGGAAGGCGTGGTGGCGCGGGCGATGTTCCATTGCCGCTCGTGCGGGTCGTGCGTACGGGCGTGTCCGTTCGGCGTGCTGAGTCTGGAGAAGGTGGGGCACCAGATCGCCAAGTGCGACCTGTGCCGCGACCGCCTGGCGAGGGGTCTGGAGCCGCGGTGCGTGGCGGTGTGCCCGACGCAGGCGCTGCGGTTTGCGACGGCGTCGGAGATGGAAGCGGAAGGCCTAGTGCTGCTCGGCGGGCGGACGGCGGGCGAGCATCCCATCCGCCGACGGTTGTAGCGGTGTTTTTCAACGCAGAGAGCGCCGAGAACGCAGAGAACGACAAAAATAGGGGAACAGAAAGCAACAATGTATTTAACATTTTGATGATTTATTCTCTGCGGTCTCTGCGATCTCTGCGTTGAAATGACGTTGTAGAACTGGCTGAGGCGAGAGGACAAGGAGCCAAGGGTGGTCTGGCACGTGATCGGGACATTCCTGGCGGCGTCGGCGGGGACGCTGGCGCTGGGCATGGCCTCGAGTTGGGTGGACCGGAAGGTGACCGCGCGCGTGCAGTGGCGTGTCGGTCCGCCGATGCTCCAGCCGATCTACGATATCCTGAAACTGATGGGCAAGGAAACGCTGGTTCCCGCGCGGGCGGTGGGGAGCGGGTTCCTGCTGGCGCCGGTGGTGGGCCTGGCGGCAGCGGCGGTGGCGGCGACGATCCTCTGGGTCGCCAACCTCTGGCCGCACGAAGCCTTCATCGGCGACCTGGTGGTGGTGATTTACCTGTTGACGATTCCGGCGGTGGCGACGATTTACGGGGCATCGGCGTCGGGCTCGCCGCACGCGGCCGTCGGCGCCAGCCGCGAAATGAAACTCCTCCTCTCCTACGAATTGCCTCTCATTCTGTCGGCCCTGGTGCCGGTGCTCCAGGTGGCGCGGAGCCCGGATTTCGGGGCGACGTTCTCGGTGGGAGCGCTGGTGGCGTATCAGCACGCGGCGGGGTGGACGCTCTGGAGCGCCAGCGGGGCGCTGGGACTGGTGGCGGCGATTCTGGCGATGCAGGCGAAACTGACCCTCGTGCCGTTCGACCAGCCGGAGGCCGAAACGGAGTTGATGGGTGGCGTGTATATCGAGTACTCCGGCCCGCCGCTCGCGGTCATCAAACTCTCGCGCATGTTCATGCTGGCCGTCGCGCCGGTGTACGTGGCGACGCTGTTTCTGGGCGGCCTCGGGTCGGCCACATGGCAGGGGTGGCTGGCGCTGGCCGGCAAGGTCGTTGCGCTGCTGGTCGTGGTGGTGCTCATCCGCAACACGAACCCGCGGGTGCGGATAGACCAGGCGGTGCGGTTTTTCTGGTTCGGCGTGGCGCCGGTGGCAATTGCGGCGGTGGTGCTGGCGGCGATGGGATACTGAGATTTCGGATTGCGGATTTCGGATTGCGGATTCAAGACAGATGAAACGGCACAGCGAGGACCAGGCATGGGTTTGACGATGCTGGGCCTGAAAAAGTCGCCGTGGGTGTACCACGTCAACGTCGGGGCGTGCAACAACTGCGACATCGAGATTCTGGAACTCCTGACGCCGCGCTACGACGTCGAGCGGTTCGGCATGGTGCTGGTGGGGAGCCCGCGCCACGCGGACGCGCTGCTGGTGACGGGCATCTGCACGCGGCAGGCGGAGGCGCGGCTGGTGGAGGTTTACGAGCAGACCGCCAAGCCGTGTGTCGTTTTCTGCATCGGCTCGTGCGCGATGACGGGGGGCATCTTCCGGCACGCGTATCATTTCAGCCGCCCGGTGGAGGACGTGATCCGCGAGGCGGACCCGGGGGCGATTATCGCCCACGTGCCGGGCTGTCCGCCCAAACCGGAGGCGATGATTCTCGGGGCCGTCAAGGCCCTGGCGACGTTGTAACGAGTGCGGAATGCGGAGTTCGGAGTGCGGAGTGAACGACGTTTAGCCGCGACCCGAAGTTTACCCGCCGTGGCGGGGGGAGCGCGGTGTCACACGAGGAGAAGGTTATGTCGGAGTTGAAAACGGCAACCGGCGCGGCAGTGGCAAACCCCGTCCTGGCGCGGGTGCTGGAGGCGCTCGGCGCTCTGGTGCTGGAGGTCGAGGAGCAGAATCCGCGGCGCGGATGGGTCCGCGTGGACCCCGCGCGCGTCCGCGACATGGCCGCCCGCATGTTCCACGACCTTCACGCGCGCCTCGCGACGGTGACCGGCATTGACGTCCGCGATGGGCTGGACATTCTTTACCATTGGTGTTTCGACGCCGACACGTACGTCGTGACGGTCAAAGCGCTGGCGGCTCGCCCGGCGATGGCGATGGATTCGGTCGGTCAGGACCTTCCCGCCGCCGACTGGATCGAGCGCGAGATGCACGACCTGCTGGGGGCGGAGTTCCGCGGCCATCCGGACATGCGGCGCCTCCTCCTGGCGGACAATTGGCCGGAGGGGGTCTATCCGCTCCGCCGCGACTTCAAGGTGCCGCCGACCGACGCCCTGGGCCGGCGCGACACCAGCGGCTGGGCCGCAGCCGCGAAAGCGAAAGAGAAACGCCCCGCCTATCGGCCGGAGAAGCCGCTCAAGCCCGGCCGGATGCTTATCAACGTCGGGCCGTTCCATCCCCTCCAGGAAGAGGCCGAGTTCTTCCAACTCCACTGCGAGGGCGAGACGGTCGTGGACATGGACGTGCGCCTCTCCTACAACCATCGCGGCATCGAGGAACTCTCGACGCGCCTCACCTGGGACCAGGTGCCGTTCCTCGTCGAGCGTGTGTGCGGCATCTGTTCGGCGAGCCACCCGTGGGCGTACGTCCGGGCGGTGGAAGACCTTTGCGGCATCCAGGCCCCGCCGCGGGCCGAGTATCTGCGGACCATCGTCGCCGAACTCGAACGCCTGCACAGCCACATGCTCTGGGTCGGCCTGGCCGGCCACTTCCTCGGCTACAACACCGTCTGGATGTGGGCGTGGAAGTACCGCGAGCCGATCATGGACATTCTGGAAGTCATCACCGGCAGCCGCATCCACTACGCCAACAACACGATCGGCGGGGTGCGGCGCGACGTCCCGCCGGACCTGTACCCCGAAATCCGCAAGGCTTTGGACTCCATCAAGAAGCCCATCGAGATGCTCACAAACGCGGTGCTCGACGACCCCGTGCTGCACGCGCGCCTCAAAGGCGTGGGTGTCCTCTCGAAGGCCGACGCCCTGGCCTGGGCCGTGACGGGTCCGACGGCCCGCGGGAGCGGCGTCCCGATTGACGTGCGGCGCGACGATCCCCTCGGCGTCTATGACCGCGTCGAATGGAACGTTATCACGCAGGAGGCCGGCGACGTTTTTGCCAAGGCCGTCGTCCGCTGCCTGGAGTGTTTCGAGTCCATCAAGATCATCGAGCAGTGCCTCGACCAGATTCCCGAGGGGCCGATCCAGACCCGCGTGGACGAGATTCCGCCGGGCGAGGCGTGCGGCCACTACGAGGCGCCGCGCGGCGAGACGTTCCATTACGTCCGGAGCGACGGCGGGGAAGGGCCGGTGCGGCACAAGATCCGCGCACCCAGTTACGTGAATATCCCGTCGTTCCGCTCCAGTTGCATCGGCCAGCACATCGCCGACGTGACGATCATCCTCGCCTCGGTGGACCCGTGCTACTCGTGCACGGAACGGATGGCGCGGGCCTACGACGCCGCGACCGGCAAGCCGCTCTGGACCATGAACGATCTTATCCGCATCAGCCAGGAACGGACGCGCAGGTTGAGGAAAGAGGTCTAGGGGATACGCATGGACGGGTACGTCTGGCTCCTCGGTGTGCCGCTTGTCGGCGGCGCGGTCGTTTACGCGCTGTGGATTCTCCTGGGCTGGGCCGGCCGACGGTCGTCCGGGGCGCTGGCGGTCCTCGCGGCCGTCGCCAAGACGATCGCGATCGCGGCATGCGTCTGGACGTTCGTCCTGGCGGTCGGCCTGTGGCGCGCTCCGCCCGCTCCAGCGGCCGTCGGCCAGACCGTGGACCTGGGCGTGGTGGACCTCGTGGTGGCATTCCGGGCCGACGGTCTGGCGGCCCTGATTGTCCTGGCGGCGGCGGGGATCGGGCTTCTCGTCGCCCTTTACAGTCTGCGGGCGATGGCCGGGCACGCGCGGGAGCCCGTCTTCTTCGCCTACCTCCTCTGGGCGTTGGCGGCCGTGATGGCTGCGGCGCTGGCCAATACGTTCTTCACGCTCGTCGTCGCGTGGGAACTGGCGACGGTGCTTCTGTATCTTTTGATCGGCATGGGTCGGCCGGAGTCGGCCCCCGGAGCGATGAAGACGTTTGCGATGCTCGGCTTCGCCGACGTCTGCCTGCTGGCGGGCGTCCTCGTGCTTTTGGGCGCGGGGCTCGTGGACAAAGACTTGGCCATCGGCGGGACGCACGTCTGGGCCGACGAGCCGATAACGGTGGCGGCGTTCCTCTTGATGGCGGCGGGGGCGCTCGCCAAGGCCGGTGCCATGCCGCTCCACACCTGGGTTCCGTCGGCCAGCGACGCGTCTCCGATTCCGGCGTTCGCCCTTTTGCCGGCGGCGCTCGATAAACTGCTCGGCATCTACCTGCTGGCGCGCCTCACGTTCGAGACCTTCGCCGTCAGCCCCGCGCTGGCGGCGGTCCTGATGGTGATCGGAGCGGCGACGATCCTGTGCGCGGTCTTCATGGCGATGATCCAGCACGACCTCCGGCGTCTGCTCGCCTTCCACGCCGTCAGCCAGGTCGGCTACATGGTGCTGGGGATGGGGATAGCGGCGGCGGCGCTGGCGCCGGCGCGGATGGCCGGCCGGGAAGCCACCGGCGAGGTAATGGCGGTGGCGGCCATCGCGTTCGCCGGCGGATTGTTCCACATGTTGAATAACAGCATCTACAAATGTGCGCTTTTCCTTGGGGCGGGGGCCGCCGAACGCGTCGCCGGAACGACGGACCTCGAGCGCCTGGGGGGCCTGGCGCGCGTCCTGCCCGTGACGTTCGCCTGTTCGGTGGTGGCGGCGCTGGCGATTTCCGGCGTCCCGCCCTTCAACGGCTTCGTCTCGAAATGGCTGGTCTATCAGGGCGCGCTGGGCCTCGAGACGCCGCTCGCGACCGCCTGCCTCGTGGCCGCCGTCTTCGGGTCGGCCCTGACGCTCGCTTCCTTCATCAAGGTGCTGCACTCGGTGTTTCTGGGGACTCGCGGGTCGGCCGTGCCGGCCGACGACCGGCCGCGCGAGAGTCTCGCTATGGCCGCGCCGATGGTCGTGCTGGCCCTGGCGTGTATCGGCCTGGGGGTGTTCGGCGGATGGGCGGTCGAGACGCTCATCCTTCCGGCCGCGCAGGCCGTCGACATCCATTCGGCCGCCTTCGGCGGCGCCGGCGCCGCGATCGAACTTCGCCTCGACCCCGGTCGGCCCTTCATGGGCCTCTGGGACCCGACGACGGCGACGGCCCTGGTGCTCGTCGGCGCGGGCCTGGGCCTGCTCTTCTACCTGGCGAGCCGGGGCCTGCGCGTCCGCATCGTGCCGAACTTCGTCGGCGGCGAGAACGACTCCAGCGACGCGACCTGGCACGTCTCCGGAACGCATTTCTATGAGACTATACGCCGCCTGCCCCTCCTGCGGGGGCTCTTCGGCGACGCCTCCGCCGGCGCCTTCGACCTTTATCGCCTGACCGGACGCTACGGCGGGACGGTCGTTGAAGGTTTGCGCGTCTGGCACACCGGCGTCCTGGCCGTCTATGCCAGTTGGGTCATCGTGGGCCTGATGGTCCTGGTGCTGGTGCTGACGCTTCAATAGCCATGCAGAACGTAGAACGCAGAACGCAGAATGAAAAACAAAGGCGGCCGGATGCGGGCAATGGGCGTTTCATCCGCAATGTGCAATAGGAAAGGGGTCGTACGGTGGATCCCATCCTGATGCTGCTTCTGGTGCTGCTCGGCTTCATGGTCATCGGGTCGCTGGTGGCCATCGAGACGCGCGGCCTGCTCTCGAGCATCATTTGCGTCGGCGCGGTCGGCTTTGCGCTGAGCATCGTCTTTCTCTTGCTCGGGGCGCCGGACCTGGCCATTACGCAGGTCGTCGTCGAAATCCTCGTGCTCGTGGTCCTGGTGCGCGTGGTCATCACGCGCCGCGACGAGACCTATGCCACCAGCCGCTCGACCCTCGCGATCGGGTCGGTGCTGCTGGTGCTCGGGATTCTGGTGGCGGTGGTGTTCTGGGCGCTGGGTTCCTCCGGCGGGGCGGGCCTGGCGATGCGCCCGTTCGGGAACCCGCTGCTGAATGAGACGGCCCCGGCGTCGGCGATGGCCCCCGTGGGGGCCGAGGCCCCGGCGCCCGTTGCCGCCGAAACCATCCCCCGCAGCATCGGCGGGGCGTATCTGGCCCGCGGCCTCGGGCGCACCCACGCCGCCAACTATGTCATGGGCATCGTCCTGGACTATCGTGCGTACGACACGCTCGGTGAGGCGACGGTCATCTTCGTCGCCGTCATCGGCGCCTACGCCGTCCTTCGACAGGTCGGGAGAGACCGTCATGCGCGGCATGAGCCTGATCGTTAAGAATACGACGCGCCTCGTGGCCGGGTTCATCGCCCTCTTCGGGGCGTACATCGTCCTCTACGGCCACGTGACGCCGGGCGGCGGGTTCTCCGGCGGCGTCATCGTTGCCGGAGGACTGGTGCTCGTCGTCCTGGCGTTCGGCGAGGAGTTCAGCCGGCGCGTCATCTCCCACAACATCGTCCGCGCCAGCGACTCCGTCGGCGCCCTGGCGTTTCTTGGCATCGCGCTGCTCGGCTATCTCGCCGGCGCGTTCTTTTCCAATTTCCCCGATTGGCTCGGTCAGCCGCGCGCCCTGGCGTCCGGCGGGACCATCTTCCTGTCGAACGTCGCCATCGGCGTCAAAGTCGCCGCCGGCCTCTTCGGCGTCTTTCTCGCCCTGGCCCTCTTTCGCCGACGCGGAGAGAAACGCCTCATGGTCCCCGACACCGCCCCCCTGGACGCGGAGGACGAAGAATGACCTTCGAACGGCTGCCCTATCTCGCCGCCTTCCTCCTCCTGGTGGTCGGCCTCTATGCCATCGTCGCCAAACGCAACCTCATCAAGGTCATCGTCGGCCTGCTGGTGATTGACTACGCGACGAACCTGTTCCTGATTCTCGTCGGCTACCGGTCCAATAGCGGCGGCGCGCCGATGGCCCCCATCCTCACGCGCGACCTCGCGCCCGCCCAACTCGCCGCCCACGCCGTGGACCCGCTCCCCCAGGCCCTCATCCTGACGAGCATCGTCATCGGACTCTCCGTCACCGCCCTGGTGGTCGCGATGGCCATTCGTCTCTACGATCGCTACGGAACTTTCGACACCGGACGCATGCGAAACCTCAGGGGATAACCGTGCGGAACCTATTGCCGCTCTTCGTCGCCATCCCGCTTGCCGGCGGATTCCTCATGCCCGTCGTGGGGCGGCTTCTCGGACCGCGCCGCCGCGCCTGCGCCCTCATTCCGATTCTTCTGGCGGCCGGCGTCCTCGCCCTTGCCGTCCGACTCGTCCTCCTCCCCGACGCCCAGACGCCTCCCTACTGGATGGGCGCCTGGGATTTCCCCGTCGGCATCAGCCTCGTCGCCGACGGCCTGTCGAAGTTCATCGTCCTCATTGTCGCCGTCGTCAGCCTCGCCGCGCTCCTCTTCAGCACGGACTACATGACCCGCTACACGAGCCCCGGCCTCTACTACGGCCTGTTCCTCTTGATGCTCGCGGGGATGAACGGCGTCGTCCTCGCCGGCGACCTCTTCAACGTCTTCGTCTTCCTCGAAGTCGCCGGCATCGCCAGTTACGCCCTCGTCGCCTTCGGCACGGAAGCCGACGAACTCGAGGCCTCCTTCAAGTACCTCATCCTCGGCTCCATCGCCAGCGCCTTCGTCCTCGTGGCCGTCGCCATTCTGTACAGCGTCACCGGCCACTTGAACCTCGCGAAGATCGCCGAGGTCCTCCGCGCGGGCGGCGGCCTGACGGTGCCCATCTACCTCGCCGCCGCCTTCCTCCTCATGGGCTTCGCCCTCAAGGCCGCACTCGTCCCGTTCCACGCCTGGCTCCCCGACGCCCACCCCTCCGCCCCGGCGCCCATCAGCGCCATGCTCTCCGGCGTTCTCATCAAGGCCTGCGGCGTCTATGTCCTGGTGCGACTCGTCTTCTCCGTTTTTGCCGGCCTCGAGGCCTTCGGCGTGGTGCTCGTGGTGCTCGGAACGCTCTCGATGGTTGCCGGCGCGATTCTCGCCATCGGACAGGGCGACCTGAAGCGCCTCCTCGCCTACTCCTCCATCAGCCAGGTCGGCTACGTCGTCACGGCAATCGGCACGGGCCTCGTGCTGCTGGCCTGGGCTCCGGGCAAACCCGCCCTCCAGGCCCTCGCCGTCCTCGCCATCTTCGGCGGCCTCTTCCACCTGGCCAACCACGCCGTCTTTAAGAGCCTTCTGTTTCTTCTGAGCGGCTCCATCGAATACGCCACCGGCACACGCCAACTGAAATCGCTCGGAGGCCTCGGCAGGTCCATGCCCCTCACCGCCTGGAGCCTCCGCATCGCCGCGCTCTCCATCAGCGGCGTCCCGCCCTTCGCCGGTTTCTTCTCCAAGTTCATCATCCTCCTGGTCCTTGTCCAGGCCGCCGTCCTCGGCCACGGGGCCTTCTGGCTCGTTGCCGTTCTCGCCCTGGCCGTCGCCGTCCTCACGCTCGTTTATTACGCCAAGGTCCAGCGCGCGGTGCTCGGCGGGGCGCCCACCGCGGCCACGGCCGACGCCCGCGAGGTTCCCTTCAGCATGGCCGTCGCCACCGCCGCGCTCGCCGTCCTTTGCCTCGCCGGCGCCCTCGTGCTCCACCCGGCGGTCAAGCGGCGGATCGTGGACCCCGCCGTCGCCGTCCTCGTGGCCCGCGGCTTGCCCCGTAGTGAGGGTTCTCTACTACAGGGCCTGCCGCAGACGGAGCAGCCCGAGGTGGCCGCCGCACGCGCCCTTGAACACCCGAACCCGACGCTCGACGCATCCGACGCCGAGGTGATCCCATGAAACAACTCCTCTGTTTCCTCTTCACCTTGGCCCTGTGGCTTCTGCTCGTCTGGCCCGTGCCGATCCAGGAGTACTGGCTCGACGTGGTAGCCGGCGTCTTCTTCGCCATGCTCGTCTCCACGCTCCTCGCCCAGATTTACCCGCCCCACATCGAGAAGGCCTTGAGCCCCGTCCGCTGGTTCTGGCTCCTTATCTATATCCCTTATTTCTTCTATTATTGCATTAAGGCCAACCTCGACGTCGCCTACCGCGTCCTCCATCCCGACATGCCCATCCGCCCCGGCATCGTCCGCGTACGCACCGACTTGACGAGCGAAATGGCCAAAACCTTCCTCGCCAACTCCATCACCCTCACCCCCGGAACTCTCTCCGTGGACATCGTCGGACAGACCCTCTACGTCCACTGGATCAACGTCCGCGGAACCGATGAGGCCGAGCACACCGCCGAAATCGTCAAACGCTTCGAACGGCTCCTGAGGAGGATCTTCCAGTGACGCCCCTCCTGCCAGTCCCGTTCCTCATGATCGCCTTGGCGGCGCTCCTGGTCGCCTCCTTCCTCTGCCTCTACCGCATCGGACGCGGGCCCACCGCCCCCGACCGCACCGTCGCCATTGACATCCTCGGAACGCTCGTCGTCGGATTCTGCTGCGTCATGGCGCTCTGGACCGGGCAGGACTTCTACATGAACATCGCCATCGCCTGGGCGCTGCTTTCCTTCATCGGAACCATTGCCCTCGCCAAGTACCTGGAAGGCAGGTATTACGATGAATGAAATCGCCGCCCAATGGTTCATCGGCATCGGTCTGGCATTCGACCTCTTCGGCACGATCGGCCTGG
>Ga0307376_10001872_pt1 | contig 21657 bp, 20 predicted proteins | sample TR2MG_FD_202536 | JGI IMG/M metagenome (GOLD analysis project Ga0307376, IMG submission 202536) | Soil microbial communities from Risofladan, Vaasa, Finland - TR-2 | ecosystem: Environmental > Terrestrial > Soil > Coastal area > Acid sulfate soil | place: Finland: Risofladan, Vaasa | collected...
AATATGCCCTGGGGGGGTAATACAACCGAGGCCTCTTAATGCCTCTATTCTGTTGGGCTGGAGCCTTCCTGACCTTCGTAATTCGTAAACCCCTGCTAGGAGGAAAGCCAGGGGAGTCAAGAAACCTGACATCTATCTATTTCACATACGGGATGATTGCCATAGGATTCTCAGGTTTACGGCAGGGCTGACATTCGGGGATTTCGCTGTGAACGAAGAGAAACAACTTGTAGTGGCTAAACTCCTAGAGCAAATCGGTGAGAATGCCGGTAAACTGAGTAAGTCGTTCAGAGAAAAACATCCCGAGGTTTCTTGGAAACGTTTTATCAAGTCAAGACAGCATTTAGTCCACGTCTACGAGGACGTCCTGATGAACACGGTGTGGGACACCGTTACAGAACAGATACCCAAGCTACTTACCGGTATTGAGGTCATGATCCGGGAAGTTGTAGACACGGCTGCAAAAAAAGAATAGGGACACTGGGGGGGGCTGGGAGGTCAACTAGCGGCGAGCACAAGCTGCCGAGGTCCGTCAGGGCTGCTAATCGGACAAGCCGTACTATACTGCATTCTGCGTCTCGTGGCAAAGTGCCCGGTGCGGTCACCTTTTCGTGGCAAAGATTACTGCGGCGGCCCAGCCGGGTCTGCGGACCCGACGGGACGGTGTCAGCTGCGCTCGTAGAGGCGGTTTTCTGCGATTCAGAGAAACAAAGAGAGTAGGCCGCATGGCGGCGCTTATCGTAGGGCGGTCAACCGGCAGTATTTTCGGGAGCTTAATTCCACGGCTTTATGACAAATCCGGGTGCCGCCTCCAAAAGAAGCCGGGAAAATCCGAGGGGGTTTCCCGGCTTTCCCATATCTACTTCTTGTCTTAACCGATAGACCCTTCCAGCCAGGGGGCTACCAATTTACTGCAAAATAGCACATCTTCAGTTGGATCATATTGTAGTTGCTTGGCGAAATTCTTAATACATGCTTTCCTCTTTATAATTATTCATGTGCTCATTTGCATGATTCGTGTAGTGAATTTATTTTTTGGCAATGACTTCTTTATCTATACTAATCACTCTCGGCTCTTCATCCCTTATCTCCTCTAGTTCCTGAAGGACGTCGGCCCTTTTCTGTTGAAGTTCACCTAATTCCTTGGTGAGAGTGGGGAGTATTGAAAGATCCTTGGCGTACTTCAGCGCTTCTAAGAGCTTATTGATAGCACCTTCCTTTTCTTGAAGTAGTTTGCCTATGCGTTTTTCAGCTGTGACACCGAACGGTCTCCTTTGACGTTACTAATCGAACCGCGACCGACTCAGTACGGGTGTCTCCACGGGCACCGTGCTTTCAGACCACGGCGGTCGTGACGAATAACGCAACAGAAGGAGTTCCTAAAACGGGAACCCCTTCTGCGGACGAAAGAAGGTGACCGTGAGTGCCGAAGAGAAGGGGTAGCAGTGTAACTGGTGGTGTAAATGTGGTAGCAACGGTAGATGGGAGCGTGAGTGCGGCTAGTGAAAGGGCCGGGCAATGGTCGGGGCATCGCTGTGTCGATGAGCCCCTCCTGACGGGGGCTACCTCCGGTGCTGAAGCGCGGCCCCGGCACCAGGGCCACCATGATCCGCGCAACCATGATTTACCAGTGTAACATGTTACAGTAGCACGACAATAGCACAGCACCCGGTCGCTACCTTCCGGCAGCTCCCGTTTCACCCGCTCCTGTGGCCGCGGCTTTCGTGGGGGAGGGGGGTGACGATAGCCGCGGCGCCGGAGGCCAGGCTGGCGTGCGACCGAAGGAAGCGGGTGGGGACCACAGGGCACCACCGAAGCCAGCCTCAACGAGCACGGCGATGCGCCGGGGCGTCGGTAGGTTTCACAGACCGATCCCGGAGACTGTCGGGTTCGGCGTGCTTATCATCGGGCGGTCAACCGGCAGTATTTCCGTGGACTTAATTCCACGGCTTTATGACAAATCCGGGTGCCGCCTCCAACGTAAAGCCGGGAAAGTCTCAGGGACTTTCCCGGCTTTACCGTCTTGGCCACCAGGAAGCGGGGCTCCGGTGATGGCAAAATTAAAAGGCTCTTGTAGTACGTATTAATACGTACTACAATATCATACAAGGGAGGTGGGTAGTCCGATGACTAAGAAACAGCTCGAACAATTATTGCAAGCTAACGGATGGAAAATCACCGAAGGCAAAAAGCACAGAATGGCTACCCACCCAGGAAAACCGGGAATTAAAATCCCTATACCCCGGCACAAAGGTGATTTGGCAACAGGTACAATTCAGGGAATAGTGACCTCCTCCCGCCACCAGAGGTGGCGGGCATCCCAGCGATTCCACTTCTGGGATGCCGTGTCCATGATTAGGTTCTTTCGGAGGTTTCCGCATTGCTGCGGCACACATCCCTTTCGGGATATGGCCCGGCCACAAAGGCAAGGGGTCGTTGTCTTTGACCCGTTAGGTTAACCACAGATGCCGGCTGGCGCATAGACATGGGCCAGACTTTAATTCGACATCCAGGTATATTTTACCATGAAGCAAAGTGGTGGTCAACGGTGAGATGCGAGGGGGTCCGTGTATCCCATCAATGAATTGATGGGGATTACAGCCCCCTCGCGCTCCCCCAGTATCCTAAAAGACGCGGGGCTGTAATAGCTCCCATCGTCCTGAGAAACATACAAATACTTATAGGAGGGATCAATATGAAATACGTATATCCTGCGGTATTTTTTCCTGAGGGCGACGGTAGGTATAATGTACGGGTTCCGGATTTGCCTGGTTGCAGGACGTTTGGTGACAACATTGCAGACGCTATTGACATGGCACGGGATGCCGTATCAATGTGGCTATGTGATGCGGAAGACAAGAACGAACCAATACCAAAATTCAGCGAACCTTCCGCCCTGGAATGCCCCCCTGAAGGCTATGTAAGCCTTATCGATGCTGATACGACAGAATATCGTCGCGAAAACGATAATCGCGCAGTAAAGAAGACACTAAGTATTCCAAGCTGGCTGAATGCCAAGGCCGAAAAAGCTGGTATCAATTTTTCCCAAACATTGCAAGACGCATTGAAGCAGCGCCTAGGGTAGTAAGGCCCCCCAAGGGAAGTAATGTCAATGCCGCCCCGGAGGGCGCCAAAGCATATTTTGCGTATCTCCGGCGGGGGTTATAGAACTCGGGTTTTGCCGTTTTAGGGGAAAGCCATCCGTTTCTCGGGATGTGCTCCCCGGGTGGAACATTTGCGAAAAAACGCCACGTTGCCATCGCCCAAAACGGCTAATCCCTTTTCCATCCCTTTCGGCTATTGCGGCCACCGTCCAGGCATATATACTTCACAGTAGTCGCAAGATTCGCACAAATTTCTTGGCGTACTATTCTATTGTCCGTGTAGTAGCTTGTTCGTCCATGTACGGACATCACTTTAGCGACATAAAAGGGTCCAATCAGCGTCTAAGTACGCGGTAATGTACCCATCCATGTTGACGACACCGCCGCGCATGAGCCCTATCGTCTGTAAAACCATGGCGGTGCTCAGCTTAACGGTAGCCGGGTGATCGTGCCAGGCTGCCGGTGAAGGCAACCTGGGCAGTCCCGGCAATGCCGCCTGGCGGAGATACTGGACAGAGCGAAGGCGGTTGGGAAGTGCGTAGCAGCTATCTATTATGAGGGACAACAAGACAGTTGTATCCCACAAGTTCATGCGTTGTTCCGCAGGATCCCGTTGTGAGTCAGTGTAGTGAGGTATCTCATCATTTCAGGTCATGGCGGAGTAATGGGCATTAAGAAGCCCCTTGTCGACCGGCGTCGAAAGCACGTGCCGTAAGGAACCCTCGGATCCAAGGAATCCTGGTTATATAAGTTTGGCCCTGGTTTGCTGGTCCCCGGGAGGCTTGCGGCCATGCACACGGGGCGTGTATCAGGGTACCCCGAACCGGTGGGATATCCGTCCGGCTGGCGGGACTGCGGGGCCGCAAGGGTCTCAACCGCCGCGGTAGGGAGGTACGGGAGATGCTTAAGAAGCGGGAGCGTTCAAGGAATATTACACGAAGAAAAGGGGTGCTTGGAAATGCAGGGCGGCTATACCGGAAAGATCTTGCGCATCAACCTCAGTGACTCGACGTACAAGGGGGAACCTCTTTCCCCCGGGATGGCCCGGGATTTTCTCGGGGGGGCGGGGTTTGGCGTTAAGATCCTCTACGACGAACTCGGGCCGGGAGTAGACCCGCTGGGTGAACAGAACAAGCTTGTTTTCGCCGCCGGCCCTCTGACCGGAACCAATGCGCCCTGCGCCAGCCGCATGGCCGTCGTCGGCAAGTCGCCTCTCACCGGCGCAGTGGGCCTGGCCCTGACCGGCGGACACTTCCCCGCCGAGATGAAATTCGCGGGCTATGATGCCTTGATCATAGAGGGCAAGGCCCCCAAACCGACCTATCTCTGGATCCACGACGGAAAAGTGGACTTCCGTAGTGCCGCGAAACTGATGGGTACTCTGACCATGGATTGCCAGTCCTACATCAAGGACGAACTGGGCGACCAGAACATCCGGGTGGCCTGCATCGGGCCGGCAGGAGAAAAGCTGAGCAAGATGGCCTGCATTGTGAACGAGCGCCGCGCGGCCGGGCGAAAGGGACTGGGTGCGGTGATGGGGTCCAAGAACCTCAAAGCGATCGCCCTCCGAGGCCGGGACAAGGTCGCGGTGGCCCATCCCGAAGGATTCCGGAAAGCCCGGGAAGCCATGCTGACCGCCATGCGGGAAAGCCCGGTCGTGTACCCTCAGTTCGCCCGCCTGGGTACGCCCATGGTGGTCGACCTCGTCGACGCCTTGGGCATTTTCCCCACCAGGAACTGGTCTGCCACCGGAGAGTTCGCGTTTACCGAAAAAATCGGCGTGGGCGTCCAGGAAAAGCACAAAATTCGCAAGGAACGCTGCTATATGTGCCCTGTCGGGTGCAGTCAGGTAAGAACGGTCAGAGAGGGTCCCTATGCCGGTTTCCTGGCCGAGGGCCCGGAATTCGAGACCGTTTACTCGTTTGGCGCAGAGACGGGAAACGACGATTCCGCCGCCATTATCGCCGCCGACCGGATGTGCGACGAACTCGGCCTGGACACCATCTCCACCGGGGTGGTGATCGGTTTTGCCATGGAATTGTATGAAAAAGGAATCCTGACCGGGGAGGAAACCGGGGGGCTGAAACTGGAGTTCGGTAATGCCGGGGTGATGACCGAAATGATCCGGAGGATAGCCTACCGGGAGGGGCTGGGCGAAATCCTGGCCGACGGGGTCAGGGCGGCGGCGACACGAATCGGCAAAGGCTCGGAAAAATACGCCATGCACGTCAAAGGGCTGGAGATGCCCGGGTACGACGTCCGGGGGGCCAAGGCCCACGGACTCAACTACGCCACCGCTTACACCGGCGCCGATCACAACCGCGGGTATGCCTTCCAGGAGATTTTCGGCATACCCGTTCCCGAAATGGTCGACCGTTTTGCCGTAAACGGCAAAGGCAGGCTGTGCAAGTGGAACCAGGACGTGCGGGCCGTCACCTGCGATTGCGCGACGATGTGTGCGTTCATGCTGGACATGGCCGTGCCTGCCGGCGCCTGCGAGAATACTGCGGCCATGGTCAATGCGGCCACCGGTATGGAATTTACGCCGGAAGGCATCGAGAAAATCGGTGAGCGGGTCAACAATCTGGCCAGGGCGTTCAATGTCCGGGAAGGCCTCTCGCGAAAAGACGACACCCTGCCGGAGAGACTGATGAAGGAAACATTGAAGGAAGGCAATTCCAAGGGACAGCGCATCAGCGAAGAGGACCTCGGCCTCATGCTCGACGAGTACTACGGGGCCCGGGGTTGGGACGTCGTCAGCGGGGTGCCCACCGAGGCGAAACTGACAGATCTTCGCCTCGGTCATGTAGCGGACGAACTGGCCCGGATGGGAATTCTGTCCTCGTGATCAAGATCAGGGTACAGGGGATACTGGCCGTCAGGGATGTTCTGGGCACGCCGGAACTGACTTTCGCCATCGAGGAAGGATCCACCTTGGCCGAACTGCTCGCCCGGCTGGCCCGACAGCTGGGCGGTGAAGTCCGGCCGACGGAATCGGTGGACGGTGGCTGGCCGGCCTGTGCCCACCTGTTTCTCGTAAACGGTCAAAACATACATTTTTTGACCGGGTACCAGACCGTCCTGGCGGACCAAGACACCGTTACGATAATACCCCTCGTCGGGGGAGGGTAGACCGGCCGGCCCGACCGCCGGGGTAAAGTTCCCATGGTCGCCCCCGGGAGTGGGAGCAAGGAATAGAGTTGTTTGTCCTTTCCGAGTGAGGATTCCTGCTCAGGCCTGTGATGCAGCGGCCCTGACCCTTATGTGGCAGCGGGGTCAGCCTTGACACCAATAGGACGGGCCGGTATAATTTTCACCAATCAGTTGGCTACTGGGTTAAGAACCAATGATCGTACTATGTCCAAAGCCCGACATTATGGCAAACGGAACAGCCCGCATGGCCTCCGGCCGCACGGCCAGGCACGTTCAGGGGCTGTTTTTCCCAGCAAAACGGCGCAGCGAAGGTAGAAACGGTTACCATCCTCTTCCTTGCCCGGACAAAGGGCCCGGAAGGGCGTGGCGATAGGGCCCGGTAGTATTTTTACGGGAGGATGGTGTAGTTTTGCACAAGAAGCGGCATTGGACAATCCTGGCCGGCCTGACCGCCCTGGTCTTGGTCGGGCAGGCGGCACTCTCCGGTTGCGGCCAGACCCCAGCGGCCCAGACGAACACTCTCAAGGTGGGTCTCATCGACGCCTACAGTGGACCGGCCAGCGTCTACGCCAAGGATGCCCTGGACGGCTTCCAGCTGGGTGTCAACGAGGTGGCCCAAAACGGCGGTCCCAAGATAACTTTTGTCACCCGTGATGACCAGTTTAAGACGGATAAGGATCTGCAATGGGCCAAGGAACTGGTAATGCAGGACAAAGTGGACGTGGTGGCCGGGCTGATCAACAGTGCCGGAGCCTTGGCCGTGGCGTCCTACGCGACGCAACAAAAGGTTCCCTTCATCACCTGGATGAGCATGAGCGCCGATATCACCGGATCCCATGGCAGCCCTTACGTCTTCGCCATGCCGCCCAACACGACCATGATCGGTAACGCGGGCGGAGTGGAGATGGCCAAACTCCCCTACACCAAGTACTGGCTGGCCGGAGATGATTACGACTACGGCCGCTCGGTGGTCAAGAGCTTCTGGAGCAGCCTGCAAAAAGCCAAGCCCGGGGTGCAAAAACTCGGCGAATCCTGGTGGCCGGTGGGTGAAACCGACTACACGCCTTACATCAACCAGATCCGGGCAGCCAAGCCGGACGCCCTGTTCGTAGGTACCGGCGGAGCCGACATGGTTTCTTTCCTCAAGGCGGTCAAGGCGGCCGGCCTGACCAGCCAGATGGCGGTGCTCGACCATACCGCAACCGATCCGTCCACCCTGAAGGCTCTGGGGCCGGACGCCCCGGTGGGCCTCTACGGTACCAGCGACTACCTTTCGTACTATCCTGACACGGCCCAGAACAAGGCCTTCGTGGCCGCCTTCCGGAAGGCCTATAACACCGACCCCGGCTTTCCCGCCCTGTACGGCTATCTGACGGCCAAGTTCCTGGGGGCGGCGGTCCAGAAGGCCGGCGGCACGGACAAGGAAAAACTGGTTGCCGCCCTGTCCGGTATGACCATGGACTCGCCGGTGGGTCCGGTCACGATCCGGTCCGGGGATAACCAGTTGGAGGCGCCCATTTTCTTCGGTAAGACGGTGGTGGCTCCCGGTCAATCCTCCCTGGTAGCCGCCAACCCCGTCATGATACCGGCTGACCAGATCATGCCCTCCCTGACGGATGTAATGGCGGCCCGGCAGTCCGCCCAGAAGTAGAAGACAACTCGACATAGGGGGCCGGCTTAGCCGGCCCCGGGGGGCTAATTCATGGACATTTCCCTGCTGGCCAGCCAGTTTCTCATCGGTCTTTCCCGGGGTATGATCCTGTTCATCGTGGCCGCCGGCCTCACCCTCATCTTCGGGGTGCTCAGGGTGATCAACTTTGCCCACGGTTCCTTCTACATGCTCGGAGCCTTTTTGGCTTACACCGTGGCTCTGGCGGTAGGGCACGGCCCGGCGGGGTTTTGGCTGGCTATGCTGGTCGCGCCATTCGGAGTAGCCTTGATCAGCCTGGCCATGGAACGCGGCATCTTGCGCTTCATCTATCACCGGGAGCATCTGATCCAGATCCTGGTCACCTACGGCCTCGTCCTTATTTTCGGCGATCTGGTGAAAATGGTATGGGGTACGGATTTTAAGTCACTTACCCCGCCACCGGTCTTGAGTGGCTACTTCTCCCTGTGGGGAGCGGACCTTCCCCGCTACAATGCCTTTTTGTTCGTGATCGGGCTCTTGGTGGCCGGCGGCTTGGCCCTGTTTTTATACCGCACCCGGATCGGGAAGCTTTGCCGGGCCACGGCTACCGACCGGGAAATGGTGGATGTTCTCGGTATCCAGAGCAGCCGGGTTTTTGCCGCCGTTTTCGTATTGGGCGGGTGGCTGGCCGGCCTGGGCGGGGCCTTGGTCGCCCCTACGGTCGGTATTACGCCCGGCATGGACGTCACTGTCATCATTGAAGCCTTCCTGGTGGTGGTGATCGGCGGGCTGGGCAATGTCTGGGGGGCGCTGGTCAGCGCCCTCATCCTGGGGGTGGGGGAAGCGCTGGGGATACTTTTCCTGCCCCATTTGGACATCGCCCTGCCGTTTTTGATAGCGGCGGCAATTCTCATTGTACGTCCCTCCGGCCTCTTAAAATCGGTATGGTAAGGGGGACGCGCATGTCCGGGTCCAGATTCTACAGACCGTCGCCGGGCAGCCTGACGGCCGTCGTGGTGTGCGCGGTGCTCCTGATCCTGCCCGCTTTTCTTTCCGGCTACTATACCTACCTCCTGGCCAGCATTTTTGAGGCTGCCCTTCTGGCCGTAAGCCTCAACTTTATTCTCGGTTACGGCGGCCTCCTGCAGCTATCCCAGGCCACCTTCTATGGTGTTGGAGCCTATGCGGCCGCCCTTGTGCTTACCAAAACGGCTCTCCCCTTCTGGGTGGTCCTGGTGGCCGGACCGGTGACAGCCGGGGTATTCGCTCTGTTCATCGGCTGGTTTTGCGTGCGTCTCCGGCAGCTCTATTTCGGCATGCTTACCCTGGCGCTGGGACAGTTAGTTTGGGCTCTGGTCGACCGCTGGTACAACTTTACCGGCGGTGACAACGGCATCAATACGATTCCGCTTCCCGCCTTCCTCACCTCGCCCCGGGGCGGCTACTACCTGGCCCTGGTGATTATGGCGGGTTCACTGGCCGTTATGTACCGTCTTATCCGGTCACCGTTCGGGCTCACTCTGCAGGCCATCAGGGATAATCCGGTCCGCAGCGCCGGGGTGGGGGTTGACGTCCAGCGGCATCAGCTCACAGCCTTCATCGTGGCCAGCCTCTTCGCCGGCCTGGCGGGGGTGCTGCACGTGGTCGTCGCCGGCTCGGTGGACCCGTCCCTTCTGGACTGGACCAAGTCAGCCGAGGTATTGATCATGTTGCTTCTGGGCGGTTTGGCCACCTTTATCGGCCCGGCCGTGGGGGCCGCCATCCTGGTGGTTCTCTCCATGGTTCTCGGTATCTATACCGATTATTGGCTGTTTGTTTTGGGGCTGATCCTGGTGGTCCTGGCGCTGTTCCTGCCTCAGGGGATTATCGGTTACCTGGAGGGGCGGCTCAAGAAAAAGGCCTGATCCTGGGGCCAAAGGGAGTGGCGTAAGCATGTTGCGGGTGGAGGGTGTTACCAAATCCTTCTCCGGCTTTCGGGCCCTTTCCGAAGTCAACTTCCGTGTGGAACCGGGCCAGGTGACGGCGGTCATCGGTCCCAACGGGGCCGGCAAGACCACGCTCTTCAACGTGCTCACCGGTCACCTCAAACCGGACAGCGGCCGCATCCTGTTCCAAAACACCGATATCGCGGGACGCCGGCCCCACCAGATCTTTCGCCGGGGTATCGCCCGTTCCTTTCAATTGACCAATGTTTTTAGCCGTCTGACAGTCCTGGAGAACGTCCAGGTGGCCCTTCTGGCCCGGGAGGGGAAGAGCGGTTCGGTATCCCGGGAGCCGGGGCGGGAGTGCGCGGCCCGGGCCCAAGAGTTGCTGGCGAGGGTGGGTCTGGGCGGATGGGCGGGCGAACCCGCCGGCAAGCTTTCCTACGGCGACCAAAAGCTGCTGGAAATTACCATGGCGCTGGCCGGCCGGCCGCAACTGCTGCTTTTGGACGAACCCACGGCCGGCATGTCTCCGGAGGAGACCGCCGCCACGGCCGGGTTGATCCGCCAACTGGCGGAGGAGGGGGTTACGGTTCTGTTCACGGAGCACGATGTGGACCTGGTTTTCGGCCTGGCCGCCAAGATAGTGGTGCTGCACCAGGGTTGTTGCATTGCCCAGGGTACGCCCGGAGAGGTCAGGGGCGACCGGACCGTGCAAAAAGCCTACCTGGGGGAGGAATCCTGATGCTCGCGGTGGAGGAAATCCACAGCTATTACGGTCTCTCCCACGTGCTCTTCGGGGTGTCCCTGGCGGTTGACGAGGGCGAAGTAGTCTGCCTGCTGGGTCGCAACGGGGCAGGCAAGACCACCACCTTGCGCAGCGTGGCCGGTCTTACCCGGATCCGCACCGGCCGGGTCGTCTTTCGCGGGCTGACCATCACCAATACGCCGGTCCACCATCTGGTGCGGCTGGGTATCTCGTACGTGCCGGACGACCGGCGGATCTTTGCCGACCTGACCGTGCAGGACAACCTGGAGGTGGCTCTGGCCGGCCGCCCGGAGTCGGGTACCTGGACTATTGCCATGGTTTACGGGCTTTTTCCGGCCCTTTCCGCCCTGCGGGAACGTCCCGGCGGGTGTCTCTCCGGCGGTGAGCAGCAGATGCTGAGTATTGCCAGGGCGCTGCTGGGCAGTCCGCGCCTGTTGATCCTGGATGAACCCACCGAGGGTCTGGCGCCGCTGGTGGTTCGCGAACTGGAAGACCAGATTCGCCGCCTGAAGGAGATGGGCATCGCCATCCTGATGGCGGAACAAAACCTCAAGACAGCCTTGAACCTGGCCGACCGCTGCTACGTCCTGGAGCGTGGCAGCGTCCGCTGCCACGGTACGGTGGAGGAGTTGGCCCGGGACGACGAAATCCGCGCCCGGTACCTGTCGGTATAAGGAGACGATCGGTTTGCCCAAAACGGGCTTTGGTCCCAAGATGGCCGCTGCCCTGGCCGACACCGAAAGCAAGAGGGGCCGGAACAAGGCCCTCTCCCTTATTTGCCCCAACATCCAGGCTGCGCGCGAGCGCCATCCCGTCCTGGCCGGCCGCTTGCGCAAGATCAAGGAAGAGAGCCTGGCCAGGCTGGACGACCTGCTGGCGCAGGCCGTGGCCAGGCTCCGGGCCAACGGCTGCCAGGTCTTTATGGCCGCCGACGCGGCCGCGGCCCGCGACTACATTGCCGGCCTGGCCGGGAAGGGCCTGCTGGTAAAATCCAAGAGCAACGTGGGCAAAGAAATAGGGGTGGTCGCCCATCTGGCTGCCAGAGGGGTAACGGTCGTGGAAACCGATCTGGGCGACCGCCTCAACCAGTTGGCCGGCAGCCAGGCCAGCCATCCCCTGGCCCCGGCCATCCATCTGCCTCTGGCCAGGGTTCGCGAGCTTCTCGCCCGGGAGAGCGGGCGGGAATTGCCGGAAGATGTAAACGAACTGGTCCGGGCGGCCCGGGAGACCTTACGGCCCTACCTGGCCCGGGCCGGTGTCGGCCTGTCTGGTGCCAACGCCATTGCCGCCGACACCGGCGCCGTGGTCCTGATGGAAAATGAGGGCAACATCCGGGCGGTGACCAGCCTGCCGGCTGTCCACGTAGTGGTGGCCGGCATCACCAAGATCGTCCCCACCCTGGAGGATGCCGTAACGGTAGTGGAGGCCGCGTCCGTGTTCGGGGCCGGTCAGGACCTGGGTACCTACATGTCGGTCATCAATGGTCCGGGCCAGCCGGGTATCAACCCCGACGGCAGCGTCAGCGGCCAACTCGGTCCGCGCGAGGTGCACGTGGTGCTGCTGGACAACGGCCGCTCCCGTGCCCTGGCCGGGGGCTGGGGGGAAGCCTTCTACTGCATCAACTGTGGTGGCTGCCTGAATTTTTGTCCGGTCTACCGGGTTCTGGGCGGCGGCTTCGGCCACCGCTATATCGGCGGCATCGGCGTGGTGCAGACCGCCCTGACCGGTAATTTGGCGGCGGCCGGGGAGGCCGGGCTTTGGGCCTGCCTTTCCTGCGGCAACTGCATGGCGGCCTGCCCGGCCCAAATAGACACGCCGGATCTGATCAGCCGCCTGCGTGGCGAAATTGGGGGAAAGCGCCCGGTCCGGCGGTTAGTGACATATCTGTTGCGGGACCAGGTCCGGCTACGCCGCGTCCTGATCCTGGTACGCCGCCTGACCGGACCGTTGTGGGAGGAGGTGCCCGCCCGGCGGGCCCTGCGCCTGCGCCTCGGACCGGCCCGTTCGCGCCTGGTTCCCGCTCCCCGGATTGTCCTGACCGCCGGGACCGGCCAGCCAATCGCTCTACCGGCAGGCAACCGCCCGCGGGCCGTCCTCTATTCCGGCTGCCTGATCAACACCTGCTATCCGGAAATTGCAACGTCCGCAGTGCGGGTCCTTTCCCGCCACGGGGTGGCGGTGGAACCACCCGGGCGGGAGCCCTGCTGCGGCTTGCCGCTGTGGAACGCCGGTGACCGTGAGGGGGCCAGGGAACTGGCCCGCCGGAACATTGCGGGGTTGGAGACGGTGGACGGCGCGGTCCTGACCCTGTGCGCGACCTGCGGTAACACCTTGCGCAACTTTTACCCCCGCTGGTTGGCGGGGGACTCCCACTACGCCGGGCGGGCCAGGCTGTTGGCCGGCCGGGTGCGAGATGTAACCGTTTTTCTGGCCGATGACCTGGGCCTGGCCGCCAGCCAGCCGGGCCGGGAGGACTTGCCCACAGTCACCTACCACGATCCCTGCCACCTGCGTCTGGGGCTGGGGGTGACCAGGCAGCCCCGCCAACTGCTCCGGTCGTCCACCCGCTTTGTGGAAATGGCCGGTGCCGACCGCTGTTGCGGCTTCGGCGGCCTGGTCAGCCTTAAACATTACCTTCTCAGTACGGCTATCACGGACGAAAAATTAAACTTTGCCAACCTGGGTGCGGGAACACTGGCCACCGCTTGTCCGGGGTGTATGGCTGCCCTGACCGACGGCCTGAACCGTCTGGGCCTCCCGGTGACGGTGCGGCATGTCGTCGAGCTGGTGGATGAAGCCGGCCTTTGAAGGCGGAAGGGGGTGCCGGATGAACGAAGAGGCCGGAGGGCGACTGGCGGAGGCTGTTAGGGGGATCCGTTCCCACTCGGTGGAAAACCTGGCCCGCCTCGCCGAAGAGGCCGTGGCCAACCTTACGGCCCGGGGCTGCCGGGTGTTTGTGGCGGCTGAGGCCGGAGAGGCCCTGGATTTTGTAGCTCAGGTGGCTGCCGATAAGAAAAACGTGGTCTTGAGCCGGGTGCCGGCCGGGGAGGAAATAGGGCTGACCCGTTTTCTGACCGAACAGGGAGCCCGGTTGGCGCACTGCCACGCCGGGGAGTGGCTCCTGACCGCTCTGGGCCTGGCCGGGGGGCATCCCTACCGCCCCACCCTGGGCCTGTCCCAACTGCACGACCCGGCCGTGCTGGCGCAAGTGGCTGCCCGGCAGGACCTGGCCGGGTTTCTCCCGGGTCCCAGCGAGGCCGCCGCCATCGTTGACGCCTTGCGGCAAAAAAACACCGGGGCCTGTCTGGCGGCGGATCTCGGCATCACCGGCGCCCAGGCCATCGCCGTGGATACCGGCACCATCTTCCTGGCCGAGGAGGAGGGGGACGCCCGTCTGGTTAGTAACCTGCCCCACACCCATCTGGTAGTGGCCGGGCTAGAGTGCCTGGTACCGGATCTGCCCGCCGCCCTGGCGACGGTCCGCTACCTGTCCCGCTACGCTTACGGACGCCCCCTGGTCCGTTATGTCAGCGCCATCTCCGGACCCAGCCGGACCGGGGACATCGAGATGCAGCTGGTTCCCGGCATGCACGGACCCAAGAAAGTGGCCGTGCTCCTCCTGGCCGGGGGCCGGTTGTCCGTGCCCGAACGCTGGGCCCGGGCCCTGTACTGCCTGCACTGCGGCGCTTGTATCCCGGCTGGGGCGGTGGTACCCCAACCCGGACCGGGGGACCCGGCGCCCTGGCCCTATCCCGGTACCGCGGGGGCGGTGCTCCGGCACCTTTTCGCGACGAGGCCGGCCCCGCTAGTGGCGGCAGACAGCTTTACCGGCTGCCCGCTGGGTATAGACATGCCGGGGCTGTGGGCGGAAATGGCGGGTTAGGGTGGGGAAGGCCCGTGAATTTGCTAGAAATACATTTTTACCTCGTAAACCCCAGTCCTAAATATGTTTTCGAGTTTGCGAAAACCAACCGTTCGGCATAAATGGAGCATAGGGCAGTTATCTATTTGAACAATACCTTCAAATCCTTTGAGTCCTATCCCTCTGGCAACTTCCGCCATATAACTCAATAGCGTCCTGCCGATACCCTTGTTTTGATTGATATCGCTGACTACGAGGGCAATCTCGCCCCAACAGCCACTGGAGTGAAGGAAACACTGGCCGATCCCTGTAATAATAGAGTTATTCCTATTATCAGACAGAACCAATAATTTCATCTGGTTATTTCTAAATATGAAAAAATCGCCCAAAAACTCGTCGCGTATATTCTTGCGAAGGGATAAAAAGCGACGGTATAAGCTCTGAACTGAAAGGGTGTCAAGAAATTCTCTTACCAGGCATTTATCCGATAGTTCAGCCGGCCTGATGTAAGTCTCTAGGCCGGTTTTTGTCAGCCTGCAAACGCTCTTGGCTACTGTGTTGTCGTATTCGATCATTGTAAAAACTCCCAGTAGGCCTACCGGGCCAGAACGGCCTTGGCCTCCACTTTAGCATTGAATTTAGCCGCGTTGATGATAAATCTTTCGTGGGTCCCCTCCGAGATCTTGTCCACTCCGTCGTCTGCCACGATAGAAAAGGTGAGTTTCTTGCCCTCCACTTCTTCCAGTCTGATTTTTACGGTTACAGTCAGGCCGGGCGGTGTGGCGGCCAGGTGGCTGAGTTTGACGTCGATGCCCACAGTTTGCTCGTCAGGCCAGTCGAGATAGGGATTTATGGCCCTGATACAGGCCCACTCGAACAAGCCGACCATGAAGCCGGTGGCCAGGACTTTGGGCATGACGCGGAACTCGGGCGATTCAGGGTAGAGGAAAGGTACGGTCTTGCTCTCCGGGATTTTAAACCGGAATTCCGACGTAAGGCCCGGTTGCAAAGCATCTTTCACGGGCTATCCCTCCGTTTTTCCTCATAGAAGAAATCCTGATTTTAATGTAGCATGATTCTTTTCATTAGACAAATTAATAGATATAATATTGTTTATTAGGTGGGCTAATAAGCCAAGCTCATGGGGAGGGATGCCTGTGGAGTGGACGCAGATGGCCGGGTTCTATCACGTGGCCAGGCTCGGGAGTTTCACCAGGGCTGCCGGTGTTACGTTCCGCACCCAATCCGCCCTCACGCAGCAAGTGAAATCTCTGGAAGAAGAATTGGGTTGCCAGCTTTTCGAAAGAATAGGCAAGCGAAAGCTCCTGCTTACACCTGCCGGCCAAAAGTATTTTGAGTTTGCAGAGACAGTTTTGGCCAAATACGAGTCTTTGGTCGAAGACTTAAACGAGCTCAAAGGCGTCCAGAAAGGGCAGCTAAAAATAGCGGCACCTTTCACGACGCTCTACCACTTTCTGCCGCATACTCTGGAGATTTATGCTCAAAAGTACCCATGGGTTGAAATTTCCCTACTAGATCGATCCCAGCAGAATGTTGTGGAACTTGTCCGAAACGGTGACGTTGACTTTGGCATTACACTCGAGTCGATAGTTCCCAAACATTTCAGTAAGGTCCGTCTGGGAACGGTAGAATCGGTATTGTTGGTACCCGTGGGGCATCTCTTGGCCGGGATGGAGCGGGTTACTTTGCGGCAGATCGCCCAATATCCTCTCATCTTACCTCCCGATAGCAGTGAATACGCCGCACGCAGGAAGTTGGAGGATCTTTTCCGGAAGGACAGGTTGGAATACCGTATTGCCATAGAATCCTCCAATGTTGAATTGAGCTCCCTCTATGTTGAAATTGGACTGGGAATATCCTTTGCCACGGTTGTAAGGGATCTGCCGATTCTGACACAAAGAAAATTGCAATTTATATCCCTGGATCACTATTTTCCGCCGGAATATTTGGCAATTATGTTTAGAAAGGACAAAGTCCTCCCCGCCTTTAAAAGTGCATTTGTAAACATGATCTTGGGCGGCTAGGAGCTTGTCCGGGTGTTTTACTTTGTCCCGTGACCCGGGCCTGACCGCCCGGGTCAGTTTTTTGGCCGGAACCTGCTGCGCCCCGCTTCCGGTCAAGAAACCTTATTTGCCTATTGCCGAAAAAGTTTCTCTTAAGTATAATAAAATTGGTCTGCTGGTCAAGTGGTCATACCACGATATCGTTACGTTATTACTGGGAGGTGCAGCGTGAACATTGTCGTTTTGCTGAAACAGGTTCCGGCTACGGACAACGTCCGGATGGACCCGCAAACAGGCACCATGATCCGGACCGGCAAGGACAACATAATTAATCCGCTGGACGAGAACGCTCTGGCGGAAGCCGTCCGAATCAAGGAGTCCAGGCCCGGGGTACGCGTGACCGCCGTAACTGGGTCTATCCCCGGACGATCTCGGTTTGAAAGGCTCGCCCACCCGGGTGGTGAAGATCTTCAGCCCGAAGTTGACCCGGGAAGGCATCGTACGCAAATTCGACGATGCGGGCCGGGCCGTCGGTGAGCTTCTGGACTTTCTTACGGACCGGAAAGCCATATAGGGAAGGGGTTTTCGCCGATGAACCGGCAGGAATGTAAAGGTGTGCTGGTAGTGGGTGAGCAAAAGGGAGGCCGGGTTCACCCCGTTACTTATGAACTGTTGAGCCGGGGCAGGAGTTTGGCCGATAGCCTGGATGCCCGTTTGGCCTGCGTATTACTGGGTGATGGCATCGACAACCTGGAAGAAGTGATTTATTGGGGAGCGGATCGGGTTTATCACGTCAAGGGCAAGATTTTGGACCATTTTCTGCCCGGGCCCTTTACTAAAGCCCTGGTCAAGCTGATAGAAGAAGAAAAACCGGAGATCGTCGTGGCGGCCGCCACCACTACGGGCCGCACGGTCATGCCCCTGGTAGCCGCCCGGCTGAAAACGGGGCTTACCGCCGACTGTACCGAACTAACCATCGACCCGGCGGAGAAAATATTGCTGCAAACCCGTCCGGCCATAGGCGGCAACATTATGGCCACGATCAAGACTCCTGCGAGCAGGCCGCAGATGGCTACGGTCCGGCCCAAGTCGGCCAAGCCGGCACCCCGGGATCCGTCCCGGCAGGGGACAATCATCCTGATGGAATATGGCGAAGCCGTGTTGATTTCCCCGGAGCGCTTCATTGAATTTGTTAAGGATCCCACCCAGGCGGTCAACATCCAGGACGCCGAGATCGTTGTCGCCGGGGGCAAGGGGCTCAAAAGCGCCGAAGGCTTTAAACTGGTGGAGGAACTGGCTGACTTGCTAGGCGCAGGGGTGGGGGCCACCCGGGACGTCGTGGAGTTGGGATGGATAACCTATGCCCACCAGATCGGGCTGTCCGGCAAGACCGTTTCGCCCAAGCTCTACATCGCGGTCGGTGTATCCGGTAAGATTCAGCATCTGGCAGGGATGCAGACCTCCGACGTCATCGTAGCCATCAACAAGGATCCCGAGGCCCAGATATTCAAGGTGGCCGACTTCGGCATCGTGGGCGATGCCTTCGAGGTGGTGCCGGAAATAATAGGTGCCTTAAAACAACTCCAGGCCAGCGCCTGAGGAGGGTTAAATATGGTTATGTACAACCGGGTTACTGAAGAAATTGTCGGGCAGTTGCGCAGTATCGTGGGGACCGGGAGCGTGGTGCTGGACCCGGAGAAGATGGAGGCCTACGGTCACGACGAGGTCTCTGAGGCCATATGGACCAAAAGCCCGGAAGTGGTGGTGAAGCCCCAAACCGCGCAGCAGGTTGCGGCCATCCTCCAACTGGCCAACCGGGAAAGGGTGCCGGTTACCCCGCGGGGAGCCGGTACGGGCCTGTCCGCCGGCGCGGTACCCATGCTAGGGGGCATCATTCTTTCGGTGGAAAAGATGAACCGGATCCTGGAAATCGATGCCGGGAACATGTTTATGGTCGTGGAGCCGGGCGTAACAACCGGCGAGGTACAAAAGGTCGCCCGGGAAGCCGGGTTCCTATATGCCGGAGATCCCTGCAGCGCCGACAGTTCCTTCATCGGCGGCAACGTGGCTGAGAACGCCGGCGGGAACAAGGCGGTCAAGTACGGTACTACCTCTCGCCACGTTTACGGCCTGGAAGTGGTCCTACCCGGCGGGGAAATCACCACGCTGGGCGGTAAGTGCGTCAAGGACGTCACCGGTTACGACCTGGTGCACCTGATGGTGGGTTCCGAAGGCACCCTGGGCGTGGTCACCAAGGTCTTCCTCAAGCTGATGCCGCTGCCCCAGTACGTGGTCGACCTTCTGGTTCCGTTTGCCGACATGCAGACGGCCATCGATATCGTACCCACGATAATGGGCAACGGAGGGATCATCCCGACCTGCCTGGAATTCATGGATAGCACCTCGATCAAAGCCGCCGAGGCCTACTTGAACCAGAAACTGCCTTACAGCGACGCCGGCGCCTACGTCATCGTCGAGGTGGAGGGTTCCACCGAAGCCCAGGTGGAAGAGGACTACCTCACCATCGGCCGGCTTTGTCAGCAAAACGGCGCCCTGGAAGTGTTCGTGGCTGACAATATCTCGGCCCGGGACCGCATCTGGAAGGCCCGCAAGTGTTTTGCCGAGGCCCTCAGGGTGGTCAGTCCCGTCTACTGCATGGAGGACATCGTGGTCCCGGTCTCCAGCATCCCCAGGGCCCTGGCGGAGATAGAAAAGATTGCGGCCAGGTACGGGGTGGAGATCCCCAGCGCCGGGCACGCCGGCGACGGGAATATCCACGCCACCTTGCTCCGCAAGAATATGGACGAGGAAACCTGGCACGATGTCAAGGAAAACGTGTTGGAAGACATATACACCGTTACCTACTTCCTGGGCGGCAACCTTTCCGGGGAGCACGGCATCGGCGCCAAGCGCAAGGATTATCTGGCCCGGTTCATGGATCCGGTGCAGTTGGAGATGATCAGGAGCATCAAGAAGGCGCTGGATCCCAACCTGATCCTCAACCCGGGTAAGATCGTCGACATGGCTTGAGAATAGGTATTGGGCAGCACCGTTCCGGGGCGATGACCAAGCAGGCCGAAGAAAGGCTAAAGTTTCGGAGTTAGCCCCGGCAAAATAGGGTATTAGGGATTATTGGAGGGTTGGATAATGACGAAAGAGGTGCAGTATCCACTAGGGGTGGAGGTGATTTGAGAAATTACTCCCGAATATGCCTCTATTTTATCCACAGATGCAGTTATGTTTGTGGTAAAATTGGTTCGGGAATTTGAAGAAAAGCGGCAATCTATTCTGCACAATAGAACGGAACGGGGAAGAGCAATTGATTCCGGCATATGGCCTGATTTCCTAAGTGAAACCGCTGCGGTTCGCAGCGCGGATTGGACCGTTTCCCCTTTACCCCGGGACTTGCAGGATCGCCGAGTGGAGATTACCGGTCCTTCCGGTGACCGGAAAATGGTTGTTAATGCTCTCAATTCCGGGGCTACCGTCTTTATGGCTGACTTCGAGGACGCCCTATCGCCCACATGGCAGAATGTTATTGAAGGGCAAATCAATATGCGGGACGCGATTCGCCGTACCATAGAATATGTTAGCCCCCAGGGAAAGAAATATCAGCTTAATGACCGGGTTGCTGTATTGATGGCGCGTCCGCGCGGCTGGCACCTTGTGGAAAAGCATGTTATGGTAGACGGCAAGCCCGTTTCAGCAAGTCTGTTTGATTTCGGTCTGTATTTTTATCATAATGCTAAGCAACTTTTAGAAAATGGCTCGGGTCCTTACTTCTATCTACCCAAGTTGGAGAGCCATTTAGAAGCACGACTATGGAATGATGTTTTTGTCTTTTCCCAGCGTGAACTTGGTATTATGCAGGGTAGTATCAAAGCTACCGTTTTAATTGAAACTATTCTTGCTGCATTTGAAATGGACGAGATTCTTTATGAATTGCGGGATCATGCTGCAGGACTAAACTGCGGACGCTGGGACTATATTTTCAGCTATATCAAGACGTTTCGTAACCAGCCTGATATCATTGTGCCCGACCGTTCTTGCGTAACAATGACATCACCATTTATGCGTGCCTACTCACTTCTAACAATTCGAACTTGTCATAGGCGCAACGCCCACGCAATTGGTGGAATGGCAGCGCAAATACCTATTCACGGTGATCAGGCCGCCAATGAGGAAGCTATGACAAAAGTACGGGCAGATAAGCTGAGAGAAGTAACCGATGGCCATGATGGCACGTGGGTGGCCCATCCTGGTTTGGTGCCTATTGCTATGAACGTATTTAATGCCAATATGTCCGGGCCAAACCAGATCGATAGAAAGCGGCTTGATGTTCAAGTTGCGTCCAGGGATCTGCTTGCTGTGCCGGAGGGTCCAATTACTGAAACTGGCTTGCGTATCAATATTAGTGTCGGAATCCGTTACATCGCTAACTGGATGAATGGCTCCGGGGCGGTACCGATTTATAATTTAATGGAGGATGCCGCTACGGCAGAAATATCCCGGGCTCAGATTTGGCAGTGGATTCGTCATCCCCGGGGCGTTTTAACTGATGGACGCAAGGTGACCGTTGGACTTTTTACAAAGCTATTACTCGAGGAATTGGGGAAAATGGAGTCAGAAATGAGCAGCGAGGAGTATGCGACAGGGAAATATGATTTGGCGGCGCAACTGTTCTCTAAACTTACCATCGATGACGCCTTTGCGCTGTTCCTGACCACGCCCGGCTACGTTTATTTGGATTAGGCGGCAGCGGGAAGGCGTTGGATCCCGATGCTCAACCCGGGTAAGATCGTCTATGTGGCTTGAGACATGCCTTGGGAAAAACAGCGGACCGGCAGCCTAGTCAGGTTGCCGGTCCTTCTTTTTCTACATCTTTACGGTGGGTCAGACCCGCATGGCCCGCAGCCTTCTTATCCTCTCCTCCATGGGCGGGTGGGTGGAGAAAAGCCCCGCCAGGGAGCGGCCGGAGAGGGGATTGACGATAAAGAGGTGGGAAGCGGCCGGGTTGACCTCCATGGGGATTCGCCTGCTGGCATTCTCCAGTTTGACCAGGGCGTCGGCCAGACCGTCCGGGCCGGCCAGTCTCGCCCCGGCGGCGTCGGCCTGGTATTCCCGTGAGCGGGAGATGGCCAGCTGGACCAGAACGGCGGCCAGCGGCGCCAGGATAGCCATTGCCAGGAGCCC
>Ga0307376_10001875_pt1 | contig 21611 bp, 35 predicted proteins | sample TR2MG_FD_202536 | JGI IMG/M metagenome (GOLD analysis project Ga0307376, IMG submission 202536) | Soil microbial communities from Risofladan, Vaasa, Finland - TR-2 | ecosystem: Environmental > Terrestrial > Soil > Coastal area > Acid sulfate soil | place: Finland: Risofladan, Vaasa | collected...
CTTCTCATTTTTATAACGAAGTTTACCTTTGGACCATGTGTCCGTATTTGCCCTTGATGTATTTGTCAGGATCCTGCTTTCCGCGCGGCCCCTTATTTGAGGGGAATTTAGCTTCTCTTTCTTCGCGCTTCCATTTCGTTAAGATGCCGGTCACATAGGGCCAGTACCGTCTGTTTCGTTTTACTGCTTCATGGATAGCATCAATCACCCAGGCGGCCGAGAATATGTTGATAGTAGCTTCTATATCTTTCTCGATAATCTCACTAAGAGATTCCTCTTCATAGAGTCCTGCAATCTCTTTTTTATAAACTTCAATAACATCTTCTTTTGATAAACTACTACTTTCTTCTTTAGTTTCTTCTTTAACTTTAACTTCTACTTTAACTTGTGCGGGATTATTTCCAGAACCATTCTGTAAATTTTCCGTCTTTGGAGCAGGGATTTGTGATGGAAGTTCCTTGCTTTTGTTCAATCCTATTTGATGCTTCTTGAAATTAGGGAAGCAAATATATGTTGTGCCACCGTTGATGTAACGTTGGATTAACCCACTTTCTACCAATTCATCAAGGTATTTTTGCATGGTTCTGACGTCCATAGAACGTTGAGGGAACACTATACTCTTGACCGTCTGGGGGTCTCCGTACATCCTGCCTTCGCAATCGAGATGTGGTATAAGCCAAGTGAAAAGAAGCCTTACGCTATCATTTGAAAGGGCATTCACCTTTTCGTCAAGGCTAATGACCTTGCTTATCATTCTGCCTCTAGCCATCTAATACCCCCTGTCTATATCTTTCTGGACTCTGCTCATTTACAATAACTCACTAATGATTTGGTTTTCCTGAATACCAAAAAGTAGCTATGAGATTTCCGTGCATGTTGCTGGTTTAGCATATTCGGGCTGATTAATACGCTCCGGGTCAATAAAATGAATAGGTCAAGTGGATAGAAGCCAATATCCGAGGCGTAGTTTATAATTGAGACATGATTCAAATATTGCTTGCCAGACTCTATTGTATCTTGACATTTGAATATCAGGATACCCTCGGGAGCCAGCAAACGATAGAACTCAGTAAGGGCATCCTCGTAGAATCTAAGAAGCTCGGGCACATTCTTGTAGTAACCGAACCTCTCTTTGATAATCCCAGGCTTGCCATTTTTCCGGGACCCGCAGATAAAAGGCGGATCAAAGACTATACTATTCAAAGAGCTATCGGCAAGTGGCAAATGGCGACAATCACACTTAGTTACACCAAGAGATTGAGGGTTCAAATCAAACTTTAATTTCGGCTTAGGTACATTCTTATAAAACACCCCAGTGGAATACGTTGGGTCTAAATCAAACCCACTTAGGCAATACAGCCGGCAGATATTGTTTAATATCTCCCCTTGGTCACTTGATACAGTTTCAATCATAAACATTTCACTTTATATCTGCTCGCGGTCTAGCCATCTATTCTCCCCAAATCAAAAAGAAGGAATGAGAAGAAGGTAATAGTCATTTAGGCTCCTTATCATAAAGATTACAAGTGGATTTGTGTGTTCTGGGGTCTCTGACTAATATTTGCCTGATTCGTTCTGGGTTTTCACACATATTGCCATACTGGTCAGAATATAAGAACCTACATCCTTTGCACCAATCATTCCCTAGAAACCAATCCTGTATGAAGTTACGAAGCCGAATCCCAAACTTCATTTCCTCTCCTTTGCAAGAGCAATAATTCATAATCCCTATTCAAAAATTAATTATTTCGACATTATGAATAAAGCGTTTACAGTTACCACAACAATTCCCCAAGGGCATATTGATAGTCATTCGCCAGTTGCCCCGTTTGCTACAATCCCGCCCACATATTGCTCTTGTAGAAACTGTCTGTGTATTGGCATCAGCCCGAACTATATGTAGTTTCTGCCCCCCATATTCCTGTGCATATCTAGCAAACATTTTTAGCCTCCTTATTCATAATCCCCATTCCTTCAAGAATGGCTATTTACTCTTAGTTCCAGTACTTTCATCTCATCCTCATAGACAAAATGGCTACGATATGAAATTTCCGCAAGCTCGCTTTGAAAATCAACTATCCAGGATGCCGGCATAGTCTCTGTTGCGGGTATCCATCTCTCTCGGACCTTCCCGGTTTGACCGCGGCTCAGTATGGGTGGAATGTCCTTTATAATTTGCACGTAGTCTCCTATTTGCACTTTTACCTCCTATAGCTTCGCCTCTGTACCGACCTCAGATAGAGTCTCCTTGAGCCTGGCTATTGTGAGTTCATTCTTGTCTATCGTGTCGAAAAGCCTTCTATTCTCTCGCTCCAACTCTTCAATCTCCCTCTTTAGATCCTGTTTTTGCTCAATGAAGGTTTTCATAGTCGCTCATCCATTCTCCGAAGAATGTTCATTCATAATCCCAACTCTACTTGCTGAGTTTATCTAGGATTTGTTGCCAAGAACGCTTCTTTATCGGAATGATTAACCTATCTGGCACTTCACCTACAGGGAAATCAGTTATAAAATAAACATCAGCATCCTTCGCAGCATAGGCATTTTCCTTTAGCCATTTTTTTACTTCATCTGTTATTTTCATTTTCCCTCCTTTATAATCCCCATTCCTTGAGCTTGGCTTGCCACTATCGGATATGCCCAGCCACACCAACCATAATGACAGCACAATGAACGCTTGTTCTTCCGCTTAATCCTAGCATCACAATATGGCTTGTGAGACACGCAGGTTTTAATTTTCATTTATTCACCTTCCTTTAGGAATTACTTTAACGAAGCCTTCCTTGAGCATATCTTGTCGAGCCTGTCTGACAGACGTTGCCTCAGTTAGGGTATATGGCCCTGATAAAGGCAAGTCTTGATTCTCTGCCCTTATCTCTATGCCATCAAGGGATAGGATTTGAGTTGCATAATGTTCTGCGCCTTTGCCTTGATAGGCACTTCCATCCATGACTGCCTTCCCAATTATTACTGCTATCTCTTTTACTTTCCGTTCATATTCCATTTCAGTCTCCTTTCTGGATTAAGTCTGCATGCTGCTTAGGCTGTGAAGTTTTCATCCCGTGCTTAATTCCATGCACCATAGCATCCACATAAACTATGCGTAGCCACCGTTCCAAAAACTTCCAATGTTGTTCAGCTAATTCCTTAGCTTCCTTCTCTGTCATTCTTCACCTTCGTTTAGGAATTACTTTAACGAAGCCTGCCTTGAGCATATCTTCTTGTCCTAGCATATAATCGTTATAGCTTTTATTGACAGCATTTCTAACTGAAGGCAAGCTCTGGTCTTTACTTCTTATCTCTATGCCATCAAGAGAGAGGATTTGATTTATAGCTTCACCCACCGCCTTAGCCTTCAGGTCTGTGATTTCCATGAATTTAGGATTGCCAAGTTCTCGCTGTTTATCTTCTATCAACTCAGCGAGCCGATGGTCATAGTAATCTATTGCCTGCTCTATCTCTTCTCTTATCCGTTCATACATTCTTCACCTTCCTTTAATCTCTCCTACTAGACGGGGGACAATGCCCCCCCCCGAGGTTGATGCCTTATTCAAGTCCTTTTGCCTTCTCTGCCGATATATCCTCGGCTTCCTTCTTGTGACCATATATTGACACGATGGTCTCCCATGCCTTCTTTCGTTGCTCCGGCTTGGTGATGTCGAAGCTTGCTATCTCGGCATCCACCTTGGACTTGCTTAACTTAAACTCTTTGAGGCAGGCTGTGTAGAACTCGCCCGGGTTCTTGAAGTCCAGGCTTTTCAGGTCTATCTTGGGTTCAATTACTGTTTCTTCAGATTCGTCATTACCTTGCTTTTGTTCTTGACCTGGCTGCTTTTTTATTTCTATGCGGCCAATGTCTTCCATATCCTGAGTAAAGATATCTGACAGTCTGCCGGCTGATAATGCAGCATCCACCAGAGCCCGCTTCTTAGCCATCTTGAGGATAGTATTGACCTGGGAATAAATGTCTTCATTCTCGACCCTGCCGATTTGCTGCTCTTCAATCTCTGGATTCCCATCATAAAATTTGGCTCCGCACCCACCAGTTTTCTTGAAGCATATCCAGCCACCACCGTATTCCTCTTTCCCCTTAATGATTGCCTCAGCACCGCACACTGGACACTTCCGCTTAGATTCCCGCCATCTATATTTGCCCTCCATGCTGTTACACTCTCCAAGACCTTCGGTTATCACCGCATTAGTGGCTAGGTGAACCAGTCGGCATTTAATAAGATACCGGAATAGTGGTTCAGTCCAGTCCTCAACCTTATCCAGTATTTCATATTGATCCGAAAGTCCGAGCAGTTTGGCTATCTTCTCCGCGCCGGGCTTCAGCAAGGTAGGCTTTTGTGTACCTGGGATGACGCCATAATCCAGGCCTACAACCATAGTTGAATGGACTATCTGCTGGAAGCGGTTTATAGCCTTCATATCATACTTGAATTGCTCTTCGTCCGGTAGTGTTAATGCTGTTATGATTTCTCCTTCCATTCTATTTACCTCCTTTGGCGACTGTAATGTATTTCTTCGTTATGAGTACACCGGGTATTTCTGTGACACCTGACTTTACCCTTGCTCGAATACGGCCCAAGTTAGGATCACATAGTTCGCGAGGGACCAAGAGAGCGTTTACAATGCTTACATCAAAGTCCTCTCGATAAGTGACGCTGCCCAGGTGAGCATGGCTGGTTTTGAGTGGTGCTTCGGGGATATCCTCCGCCTGAACAATCTCGACAACCTCTCCTGTTTCTTTAGCCTCAGCAAACTGTTTCGCTTGTTCAGCGAGAGCTATCATCCTTAGCTCCTCTGCTTCTCTAGCTTGTTGGGCATGGTAGTTCTGTAAAGCCCCATTGACAATATGAATGCCCATGTTAAGTTTGTCAGTTAATGGCTTGAAGAGGGCGTTTATCCTGTCTCTGGTTTCATTAACCGGCTGTAACAAATCCTTACGTTTGGCTTCAATTTCTCGAAAGGCTTGTCTGGCATGGATTAGCAAGTCCTCAGCGTTTTTTTGCTCCGCATCAGTGGTAACAACCACACCTGTCATCCAGCTTAATAGTGTTGATTGACTCTGCTCAAGTGTGGTGACTTCGGTTTCTGTTCGTGTTTCTATTGTTTGCATCATTTACCTCCTTATGAATAAACCATTGTGGACTTAGGTCTTGGGTTTTTTTCTTGATCTGATTCCCTATACCAAGCCATATAGGGTTTTCCCTGACTACCGAGTTCAGCTTGATCTTTGGGGTTTGTTAAATACCACAAGCCATCGCCTCGCTCTTCAATACGCCTCATCTTTCCACCTATTTTCATTGTTACAGCTATCATCGTTCCCCCCAAATCCAGTCATATTGTTCTCCAAACTACTGGCGGACTTTCAACCACACCATAACTAGTAGATGCCAGTATGTAAGCCCTCTTGCCTTGATTCCCAAGCAACCCCAATAATCTCTCGGCCTCTAATCTGGCTTCATTAAGGACTAAGTGCATCTTTGCCGGTCCGCTTTTGCCTTCAATCCATACCATCCAGAATTTTTCATTCATCTTAGTTTTCCTTCCCCTTCAATTTTTCTTGGGCGACCTTCAGGATATTCTCAGGTGTTACTCCTGTTTGGCTGAATCGGGCAATAACCTTTCCGTCCTTGAGAAGTTCCAAGATATGATCACCCTCTTCCCTTATATCAATGCCTTGTTGTTTCCATTCTTCCGTGATATAATTAGTTTTTAGCAATCCTTAACTCCCTGGAGCCAGAAGCGATGAGGTCGCCCCTGGCTCCCTCCTGTATTTGCTTATGACCATTCGACCCATGGCGCAACAAGTTAGCTGCGTATCTTAAACCACCTTCTCTGCCCCATTCGGCTAGAAGGTCATGATGTTTCCGAGCCGTTGCCTGTCCACCCAAGCTGCCAGATTCTACCCTTGTCAATTTGGGACGCATTTTGCGATCATGGATAACTTCAAGACACTCTCGGCGACGGCAATGATTAAGACAGAAATCCTGAGCTCCAGTTCTAAGCCGTCCATCTCCAAAGTCTTTCACCTTTGTTTTATCCTTATCCTTTAGTAGAGGACATTCATAATTTGTCGTCTTTGTCGCTGTTTTCATACCAAACTCATCGTGTTAAATAAGCAAATCCCCAGCATCGCAGCAATTAGAATGACGAATATTCTTTTTACTGGCCGGGGGTATCTATTTGACAATATGAGAAGCACCAGGGCAAAGATTAGCGCCATGCCGATTTTGAATCCCCAGAACACCCATCCGGGCTGCCCTAAAAGGTCCCTCATTATCGGGTTCAATTCACTCACTCCGCCCTTACTTATTGCTGTTACGGTAAGAGCGGCATCTAGGATATTCAGAGCAACAAAGGCAATCGCCAGTTTTATATTTCTCATCTCTGATTTCCTTATAGTTTCCATTTAGGAAGAAACCCCTCTCTTATTACTTCTCTCAAATACCTTTCCTGGTGTATGCTTGTGGTGTATCTCGATAACATCTTCGGTTAATAAAGGTGCGTAGTAATCTGCCGTTGTCTTGATACTTTTATGTCCCAGGATAAGAGAAAGAGATTGCATATCTCCGCCATCTTTCAAATGAAATCTCCCGAATGAGCGTCTCAAAGTTTGCGGGCCAAACTGCTTACCCGAGTAGCCCACCATAGTGAGGTACTTCTTGACTACCTTGTAAAAGCCAGTCGAACCTAACGGTTTGTTTTTGTTTTTATTCGTACCGTGAAAGACATAACCATCTTCATGGACTGGTAAGGATAGAATCAAGTCTCTAGTAATCTTGGAGATAGGAGCTACCCTATATCCCGTCTTGCCATGTATGATGATTCGGTCTTCGCCAACATCTCTTCTCTTTAGATTAACTGCCTCACCCTCTCGGATAGCAGTATCAATGAATAGAGCGAGAATCGCCTTGTCTCTAGCTGGCGCTTTCTCTAAGAACACGGCTAATAGGTTTAGCTCCGTGTCTGAGATTGTGGGCATGATTTGTTTGGGAACACGGGGACGGGTCACACCTCGCATGAAATTGGGAATGCCATATCGCCTCTCGGCATAATTCCCTAGAGCGTGATAAGTTCGCCAGTGGGAATCGGCATTATAAGTTCCCTTGATAGTTGACAGAAAAATCTGTATGCTTTCAGGTTTTGGTGGGAACTGTGGGGATAGTTGGATAAGTCGCTTGACATGGTAATCGTAGCCTCTTAGGGTTCTGGGAGAGAGGCCCCTGAGCCTACAATCAGCCATGAAACTAGCGACAACCTCCTGTGTCTTCACGGTGACCGCCTCCTTTCGCTAATTCATGACATAATTGTAGGGGAAGATTAGAGAGTGAGCCGCCAGGGGATCGAACCCTGAACCTGCTGATTAAGAGTCTGATTGCCTGTTTCATTGGTGATTATTCCTTTGTCTTGCCCGCCAGATAACCATTGACACAGCACTGGTTTTCATCTTGAACATTCGTGCAATAGATTTATGTCTCCACCCATTATCGGCAAGCTCCAATATCTTTTCATTTCGCTTCCGGTATCTTTCTACTATTATGTTATCTATTTTCACTTCTATTCACACTTTATCACACCCCCGAAATCTTGTCAAGTCCCCCTCAATCGTAAAGGAAATTTCCTGAGAAAATTTTCTTGGGGGAATAAAAGCTAACCTCAAGGATATAGAGTGATGTTATCAATTATCAGTGTATCTAATATCCAGAGTTTTTCAGTTTTTCTTAGCTCTAATATGGCAACCATATATAAATGAGTCAAATCAGTTTGCTTCTTAATTATCCCAGTAACTGTGTAATGAATTTTATCATCGGTTATCACCTGTAAATCATGGTTATGATGATGAATATCAAACTTGATATATTGCTGAGCAAAGTCTATGGCTTGAACCTTTGCTTCATCCTCAAGCGATACGGAAAGGGCACAAACAGCAACAACAGAAACAATTACTATAATTACTGCTAATACTGCAATGATTGCCTTCCGTCTCATTATCTACAAGTAAAAGGTATTCCTCTAATTTTGTCAAGCCCTCTGGAAAATAAAAAAGTCCCCCTAGATTTCTCCAGGGTAAAATAGGCGTATTAAATTAGTTTTGAGTATAAAGAGGCAGACTAGTATGTTCAATGCCCTTTCTTGGGCTTCTCAGGGGCGTTCCGTAAGGTTTTGAAGTAATATGCTGTCCCTTCTTTGAGTAGAATCCAGGCGATAGTGCCATCGGTCATATTGAGTTTTTCTTTGGCATCCTGGAGCATCTTATCTAGCCAGTTTTCAAACTCGACTATGTTCTCTATAAAGGGCATGGCTATTTTCCTTTACCACCAACTTACTCTTGAGCCGACCGCAACGATAATCAATGCAATTATAGAAGCTATCAGGGTTATTGTTCGCCAATTATCTTTCCATCTTGACTTTGCACTATCGCAACCCGGCGTAACTTCAAGTATGGTAAGTCTCTGCTCATGCTTAGCGATTGTATTATTTAACTTTGCCAGGTGGTCAACGGTCTCATTACCTTGTTGGGCTAGGAGTACCAATAGTTCTCTATCTGATTTAGTCTCAAAATTAATATGAGTCATACTAGCCTCCTTACTAGAACTTCGGCACCCATGACATATATTTCATCGGCGGCATCAGTTGTGCCTGTGATAAGCAAATAATACATTTTATCCGTAGTCACCGTTTCATCATCAGGATTCGCTGTTTCATCAAACTCACCATCCACGGCCAGTGGGGTTATAGCCCCGTTGGTTATATTTGTAGTACCTATGGGGCCAAGATCCACTCGTACTAATTGGCAAGTGAGGGTAGAGGCACCAGTACGAATCATATCTCCTGTCAGATTATAGGATATGATTACATCCCCTATCTTCAAGAAATTAAGAGGCAGATAAACCACTGTCCCAGTTTGGGCTACTGGTAGGTGAGCGCCCAAAGAATGTGGCCCCCATTCTACTGTAGGATTAGGATACTGGAAGGCATTTGCCGTGAAAGTCACATCTCTGGCAGTGAATAATAAGTGCAAATGGCCAGCAGAACATATCAAGGCTACATGCTTACTGGTATCATCGAGGGAGATATCTCCGCCAAGCACAAGATTGCCAGTAGTTTTCAGGACAACTGTCCTAGCATCATTTTCGGCTCGCAAGACGATAATATCGCCTTCGCTTACGCCGGCAATAGTAACTAAATTGCCCGTATCTGCATCTGCTAGTGTGTCTATTTTATGGTATGCTTGCGTTACCGTTACTAACCCAGCAGCATCAAGGGTTAGCTCGACAGCAACGCCTTTTCCCATCTTTTCCTTCAAGTAAAGAAGGTTGTCTCTTAAATGAGTATTTAATTGGGCAGCGGTTAATACTACATTTGCTACAAAGTCCATCGGGTTAATCCATGCCATAATTTCCTCCTTTTACCAGCCTAGTACATCGTCAGTATTCGGAGCTACTGCGGGCGATAATACGCTGGTATCTAATGTAAATAATTGAGTCTTTTCTATGTCTCTGACCTGTTCCAGTCCAAATGTTCCTGTCAGGATTCCAGTTCCCTCTCGACTAAATGAGATATTAATACTATTGACAAAAAATTCCTCATCCATGGTTAGTCCAGGATGTATGATCTCGTGTTTATCGTCTATCCTCATATTCAGGATTTGAGTAATCTTCGCATCTGTCTCACCCTCTAAAGTCTTTGAGGCGAAACACACAGGTTCGCAATAGCGCGTACAGTAAGCATCGATTAATGACTGCATTGCATTGGGGGTTATCCCCAAAGGCCATTTCAAATCCATTGCCCTGCGCCCATATTTTTCAATGCTAGTCTCATTTATGGACCGCAGTTTGATATAACGAGTTTCAGGTGTCAGCGCAATATAAGCCACATCAATCCATATTCCGATTGCATAGTCTGATTTATTTTCAACCCTTACCGTGCAGGAGGTTGTTGTTCGAGTTATGATTTTAAGAGTCACCTTTGCCAAGCTAGGAGGCAACAGGCACATAGGGGGGGTTCCATCTCGCCATTCACCACCTAATTCCTCGCATGCTCCCTGGCCCCAGCTGAATAAAGTGACCGGGCTGGCCGAATAGGATGCTATATTAAGCCAAACTATTTCGGTATGGATAGATGGGGCAGTGATAACGATATTTACAGTTGCGTCAACATCTATACCGTATTCCCCATTGCCTGCCGTGAAGCTCTCGAAATATTCAGGTGTCGCATCAGGCCGTACTGTCAGGATTTCCGTAATGTCGCATTCAGCCCGGATGTCATTATAGATTTCTCTATCTGAAATCTCTAAAGTGAAGTCTCTTAATTGATTGGCATTATATATCGCCATTAGAGATTCCTCGCATAGCGTGATTTATAGACGGCCTTGCCTTCCTCATTGATATAGAATCGCCCTCCGGCAGCCATCTCAACATTCCGTATTGATTCAAGAGTGATTTTATCTTGGACTGCTACTGTTCTGCGCGGTGCATCCGGCGGGGGTTCCGGCGGCATTGCCCAGAAGAATGGATAACCAGCATTCGTTATTCCGTTAATTGCCCATATAATAATGAAATCCCAGCCGGTATCGGTGAAGGTTGACTTTCTTTGCATTTGAGAAGTCGTTTTGCCTGTTCCTCCATCGCTAACCGCTGTCCCTGCTGTCTCAGTATCCCAGAAGCAATCAGTTATTGTATCGCCGTTCAACCCACAGAATCCGCCAACATCTGCGCTTCCTGAAGGAGCTCCAGTAGAGTAACAATCTTCTATTGTGCCACCAAGAAGATAGCCGACAAAACCGCCTATCCGTTCATCACCTATAGCAGACCCCCTTGCGTAACAATCGTTGATTGTGGTCGTTCCTGTCTCTCTGACATAGCCCGCGAATCCCCCTACCTCATTGAATGGTGAAGTTGATTCCACATTGCCCGCTGCATAACACTTGGAAATTGCCAATGTAGAACCAGCGTCCCATATCTGACCCGCAAAGCCCCCAAGTCTAAATCCCCCTGCTGTAATATTGCCAGTTGCATAGCATCCGGCGATTACTCCATTCGCTGCAAGCCATCCTATAAACCCCCCTATGAAACCGCCCCCAACACCGGCCGTAATAGTGGCGGTTGAATAGGAATCTGAAATAGAAAGACCTGTGCTGCCTTCCCCACCGATTAATCCACCGACATTATCATCAATACCCTCAACAGATCCTGTTGTATGGCAGCCACTTATTGTCGTGCTAGTGCCGAAGTCGTAGCCAACTAATCCCCCAACAAAATCATCGCCGGTAATATCAACATCCGTTAAGACAACATCCTTCAATACTGCGCCTGTGGTGATTACACCAAAAAGGCCTATGTAATCCGTGGCAGGCCTATTGATAAATAAATCTGAAATGACATAGCCCTTACTATCAAGACTTCCTGTAAAATATGGAGCGCCTTGCCCAATAGGTATAAACCCCGCTCCACCATTCCAAGTAGAAGTAATTGCGGCATCTATGTCATTCGCAAGCCAGTAAGTCCCGGCCAGGTCATTGTTCATATTCTGTAAATCGGTTACATCTGAAATTGCTGGCATATCATCTCCTAGTATGAACTCGAAGCAGGATAAGCTAGTAAATCACTTCCCCCATCCATGTCTATATCTCTCCTATCGCGGCTCCAGCCTGCTGCGTCTAAAATCTTATGAACAGCCTGACCATCAGAGCAAATTTCCTTATCTGTCAGGTCTTGCGTAATTAGTTGTCTTGCCAATAAGTCGATCCCATCTGTGCAATAGAATGTTACCGATTCAATTCCCAATGCAGGATTGAAACTTATCCTCTCAATGAATCCAAAGTATGCAGCGATATACGCCCCGAGATGATATGCCCGGACTCTTATAGGAAGCCAGGGTCGTATCTTCCCTGCTAGGTCAGCGTCAGTTGTAAATGGTGAATATTTCTGGCATAGGCCACGCCTGAGTTCTACCGTTAAAGTCGCAGCCGGGGCATTCCCTTCCTCTCTTTGCTTTCCCCGTTGCCAGTCTAGCCCGGTAACACCGCCGGTATCTATATCTCCCGATATATCATCATAGGATTCTGAAAAGTCGGGCTCAGCCGCCCAGTTTACAGCATCGAAATCAACGCGAACTTCAAAAGTTATGTCTGGCATTAGAGACTACTTCTCCCATAACCGTAGCTTTGGTTCATGCCAAATAAACTGCGTCTTTCATCTTCCTGCATCAACTGTTTCAAATCTCGCATGAATTTACGCCGGCTCATTTCATCGCCCAAATAGTTACCAATATGGACATGTAACTCTCTTGTACCAGTTAAGCCAGCCTGAGAAAGCGGAATAACTGCCTCGGGACCCGCCTCACCTATCAAGGCTCTCGTAGGTCTCGTTACAATCCCACCTTCGGCTAATTCCGCTACTGCTGCTGCCGCCCTGCTTTTAACAATGGCTATACTTGCTATTAGTGCCGCTACTCCAGCTATGGCGATGGCAATGCCCGCTATTGGTATTGCAGAAGCCCAAGCCCATATCTTAGAGGCTGCTAGGGCTACATTACTGGCCACAGCCTTAAAAGCAGCAACGGCATAGCCTCCGAGAGCTATGGCTGAGGCTTTAAGATTCGCTACCAGCCCGGGAAGAGTAGTTAGAGACATTGCTAACATCATTGGTCCCAATGCTGTCATAAGGGCAAAGACAGGTTCGAGGGGAGTTAAGAATGAACCCATTGAAAAGGTAAGGTCATCCCATGCCGTCTTTAGTTTGTCCATGATGCCGAACTGCTCATTGGCTACCTCGGCATAAGCCTGTGTTGCCCCTACAGCTTCAGTGCCTATTTTGTTAATGTATTCACCCATGGTTGCATTGCTAATATTCAGAGCATCGTTTAGGCTCATTCCTTCTTTCGCTGCCTGTGATACGGCAGTTCGGAATAATCTTGTGGCCGCGGCACCCATTATTCCCCTGTCATTTAGGATGGCCATAATAGCTATCATCTCATTGAGGGTAACACTTAACTCTGAGCCATACATGGCTACATAATCCATAACCGAGGCAAAATCTGAAAGGTTAATCATTGTGTTTTTGACTAGCCATGTGAACTTATCCATCTCTTCATTAGTTTTAGGAAGTTCTACTCCAAATACACTAAATGCAGGAATCAATTGATCTGCCACAACTTCAGCACTAGAACCCGTTGCATCAGCTAAAGCGTCAAAGGCATTTGCCACTGCCTTCAATACCTCTTTGTCACGGATTCCAGCTCTAGCTAAAAGTTCAAGCGTCGGTATCACAGATTTCAGCCTGAAAGTCACATTAGAAAGCTCTAGGGCTAATCCCCTCATCTCTCCTGTCGTCATACCCACCGTAATAGCTGTTTGACCCAATTCAGCGTTCATTTTGCGGGCATCGGCTACTAATTTAAGCCCGGCAATACCAACGGCAGTTATGGCAATCGCAGCAATACGCATACCTTTCTGCATTTTTTGTGCTGAAGCATCGGTTTCATCGCCGGCCGAGCGCATACCTTCATTGAATTGCGTTTTGTCTAATCCTAATTTAACGACTGCATCGCCTACTGAAATCATTTCTTTCTCACCTTTATTTTATTTCCTAATTGGTTGAAGAGTTCCTTGTCTGAGACTAACTGGCCACTATTTTCAGGTCTGGAAATAAGCTCATGCTCCCTTCTTATTCGCTTTTCTAGCTTCTGTATCATTAAGTTTAAGAGCTCATTTGTCCAGTTGTTTATGATATAGTCGGGTGTTATATGCCACTCTTTCAGAAGGAACTCGAAGGTCTCACCTATTGTGAGAGTTTCATTGTTATTCCCGTCACGCTTCGAGCTAAAGGGAAGGCCACCTCAAGGATGCTTTCAAAGGCTTTTGCCATCTCTTCATCGGTAGCAACAGCTTCTACTGCATCCCTTGGTAAGTCTTTGGCATATTCGAATACCAAATTGATAATCGTATCGGGCATACTCACGAACAGGCTATTTATCCCCTCCTGGAATTGCTCAGGATTATCAGTAGTGGCATTCACGGCGGGAGATATTTGCCCCATCATTTCAGCGAGTTTCCTTCGCCATTCGCGAGCTTCTTTGATGATAAGAGGTTTAACCTGGTGTTCAATCCCCCCGAAGTAAACCAGAATCGGGGCCTGTGCTACTATTTGTTCTTCTGTTCTAGCCATGTTCCTCCTTATGCAGCGTTATCTACTATTGTACAAACAGGGCTATCCTGTGTCTTTAGAGCCTTGAAGGATATCGGTATAATGGTCTTTTCGCCCTTCTTATAGCTCATCCCGACTGTTCCACTGGCAACAGCTTTCGGAACTTGAATTGCCCTCAAATATCCAGCAGGGTTAGTGCCTTCTATCTTCAGATTCATAGTCTTATTTACTCCATCCCCGAGGGTGATTTTGGTTCCTGATAGTACGGCACCGGCCATAGCATTGTTCATATTTACTAATGAGGCCTCGGCCATATTACAGGTAATCGTTATTGATTCTTTCGTTATGGCGCTGTCTATGGGGAAAGTTTCCTCATGGACCATAATATCGGTTTCCTCAGCAGCGTATTCCATGTTCACGCCATCTTCGGTATAGCCAACCTCGGTATATGGGCTTTCAAATTCAAGAGCTGGTAAATCACTACCTGGTTCTACAGTATAAGAAACGCCATGAATTTTTATTTCATCAATGTAGGAATATCTTGCATCTTCGCCTTCCCAAAGGTTAATCTTTACCCAAGACAGTATCCAATCATCTGCAGAAGCAGGGTCTGCCACAACACAGCCATTTCCAATTGCGGCTCTTATGGTGTCAGTGTGAAGACCCGCACCCCAAGTATCTACTCGAGTGCCAACCTCATTTGCTCCATAAGAGGCTGCCGGGGCTGGTGTCGTCGCCTCTGCTAAAACACCTAAATCGCAGAGTGTCCAAATGTCGGTGCCAGCAATGCTATGATACGGATAAACCGTTACTTCTGCATGGCCATTACTATTCGGGTCATCAAACCTGAACCCCCATTGAACCCAGTTTCTTACACCAACTGTTTCTTGATTACGGAACCAAAATTGGTATAAGGGGGCAGTATTTACTTGTGTGTCCCAAGTCCCTAGAGTGATACCAGGCGGGCAGAATTTGATGCCAGTGCCGCCATTGGTGCCACCACTTCTCTTGGTTAGCTTTACGGAATAGGTTCCCTGATGCCGGTCTGCGGTTGACCACTCTGCGATGGCGTCGTTTGGCTGTCTAACGAATAATTGTGCTACGCCCACTAATACATTTGCTATTGTTTTTGCCATTGTTATTTACCTCCCTTTGTTTTTTGAGATTCTTGTCGCCATTTAGTTTTCTTTGTCACATTCGAGCCTCCTATTTAATCATTATCTCCCAGAAGGATAGAACTCTGAACCTTCCCGGTATGTCTGTATCGACTAAATCCTGCCCCTGAACTTCTTCTATCGCGGATAGGATTGTATTGCCGTCCACCGCCACGTTCTGAATGCCCTGGAGTGCATCGTATAAGGCTCTATAAATCGTTCTAGCCTCAACAGGATCATCTGCCCAGCAATCAAATTGAACGCTAGGAGATGGCAAATCTGGAATATAAGGGGTAGATCGCCCACCCCGGGTAAAAAATGTAATATTGGGAAGGCCAGCATTCTCCGGAGCGCGGGGGCAATAGATTCTATTCGTTACTGAAGTAGCCACTGATTGAATCAATAAATATGTCCTTAGTATAATGTTGGTATCTGGTAAACTCATTTCAAATACCTCTTGACCTTCTCCCCATATTTAGATTCAGTGAAGTTCTTATCTAATGCTGGCTTGAAATAGGGTCTTGCTGCCATCCTGGAAGTTCCTGTCTCTAGGAATCCAGAATATCCGCTAGTCCCATAAATCGCTCCTTCTATCTTGGAATCGTCAACCATTCTCTCGGCTCTGCCTTCTCCCCCGGAAGCTACTGCTCCCATGCCAGAGGCTTCACCGACTATTGATCTACGGTTGTTCCCTATCCTCCAGGGGGATAATTGCACGGCATCATGGGTAACATCAACTGTGGTGTCTCTCATGGCCATTTTAGAGGCTTCTGTGACTTTTTCTATCGCCTCGTCTGTCTTGAGATTCAATTCTATCGAACTACTCATTTTCATTTGACTATCTCCAAGAAAAGATGCTTATGATGGCCGCTTATGCCATCCTGCCTAGGAATGACTGAGACAATCTGATATATCCGTTCGTTAAAGATAACTCTATCCTGCTCGGTTACGGTTATATTGCCCACATAGAGCTCATCATAAATTATCACTACTTCCTGCCCTACCTTGACTTCTCTGCCTTTTCCCGAGACATAACGGCAAGGGATATCATCATATGAAACACCATCAACAACCTTAATTTGCCAGGTTTTTATAGGTTGTCCATAGTCATCAGGAACAGGAGCTACTGTAAATTCCTGTATATCGCATTCGTTGATAAGCAAAGAATCAAATGTCATGTATTCCCTTCATCGGTTCCCATCAAGTCAGGTTCCGCCCAGGCCATAGCAGGGGTAGTGCTTTCAGCATCTTTTAATTTAGCCGCCATATCAAGCATATTTTTTGTAATACTCTGAGTATAGGCATAACCTCCAATAGTTTCACTGGCGGGACTTGCCGCATAAGCAGCCGCCCATGCTTCTAATGCTGCCGCTGAGGCTAAATTAACCGAACCCTCATCAGTTAAGAATGATTGCAAATCAGTATTTTCGAACTGATAAGGCTCCGTTCTGTCACCTATTTTAAGCCTGATTTTTTCTATATCTGTCATCGTTTTACCTCTCTACATATAGGTACTTCTGATTCTGGAATTTCCTTCGATAAAACTCGTTCTATTGGAGTCCTCTTTACGGGAAACCGTGAAACAGGGACTCTCTTAGGAGAAAGCCAAGATATCGAGGTTCTCTTTAAGGAGACTCTCTCTATAGGAACCCTTACTGGGGAAAGCCGAGCTATGGGAACACTCAATGGCTGGCAATACCAGGCAGCTCCATCTGAAAGGATTAAACCTTCTCCGATAAACACGGCGCTGCCCGATACAATGGCAAATACCTCTCCAGAAGATAGAATTATCCCTATCCCCACCACTTCGCCCTGTGAGAAGATAATTAAATTGCCACTGGAAATGAACTCACCCTCACCATAGATTTGACCTCCGCCCGGGATAAGTAGCTTACCACCTGATACGATTAGTCCTTCACCTGAGATTACTCCTGAAGTCGGGATAACAAACAATCCACTGGAGAGCATAGTTCCTATTCCTGAAATTGTGCCTTCCCCCAGGATAGTGATTAATCCTTCTGATAAAATAGTCCCAATGCCTGAAAAGATGCCACTACCTTCTATTATTGCAAAGGCTAATGTCTGAGCAGCTACAATATCGCCATAACCTATTCCCGCACTATTAACTGCAAAACCTCTTACCCGATACCAAGTGCTGGGGGTGAGGCTTGAGATTGTTAAGCTATATTCTCCCTCTCCGAATGAGCCATCTTCATAGGTTGTAGGGGTATAGCCAAGAACATAGGCACAGTCATCACCTGTAGTGTCAATCCAACTTGCGAAATAACGTGTTCTATAGCCAATAGGGGTTACATCACCAATCTGATACCATACTAGAACATAATTACTGCTATCTCCCCCAGAATACTCTGCCGAAATTCTAACCCATTCATTTACAGGGATAGACGAAGCAAATACTGCCTCTTCTAAAGTTGCTGCGGCTTGTAGGCTAGAGGCATCTCCCCAAACTTTACTACCTAATATATTGTCATCTAGGTCTCTTATGGTAAAAGTCACATCCCCAGAAGGACTCCCAACCTTGCTTAATACAAATGAAAGACTATCCACAAAGCCATTAAGAATTGGTAACTTCTGCCCTCTTTTTGTGACACCTCCATAAATAATTCCAGCAGTATCATACGCCATCTGCTCAACATCATCCTCCATTGTCTTCAAGTCCCAACTCTGATAAACCCAATCAGCACCAGTTATCGTGCCGTCATTCGCATTTGCGGTAGAATCTCCTGCGGTAGCATCTACTCCTTCGTTGAGCTTCCAATATCCTACTAATCCAGCCTCAGTTCCCACAAGCTCAGCATACATATTGGCTTGGATTTCGTCTTGAGTTCTGACATCATTCCAGATATGGATATCATCTTGTGTTCCATCAAGTCCAGGATAGCTAACTAACATTTTGCCTATTTTAATCGGTAATTTATTATTTCTAGGAATATAAGCTGATAGGTCAGCACTGGTAGCTTTTAGAACTCCATCAAAATATATCTTTACGAATGTGCCATCAAAGGTTGTTACCAAGTGCGTCTCTGTATTAAGGGGAATTGTGTCTATGGTTCCTACATATCTGTTAGTACCAGTAGTATCGACGAAACCACTTTGCACTATATCTGTAGCCGAGATTTGTATAAACCTGTCTGTTACTTCAGCATCACCTATGTAACGCATTATTGTCTCATATGTTCCACTATCTACCTTTCGGTTAATCCATGTCTCAAAAGTCCAGACTGAGGGAGAACCTACAAGTATGTTGTCAATCCAAACTTCAGAGGTACCAGCATTATTCAGGAAAGCCATTATTCCATTATTCCAAGGCTGGAATAACATAACAGCCCCGCTTTTTTCTATGGAGCCATTGAGGTAGATGTCATAAGTGTGTGCTACCCAGTTTACATTCCTGATACTTAATAGATACTTGGTATTTATTGATACGGTAGAACCAGTAGTTTTTTCACTACCATCATTATAGAACACCTTCTCATCAGTTCTTATTCCCATCTGAATCGTATATGAGCCATCACCATGACCAAGGATAAAATAAGATGTGTCATCTTTCCTTATCCAAAACTCAATAGATTGTGTGGATGTTAAAGGACTCTTTGAAAAGTAAGCTGTAGATCTATTCGTACCATCCCTGTATAACCTGGCACATCTTGTCCCTTGATATGGTACACCTACTGCATCATCTATCTCAGCCTTGCTTGTCCCTGCCGCTGTGATTGTCCAAGTTACACTTCCACCGGAATCAGATAGGGGGTCTGTGTCGCTTCCCCACTCAAAAGTTTCTACCGCAGCCGTGTTAGAATAATAGTCTGCAAGATAGGGTATCTCTACATAATCGCTAATCCCGTTGAAGTCCAGGGCATATTTAAGCCCTTCGGCATGGACAAACCCTCGCCTTGTTACAGTCAGCCCACCATCATCGGTTATATCGGCATTACCCGTAAATGAAACCGAACCAATATCTGTGACTGCCAGAGTATCAACAGTAGGTGCCTCTGCTTCTGTATAATAGACTGTGATTTTAACCCAATAGACATAAGCAGCATGGCTATAACCATCAGTATTTGCTGCTGATAGACGAATCCCGAAGTCCGAGTCATTAACCATTGCAGGAGTTGGTGATGCTCCCCAAGTATCACTCGCATCACCATAAGTGGCAGTAGTTTGGTCTATTAGCCAATAACTCGCTGAGGCTTTATCATCCCCCACATTAGTTCCACTTGCATCCACTAGCCTAAGTGATGAATCCTTTATCACACCAGCCGTAGGTGAACACCTGCTTATCTCTACTTTAATTCCATCTATGGTAGCACCAGAGGGAATAGCGAACCCAAAACTAGAGGCTCTCAGCCAGCCGGAATATGTCTCACCACTGACAGAACACACAGCATAATTTGCCTCAGCCTGAATATATGTTGGGTTGCTCCAAAGTGGCTTGCCATCTCTATCTTCAGTTGAGCCTAAACTCGGGAAAGTTGCCCCTGTATCAGCCATATTTCTCCTACAGATTTATGTGTTATCATTCAATCTCTTAGTCTAGCTTTACTGTTATGTTATCTATCGGGATTCTGAAGGTGTCGCCTGTGTTCCAGACTTTCGGTCCGCCTGTTATTTCAGACCAGCCAAGAACATTCCCAGCCCAAGCAGGATTTCCATCTTCGTCAACGAGTATGAAATATTTAACTGTCCGTCCTGCCGGAGCTGGCATACTTGCAAACTCAATAGCTGCACCTGGCGGACCGTCCATCTCGGAGGGGTCAGTTCCAGCCTTAGAGATAGCACCAAAAGTAATAGCCTTCCTGAACCCTGTATATCCCGTGATTTCGCTTACTTTAGGCGTATCGCCTTCCATTTCAGCCTCATCTGCCGTATTGTCTATCAATCCGACATAGACAGCGGCCGGAGCGTTGTAAGCTGCTCCCTTTAGCATATCGAGCCATTTATCCTCAAGGTATTTTGATATATTAGCCATGTTCCCTCCTACTTGTAGCTTACCGTTAAATCAGCCGCCAAAGTGCCATCGAAGCCAATATAAAGCCCTGTCTTGAACTCAACATCATATAAAAGGGTTATCGGCTGGACTGACACCGAAGTTGTAGTGGCTAAATGCAATATCCCAATTATCGCAGCCCCGGCTTCTGCCGTATTGTCATAAATCGTGGCATCACCAGCGGTAGTTAAGCCATTAAGAACTATCGAATGAAGAACACCTTGCCCCGTTCTGACTAAAGTATCTTTAGTTACATGGGCATATTCCCATGGGAAATCACTAACTGATTGCATATTTACCTCCTATTGGGAAACTGGGGACATGCAGGGAAGGAGAAAACCGCACGTCCCCAGATAACCCCGAAGTTTAGTCGGCGACTAATTGTCCGTAAGTCGCACGCCACTCAAGTTTGTTGCATCCAAAGACATCCCTCACGCGGTAGAACACGTTATCAGTAGCGAAGTCTCCAGTCATGGGACCGAGTTCTCCGCCCCCGATGTTCACCTTGTTGGAAGCCTTCATGCAAATCTCAGGTCGCTCGTGTCCTGTCAGGTAATCGCATTCCATAGCTGCGATATCCTTCGGGTCAGCGAACAGGAACCAACTGCGCTTACGAGTAGAAGCATATACTGGCAGGTATGGGTCAATTATCAACTGCAACCCATACTGTGGGATGACATTTGTCATAGGCATAGCTATTGTTGTGGTGCCAGCATCTGCTCTATCTACCCACTGTTTAACGGCACTTGTTAGAATTTGACGAGCTGTGAACTCAAGCGCAGGGCCGACCACAAGGTATTTAGCCCTGTTCATTATCGGCTCGCCATTGACATCCGTGAACGCAGCCATCGCCTCACAGGTATCCTCTAGATTTCCGATGGTCAAGGGAAGCGCGCCCAGGTTAATGGCATCCACGAGGGCAGAATCATACAGGTTGCCCGCAGCGTGGTTCGTGTCAGCGATTGCATCATTAACGTAAGTGCTGGTCACTAGCCGATGCTCAGTCCTTATTGCAGCCCGGGCAAACCTCTCCGGGGTGTCCTTTAAGGCACCGAGGTCATCGTTTATCATGGCCTCCCAAGAGATGTCGAACTGCCTGCCGTATTTCTTGACATACATGGCATAGCGCTTTTCATCCCTCTCGGATGCTAGGTATTCGCCCTTCTCCGCCACTTCAGCAAGGTACTGGTCTCCCCCGGTGATACCGAACCGATATCCACCTATCTGAGGGTAGATTCTCGGCACAGTTCCCATTCTCACAAACTGTTTCCAAACTGGATCAACCGCCTTATA
>Ga0307376_10001879_pt1 | contig 21580 bp, 31 predicted proteins | sample TR2MG_FD_202536 | JGI IMG/M metagenome (GOLD analysis project Ga0307376, IMG submission 202536) | Soil microbial communities from Risofladan, Vaasa, Finland - TR-2 | ecosystem: Environmental > Terrestrial > Soil > Coastal area > Acid sulfate soil | place: Finland: Risofladan, Vaasa | collected...
ACAAAGTCAATTGATTCGATTCGTAAACGGAAGAAGAAAGAAGACGATCGTTGTTCGTATTGATTGAAGACGTCAACCAATTGTCAAGATCTTCGGTCATTATATACGACAATTCGACAACAAATTCGCCCGGATTCGCGCCTTCAATGAAAGTCGCTTCAAGATTTCTTTGACTATTTGTCGCGCCGGCCGCGCCGATCAATGTCATTGAAGCGGATCCGATTCCGGAAAAATATTGAATATAAAACGCAACCGGCGGCGCCGAATCAATCATTCCCGAAGGATAATAAGACGCGAAGTTGCAAACGTCGCCGAAGAATTCCGGGTTCAACCATAATTCAAGGCCGTTCGTAAGTCCCGGCAAGTAATAAAGCGAAAAGCGCATGATCTTTCGTTCACCGATCGCGCTTGAAGCGTAATACGCGCCGCCGGAATAATCGGAACAAAGTCCCGGCGCTTCAATCAAATAATTGTTTTCAGTCTTCAATTTAACGTTAAGACAAGTCAAGCAACCGGAAGCCGCGACGCCGGATCCGGTAAGTCGAACGGATCCGATTCCGGCGCCGCCACAACCAAAAGCGTCGATTTTACATGAAATGGATCCGGAAACGGAAGGCGTCCAAGTAAACGAAAACGGAACCGTCGCACCGGACGGAACCGTTGTCGGGTTCAATTGATTTTCGACAACGTCGTCACAACCGCCGGCCGAAATCGGCGTTTGCGTGAAAGAAATATCAACGTCGCAAATTGTCGGATTTGTAAAGTCAAAAGAAAGAATCGAAGAAGCGCCGATCGGAATAGTTCCAAGATCTTGAATTCCGGAAAGCGGCGGCGTCCAATACAAAGACTGCTGAAGGGTTTCAACGTTGAAAAAGAAGACGTCCGTTCCGGTTTGGCCGCCGCGTCGCCAATCGGCGCGAAGTTCAAGCGAATCAATGTTTCCAATTTGAGATCCACAAATCGAAATAATAAAATCTAAACTATTTGCGTTATTTATAGGAACCGGCAAGGGCGCGCCGTTTGGCGTTGTATAAGGAACGCCATTCATTGAAATAATTGAAGAAGTTTGTCCGGCCGGAAGAATTAATTCAAGTGAAGTCAATTGTCTTGTTGTTTGCGTCGGATCTTTAAAGATTTGACAAGATATTTCACAACAACAATTTTCAAAAATTAGATTGTTATTTATTTGATCAATACAATTCGATAAAAGCATATATTTTATTTATTACAAATTTATTCAATTTATTAAACAATTCCGTTGACTTTTATCGTTCGTTTTACAAAATCAACTTTAATTCTTTGAACGATTCCGTTGACAATCGTTCCGTTTTTCACAATTTCGACCGTTTTTCCGAATGAAAAATCGTTGTATTCTTCGCAAGTGAAAACAAATTCAAATTCAAAATCGAAGGATTGAGAATTCGTGTCGCGCGGATTTTTTAAATAGTGAAAGTTAGTATATAAATTATTGTCGAAATTTTCTTTGAACCAAAGAGGATAATTGAATCGTTCTAATTCATCGACGTAATTTCCGGCGGAATCGTAAACCGGGCCGCCGGTTAAAGTATTCGAATAATTCCTTTTTACGCGATCGTTTTTCCAAACGGACGGCGTCGATCCTTCAACGATCAAAAACTTCGGCGCGAACGCCGTCGATTGATTCATTAAAAGAACATAGCGCCATTCAGACAAAGCGCCGCCGAAAAGAGCATTTAAAACCGGACTAAGATCCAAGAAAAACGAAAGGACATCGACTTCAATTCCGTCGTCGCGGAATCTTGCCGCCGCCGAAGGTGATATAAATTTATATTCGCCGGATTGAATCGGATTCGGCGGCGAATTCCATTCAATAATATCATTAAAGCGATTGCCGGCTTCGTTGCCGATATATTCTTGACCGTCCTTCGTATATTCAAAGCGCCCATAAGCCGCGCGATCGTCGTCAATCCAATTATAACAAATAACGCCGTCGATCAATCTTTGATCTTGTTGAAGAATGTCCGAAGAAACCCAAACGTTCGTATTTTGGAAAAAATCGCGTCTTTCAAGAATTAAAACGCCGTTCACGACTTCCCATTTTGCGTTGAAAAGCGGCGCGACATAATCGGAAAGGAAGAATTCCAAAGTCAAAATCGGTTCGTTTCCTTTAATCATTGAAAAATCGGTTGAATCGTTCTTCCGGCCCTTTTCGACTTCGGCGGAAAAATAGACCATGTTATTATAAAGCGAAGCCGGATCGTTTAAAATTGAAGATTGAAAAGTCAATCCGCATTTTAAACATACATTTTCGATATAGTCGCGGACATACGGCGAAGGGTGAAATCGACCGCACGCGACAAGTTGATTTTGTATTGAATCCAAAGCGTCAAGAAGGTTGTTAATTATATTGATCGGATTCGTGAAGCCGGAATTGCAATCCGGGCCGTCAACGCCCGGAATCACCGAAGCAATCGCCGAAACAATTGAACAAATAATATATATAAGACCGAAGATCACAAAAATAACGGCTATAATCGGAATCAATATCGCCGTCAAAAGTATATTGATAATATAAGCGAACCAAATCAACGCAATTTGTGTAAAAGCCGGGCGCAATTCCAAACAATAACGAATCGCCGGTCTTTCAACTTGAAGAAATCCGTTGAAATCGTCGTAAATTAACGTGCTTTTTATACAATCGATTGTCGGATCGGATTCGATAATATTTGCCGAAACCGCGCAAATCGGATCGCACCAATCAATTGAATCGCCGCGAATTATTCCTTCGAAAACCGGTTGTTTGCAACAATCGTCAAAAACTTTAACGTTTATACTATTCGTAAAACCGGAAGGATTGTCAATCAAAACGGATTTGATCAAGTCGAATCCGTCGTCATAGAATGTCAATTCACTTGAAAACGATTTCGCGATCCGATTGTCGTCGGTTTTATTTTCGATAGTGACTTCGAATTGATCCGTTCCGTCAATTCGGCCGGTCAAAAGATTTCCATTGAATTCGATTTTAATTGCCATTATCGCGCCCGGTTTTTGATTCGTTGTTGTTTATAACTAATATTTGAAACAATCGCGTTGATTCCGCGTTCGTCAATATTCACTTTCATTCGATCTTGATTTGAAATCGCTTTTTCAATCCGATCAAGTTTTGATTCGAAACCAAAATTATTTACAAATATAAATTTTTCGTTCAATCCTTCCGTCAAGAAAGGATTCCGTCCTTTGTGAATTTCTTCGAAGTACGGTCGAAATTTTGACGTTTGTTCTTTTGTCATAACGAATTCGCCTTTGTGAACAATTCCGGCCGATTGATATTTTCCGCCGTCACCGGTGTAACCGCCGGAAGCAAAGCCGCCGGCCGCCGCGCTTGCTTGCGCTTTTGCGGCAACTAAGCCGGCCGCAAGGGCGATCAATGTCGCCGCGATTGTAAACGGCGCCGCCGCGCCGCCTTCGGCCGCCGCTTTTGAAACGGCAACGACTGAATTGATAATTAATTCGGTCGCCGCAAGCGCTTGTTGAGTTCGAACAAATTTCGCTTTCTTTTTGTTTAATTCTTCAAGGCGTCTTTCTTCTGCTTCAAGAAGTTCGGCGTTCCCTTTTTCCGCAAGTTCCGTCGCCGCTTCGACGCGCTTTTCTTGCGCTGAAATTGCGTTTTCAACTTCGGCGATTTGTAGTTCGATAATTTGATCGATCAAGTCTTTCGTCGCGTTTAGGACGTCGGCGATTCCGTCAAGAATTACTTGTTTTTTATCGGCTTCGGCTTTCTTTGCCGCTTCCGTTCCGCTTTCGTTTAGATCGTCGGTTTTTTCGCCCAAAGCCGAACGAAGCCGAAGGATTTCAAGATCGGCGTTTTTTTCAATCAATATTCTTTCTTCGGCCGTCAAGGCGGCGTTGTCAAGTTCGAAGTCGCGTTCGCGTTCGATTTGCTTGATCTTAAAGTCCGTTTGAGCCGTCAAAGAAGCGATTTCCGCGTCTTTTATTCCTTTTAGTTGTTCTTTTAGCGCTTGACGTTCTTCTTTGTCCGTAACGGTTTTTAATTGTTCTTTTATTTTCTTCTTTTCTTCTTCAATTAATTTGAAGTCGTCAAGTTCCGTCGTTTCGAATTCGATCGTTTGTTCGGTTGTTTCAATATCGAATTCGGTCTTCGATCTTTTCTTCTTCGCTTTGTCGCGCAAGTCGGCAATTGATTCTTGAAGTTTTTCTTCGATTTGAAGTTGTTGTTCGGCGTTTATTTGCGCGAAAAGTTTCGCTTCGTTCGCGCCTAATTGTCCGGCCTTCTTTGCCGTCTTGATCCGATCCGCGACAACGTTAGCCGATATAAGTTTCGCTTGAACGGCCGCTTTTTTTAGTTTGTCAATTTCGTCGTCAAGCGTCACCGGATCAATGAAAGAAATTTGATTTTCTCTTGTTTTTTCTTGCGCCTTTCGAAGTTCGGTTTGAAGATCAAGAAGAATCGATTTGATTTTCGACGCCGTGATTTTTGGGCCGCCGGATCCGCCGAACGCTTCGCCGAAATCAAAATTTTCGAAGTCGCCTTCAAGCGCGGCGATTGCTTCATTCACCCCGTTTAATTCTTGCCTTAATTGCCCGATTCCTTTCGCTTCGCCTTCGGCGGCCGGAACAAATATTTCTTCAAAGGTTGCCGGATCGTACAAGAAAACTTCTTCAACTTCAATCTTGTTTATATTTGAAAAATCAGACGCCCGGGCGTTGATTTCCTTTCTTGTCGCGCGCGCGTTTTCTTCAAATTGCTTCTTTTGCTTTTCGCTAAAAGCCGCAAATTCTTCAATATCGCGTTTTGTGATCGAAAAATCAAAAACAGATTTTCCTCCGCCGCCGTCTGTGAACGTCTTATCTTTGAAAATTTCGTCAATTTCTTCTTGTGATTTTGACGCAAGCGCTTTCAATTCGGCGAAATCCTTTTCAAACGCGCCAAGTTGTTCGGCCGGCGTCGTTAATAATAACGCCGTAGTTTCGCCGGCGCGTTTTCCGAAGTCTTTTCCGGCTTGCGGCCCGACAACGTCCGCGAGTTCTTCTTCAAGCGTGATTTGTTCTTTTATTAAAGTTGTGAGTTCTTCTTGTTTAACTTCAAGAAAGATTTTTTTCTTCAATGTTTCAACAAAATTTGAATACGCGACGTCAAGTTGTTCAATGAATTTCTTTTCGTCGGAAAGATTTTTAAGAGTTAAACCATATTTTGAATTTATAGTGTCAATAATATCGCCGCGTTCTTGTTGCGTTTGATTTGTGTTTTTGACTTGATTGATCAAAAGTTTCAATTCGGCGGCTTCGTCGGCCGTTCTTCGAATTGTTTCGTCCCGTACCGTATTCAAAGCGATTTGTTTCCTTGAAAGTTTTGTCGTTTCGTCGCCAAGATCGCCGGTCGCGCCGGCCGCGTCTTCGGCCGCGTCGCCGAAATCAAGAAACAAAGAAGCCGCAAGCGAAATCCCGGTGATAAGTAAGCCGATCGGATTCGCTTTGATCGCCGCGCTAAAGGCCCGAACGGCCGACGTTGCCGTCAAAGAAGCGATCGTTGACGCTTTCGAAGCGATTGAATTCGCTTGTGTGACCTTTGTCAAGTTTCGCGTTGCCGTGATCCTTGCAATTCGGGCGATCCTTGCCGCTTTTTCCGCAAACGTTGCCGCTTGCGTTTGGATTGTATTTAAAAGCGATATTTGTTTTTGACGTGTTAAAGCGCCGACAAGAATTCCGATCGTCGAAGCAAACGCGGCGACCGCGCCGCGGTTTGAATCAATAAAAGTCCCAAAGTTTGAAAAGACGTCAACTAACTTAAAAGCTACATTTAAAAGCGATTCAAAAATCGGAAGAAGTCCGTTTCCGATTTCACGCTTCAAAAGTCCGAAGTTTCCTTCAAGCGTTGAAAGCCTTCCGGAAGTTGATCCGGCAAGCGCGTCGGTTAAGCCGAAGAATTTTCCGCCTTCACCGGTCAAATCCGCGAACGCCGTTTCAAGATTCGCAAAAGAAATCTTTCCTTCGGATCCTAATTTTTTGACTTGTCCTTCGGAAACGCCTAATTGTTTGGCGAATTCTTGAATTACCGGAATTCCGGCTTCGGTCAATTGATTAATGTCTTCGGCGAAAAGTGTTCCTTGAACTTTTGCTTTTCCAAAAATAACCGCAAGTTGATTGAAGTCTTTTCCGGTTCCGGCCGAAAGGTCGCCGATCTTCTTCAAAGACGGTTGAAGGTTGTCAACTTCGACGCCAAACGCAAGAAGCGCTTTTCCGGCGTTTTGTACTTGTTCCGGCGTGAAAGGAGTTGAAACGGAAAGATCTTCAAGATCTTGCAAAACTTTCTTTGCTTCTTTGCTTGATCCTAAAAAAGTGGTAAAAGCGATTTCAAGCGCTTCAAAATCGGCGGCGGCGGTGATTGCCGACTTTCCGAATTGAAAGATTTCGCGGCCTATTGCAAGGCCGGCAAGCGCAAGGCCGACTTTCTTGATCGTCCCGGTCAAGCCGCCGAATTGCTTTTCGGTTCTTTCTGTTTCGTCGCCGATTCCGCCGATTTTCTTTTTTATTTGATCAAGTTCCGTCCGAAGATTTCCGGTTTCCGCTTGAAGTCTAAAAATTACATTTTTAACCGCCACAATTTCAATTTTTTTTAGTTTGTTGAAGAAGTTCTTTTCGCGGACATTGAACGTTTGACGTCCTTGTCTTTTGTTCTTGAACCTTTTCCGGCGCCTTCAATAGCCGCGTTTTTTTCGTCAATTATTCGAAGCCATGTGTTCACCGTTGAATAATAATTTTCTACGGTCATGCTTTCAAGGTGTTCAACTTCGGAAGGACGGCTTTCGCAAATCATTTGATTCAAGAGATTGATGTCTTCAATGTATCGCCCGACGTGAACGCCGACAAGAAGCGATTGATCCTTTCCGCGTTTTCCCGGTTTTCCTTCAAATACTTTTGAAAATCGCGCCCGGATAATTCCGAAAATTTTGTTGTGAAAAGATAGGCCCTTGACAAAAAAAAATCGCGCGCCGCCGTGTCGTTCTTCAAAATTGTTTTCTTTTTATTCGTCCATTCTTCGGACAAATCGTCCGCCGGTTCGCCTTCAATCAAGAAGTAAGTTGACGCAAGTTCAAGAAGCGTTTCTTCTTCGCCGATAAAATCAAGACGAAATTCGATTTCGGCAAGAATACCAAACAAGGAAACAATGTCGCCTTTGTTGGCGTGTCCCTTCATTCCTTGAATTAATTCTTTTAGTATTGCCTTTGTGACGTTCATGTCGGCGAACCTTGTCGCGACTTCGGCCGCGATCGCGCGCTTTGCCGGCGTGTTCATTGGTTGAAGAAATTCAAACCATTTTGAACCGTCTTCACTTGTATATATTTCACGAAGTTCATGTTTTGAAGCCGGCTTTTGTTCTTTTTTTCTTTTGAATAATTTCATTTTTTCGATTTTGTTTTTCAATTAATTTTTCGTAAAGATACAAATTTCGAATTTCAAACCGAATTGATCGTCAAAAAATTATCGAAATTTAATGAAGTCATTGTGAAAAGTCCAAAGGAAATACCGGAAGCAATCAAGAAGGTGACTTTTCCGCGCGTCCTTTCCTTTGTCAATATCGCCGCTTTCCGTTGCTTCAACGCTTTCAACGTCTTCGATCAAGTAATGACAAGACGAATCGATCAAGAAGTCTTTGTGATTTGCACAAATTGCATTGCAAAGAACGCGCGAATTCCGAATCGAAGGATTGACGGAAGGGACGCGGAATTGAACCTTTGAAAGATCAAGTTCGTCGCGAATAATAGTATAATAATTTAAGGCGCCTTTTGTCATTGCCGATCTTGCATTTCCGGAAGCGTCACCGGTCACGATGAAATAATGATCACCAAACGCGGCGGAAATTTCACCACAAAGCGCGTATATATCGGAATTACGAAGACGGAATTCTTTCAAGATCCGAATTGTTCCGTCGAAAGATTGTCCGGCAATACAAGTAATTGGATCGACATTGAAATCAAAAGAAAGAATGATCGGTTCGCTTTGATCAAGTTCAAGGCCTTTGAAGACGGTCTTCTTCTTGTCAAAAGCATAAATGAAGGGACGATCAACGTCAAGAACGTTCCAATCGCCGCGAACGAATACGGCCTTTGTGACTTCGTCAAGGTTTTCAAGTCCTTCAAGATAGTCTTCCGGAAGTGAAGGATTGTCCGACATTGTCGCTTTTAAATAAAAATAATCTTTTGAAAGCCGGCCTTCGATGAAAGGTTCGTGAAATTCTTTCTTCGTCCAATTATTTGAAGGGTTGCAAGTGATCAAAATAATCGGCTTCGGTTGCTTTTGAACGCCCGGCAATATGTGACGCCCGGCGCGAAGTTTACATTTTTCAAAAGTCTTTCGGTTTATTTCTTGACCTTCTTCGATCAAAAATCCGTTTGCTTCAATTCCGTCAAACCTTGTCAAGTTCTTATCGGCGTTGTAATTTTCCGGAAAGAACGTCAATTGACTTCCGTTTCTAAAGGTGACAATTTGATCGGTTTGATTATAAGATCGAATAAATTGACGCGGACAAAGTTTCAAGAAAGACGGAATCGTCGTCCGCTTCAATGTCGGAAGTGATTCGCGGACAACGAACCAACGCGAACCCGGATAAACTTTCGCAAGTAAAACGAAGACCGCAAGCGAAACGAAAGTCTTTCCGCCGCCGGCCGCGCCGCCGTACATTAAACAACGGAATTTATCAGAAAGAATCGCTTCAATATATTCTTTTTGTTTTTCGTGCGGTTCGAAAAGTACGTTCATTAAAAAATCATTTTGATAAATTCAAAAAAACCAACGAAAAGAAAGTCGATCAATTTTCCAAGCGCCCAAATAAAAAAGAAGATCGCGATCACCGATCCAATAAAAAAAGGTTTTATATTTTTCTTTCTTCGGTCTGAATTTTTGAATTCTTCCGACAAAATTGATCTTCTTAACTTTTCGAATGATTCTTGATTTTGTTTCAAATTTTTCATTTTCTTTTTTGTTTTATTATATAAGCGACAACGAACAAAGCGAAAAACCATGAAAAAATAACGACGTTTATCATTTTATTAAAATTTAACGGTTTGTCCGCCTATATTGAAAACTTGTTCTTCGCCTTCTTGTTCCGCGAATTTGTCTTCGTTCCAATTAATCGGATCCGTATTCTTCAAAGCGAAAATAATCGCCGCGACGGCCGGTTGAATATATTTCTTTTTCTTCTTGATCTTCGTTGAAATTAAAACGCCGTTCTTGTCTTTGAATTCTTCGACTTCGACTTCTTCAATGAAAAAGCCGGTCAATAATCTTTTTAAGCCGTCAACGGCAACGTCGCGAACCTTTTCTTTGTTCGACTTCGCGTTGACTTCTTTTGTCTTTTTAAAAGAAGCGGAAATTTCGGAAATCGAATCCGTCCAATTGTGAAGGGTTCTTGAAGTGATTCCGTTTTCTTGACAACAAGATTCAAGGGTGAAGTCGCCGGATCCGTAAAGATCGAAAATTTTGTTCGCGATCCGTTTCTTGTCGGCGTTTGTTCTTCTTGTCGAAGTTGTTTTTTTCTTTGTCACCGGCTTATTTGTCGGCTTCTTCGTTGTTGTTTTCTTCATTTTGATCGGCTTAATTGCGCGCGATTCCTTTTGCGCCGGATCAACAAAGATCGTAATTTTTCCGGACAAATTAAAAAAGTTTGCCTTGATCCGTTTCATTGATCAAAAATCGAAGATCGCGTTCGCCGGCGTGACGTGAAGATCGGATCGCGTTTTCTCGTTCGATCATTGAATCAATCCAAGATTTCAATTCGTCAACGTTTCGCGTCAACCAATAGCCGGAAGAAGTCGCAATCAATCCGTTCAAAAGTCCTTCGGATCGAATGAATTGAATGATTTTTCGAATTCGCGGTTCGGTGATTTCAATTTGACATTTTATTTTCAAGGCCCGAACGATTTGTTTGTTCGTAACAATGTTTATTTTTCCGGGTTTCTTTTTAAAACGTTTGCAAATGATCGCCGCGATATTTTGTTCGTCCGGCGTCAACGGTTTCGTTATTTCTTCGAAATTCTTCATTTTAAGCGTGTTTTTTCGATTTTAGGTTTGTATATACTTAGTTTTCTTTTTAGTGTCTTATATTCAAAGAAAGACGTCTTCAAATGAATTTAAAAGTCTTTCTTTCTTGATGTCAAATGAATTCACTTCGTTTTTGTTAAATTTTTTGTATTGAACAAAAGTTAAAAGTTCCGCTTTCAATTTTTCAAGGTCTGCAATTCCGGCGAAAGATCTTTCATTGATTGATCGAAAAAACCAAACAAGATATTCTTCTTCGATTCCGAAAATCGGTTCGATTGTGACCTTGATCATTTGTTCTTGATCAATCATTTTCTTCGGTTGTTAATCCTTTGATTTGATCTTCAATTTTCTTTTTGCTTGCCGCGTGTCGATCGACAATTTTTTGAATTGCTTTGATCATGCTATTTTGTTGGGCGATTTGCGAATCAAGATATTGAATCGAAGTATAAAGCGAATTAATTAATTCGACATTTTTTCTTTTTGCTTTCATTTTATTATCTGTTTATTTATTCGGTGATTCTTAAAATTTAGATATTGAAATTCAAGCGCTTCAAGTATTCCCAAAAAGGCGAAGACGCGAGCCAAAACAAAGACAATCGATCCGATCAAGATAATCGAACAAAGAATCGGAAGGGTAATCGCTAAAGACGGAAGAAATCCAATTTTTCCGCGAATCGATAATTTTTTCATTTTTTTCATTTTTTAATTTTTAAAGTGTTTTTTTATTTCTGTTTTTAATTGATCGGCGACGTTTTGAAGATCGGCGACATTTTTTTCGGCATGAACTGAAATCAAAGATTTTTGATTTTCGAATTTCATTTGTTCTTGAATTGAAATCAAAGTCAATTGAAGTCCGTTCAAGTTAGTTTCTAAATTGAAGATTTTTTTCATTTTAATATATTTTTTTGAATGTATTTTTGAAGATCTTCTTTGTTGATCCAAGTCCGAAATTCGCCGGCGGTTGTCAAGAATCGAATCACTTCGCTTTCGTCGTCGCCCGAATCTTTGATCAATTGAACGATTGAAGAAACGGTCGCGGTTCCGATTTGTTCGGAATCATGATCGGATCGAATCGAAAAGATCGAATCGGAAATCGCTTTTTCTTCGTGAACGTCTATAATCGCGATAACTTCCGAAAGATCGGTGACGCCGATCAATTTAAAATTCGGCGAAGTTTTTTCAACCTCCAAAAGAAACAAATTCAAATCTTTGTCGGTTCCGGTGATTTTTATTTGTCCGTATTTATTTGATAAGACGTCAACGAATTGTCTTCCGGTTTGTTCGTCGGTTTCCGTTTGATTGAAGTCGCCTTTGTAGTCAATTAAGAATTCTTTTTTCATTTTTGTTATTTTTTAAATGGAGTTTAAAATTTCATTACATAGTTCGTTAGGAATTAAAGACCTGTTATAAGATCCTTTTTTCCCTTGCGTACCTGTTTTGGCGCCGCGTCTTGCGCTTTCGTGGTGACAATGTTTATCAATTATATTACCCTCTTTGTCGTACTTGTAATTTTTACACATTTGACGCGGGATCCACGTTTTTGAATTAGTCCAAATATCAGTAGGCTTTGCCCGATCGTCCCCATATTGACAATACCAAACTGTATGCCGATTAAATTCTTGCATAAAGTCCATGTGTCTAAGCATACCGCGAGGATTTTCTATAAAAAAAACTAATTTTGGGTTTATTTGTAACCACTCTTTAATCAAATTTATAAAGTGTTTATTTGTGTTATCGCATTTTAAAGCGTATTGTGTTTTCGGATCCTGGCCGTTCCTATGTGTAGAAATTGCCGATATACTATAAGTTTTGCAATCCGGACTTGCCCAAATAATATTAGGAATAAAAGGAACGTCGAAAGTTTGTAAGTCTTCAATATCAATAATCAAATCAATATTTTCGTATTCAGTCCAATCAACCGAAAAAACTTGCATTTCTTTTTTTTCCCCTACTTTTCCGACGGATCTTGATCCTGCAAAAAGTTCTAATAATTTAATTTTTTCTTTCATGTTTTCGATTTTTAGGATTTTTTAACTATTTTTTTTAATAAACGATTCAAGTTGTTGAATTGCTGAATTATAATTGTATTCGCTTTTTTTATATCTGAAAGATACGGAATCGAATTTTCCTTGACATGACCAAGAAATCGAATTGAATTCCCAAGTGTTGACGATTTCGTTTCCGACGATTTCCGTTGTTGGTTTTCGAAGGTGTCTTTCGTTGCAAATTGACAATTCAAGAATTGCTTTCATTGTTCCGCCTATTGGATTTTTTAAAAGAAACCGGCCGGAACCGGATCCGTCAAATATTTTAACTTCTTGATTTTCAGTCGATTGATTGTTTTTTGTCTTCATTTTACTATTTTTTTGATTGTTAAACCTATCGCAATGTAAACAAAATAAAACAAACTGCGAAAGAAATTGAAATTATTTTTCAATTCGTTTGATTAAAACGGAAGATCGTATTCGCCTTCTTCGAATACTTTTGAAGATAATCCGTTTTCTTGTTCTTCGTTTCGTGAAGACAAAAATTCAATTTCGTCGGCGATCGTTTCGGTAAAATATTTTTTTAGGCCGTCCTTGTCGATATATTCACGAATTGAAAGTTTTCCGACGACAAGGATCTTTTTTCCTTTTGTGACGTAAGATTCGCAAAGTTCCGCAAGTCGCCCAAAAGCCACGACATTAAGCCACAAAGTCGATTTTTCCGATTCGCCGGTTTCTTTGTTTTTTTTGAATTCATTCACCGCGATTGAAAGTTTCGCGATTGTCATTCCGGATTCAAGTCTTTTGATTTCCGGATCGTTGCCGACGTTGCCGGCGATTATGTGTTTATTCATTTTTACTTTTTTTTATTTGCGATCAATTTTGCCGGTGATCGCTTCCGTCTATTTTCCGAACAATCCGTTCGGTTTTATAATTTTCGATTCTTCTTCGACGACATTGATCGCGATCAACCATTCGTCAAAAGTTGGTTTTATTTTTTGATCTTCTTTTTCTTTTCCTTCGTTTAGTTTGTTCCAAGCGCCGGAAAAGCGTTCAAATTCATTTTTCAATAAAAAAGCGACGGCCGCGCTTGCGTTTAGTTTTTTATTCATTTTTTTTAATTTTCATTATTTAATGATTCAAATTCAATCGGTTCGTAAATTTCAAACATTCCGAAAACGGAAAGTTCTTCGATCATGATTCCGAAAATATAAGCGGCGGAATCGGCGTCAATCGCTAAAACTTCAATATTTCCGTAATTCGGAAAAAATCCGTCTTCAAGTTTATGAATTAAAGCGAATCTTTTCATTTGAAGAAGTCTTTTAATTCTTTTTTTTCTTGAATAATTCTTTCAAAAAGATTTTCGATCGCGATCTTTCTTTGATTCCTTCGAAGAAAGTCTTTTCGCTTCATTGTCGCCGATTCTTGTTCCTTCATTACTTTTCGAAATTCGTTGTCGTCTTTCGATCCAAATTTATGAAGTCGGTGATTGATTTCGGAATCGGTTCTTTTTTCGGCGTCGGTTGTGATTTTTTGAATTTCTTCTTTTGAAAGATCCTTGAAAAATCCGTGTCTTTCTTTTAAAGTTTTGAAAACAATTGAAACCGGAAACAATTCAAAGTCGATTGATCCGTTTTCTTTGTATTGATTAAAAAAGTCGGTCAAAAGACCGTGATCGAAATTTTTGTTGTGTTTTTCGATCACTTCCGGCCGTTTGTTATATTCTTCGCGATCTTTCAATTCTTTGGCCGCGTCTTCGCGTTGCATTTCCGCGACAATTTGCCGACGGTGATCAAGATAATCGTTGAAGACGCGTGACAAATAAAGGGCGGAAAAGTGTCCGTAGTGATTCAATTCGGTTTTGAAGTCACCTTTGACGGCAACTTCAAAAGAAAGTTTTATTTCTTCCGGTGAATGATTTTTCAAGTTATCTTTTATAAAGTTTATTAAAACAATCTTTTCAATGTCGCCCGGAATTTGTTCCGTTCTTAAACCTACAAGGGCGAAAATATATCGAAGCGCTTGTTTGATAGGTTCAACGCTTTCAATGTCACGAATTTTCAAATCGGTTCGAATTGATTTTTTTATTTCGTCCCTTTTAGAAATCGCGAAGTTTGTCTTCGAAAGTTGGTTTTGTGTTTTTTGAATTTCGTTTTTCAATATCTTTTTCATTTTCTTTTCTTTTTATCAACCAATTTTTCGCGGTCAAATATACCGACGAATAATTTTTGTTTAATTTACTAAAATTTTCCATTTGATCAAAAATCATGATCACTTCTTCAATGTCAAATTCTTTTTCAAGACGTTTGCAAAATTCCGGCGTCAATTGAGTTTTTAAAGATCCAATTCGCGGACAATTTTCTTCAATGTATTTTTGAAAAACATGATCAAAAATAAATTCTTCTTTTTTTATATATTTTTTTTTAATTATAGAAATTGAAGAAGAAGAAGAAGAAGAAGAAGAAGGGGTTTGATTTTGGTTGTCGGTTTGCTTATCCAAAATTGCAACCTTTTTAATCAAATTAGGGTTTCCGCCTTTTGATCCGGCTTCGCGTCTTATCCTTGAAAGTTGGGCGTCTTCGGTCATTCTTTTCGAATAAAACCTTCCGGCGGCGTCTTGTTTAATGATTCCGAAAGACGTCAATTCATGAAAGACTTTTTTGAATCTTTTCGGCGTCAATCCGGAAAGCGTTCGAATTCCTTTTTCGTCTAAAATTTGACCGGCGACAATCAAAAAACCCGGATCCGGCGACAAAAAAGCATGACAAAGAAGATCAATCCAAACGCCGCGCGCTTCGGCCGAAACCAATCGAAGCGAAGTATCGGTCAACCAATCGGCCGCGTAAAACTGAAAGGCCGGCGCCTTGTTTCTTGAATTCTTTTTCATTTTGCCGGGTTTTTTGCGTAAAGATTAAAACAGACATTTAAAAGCCTTCGCGATCGTTTGTCAAGGATCTTTTTCTTTCCGTTTATAAGGTTCGACAAAAACGATTTCGAAAATTCCGGAAATTGTCGATTGAATTCGGCAAAACTTGAAAATTCGGTCAAAATCGTTCTTCGAATGAATTCGCGCGTGTCCGTCTTGATTTCTTTTTCGGGGTTCAAGACTTGAATTCCGTCTTTGATCACTTTCAAAAGTTCTTCTTGATCTTTTTTTATTGTTCCGTCTAAAGCGCGAATAATAGTCCAAGAATTCAATTCTTGTTTTCGGTGATTTGCAAAAGCGTTGATCGATCCGAATTTTTCAATTATTCTTTTTTTCAATAATGTCGTTTTCATGATTTTCAATTTTTGTCGTTTGTTATTTCTTCGATTCTTTGCTTTGCCGTTTCGTTGACCGTTGTTCTTTTATCTTCTTGAACAAAGTCAAAGATTTCGGATTCGTCTTTCATTTCTTTAATAAAGAAGATCGCTTCTTTTGCGTCGTATTGAACGGAATTGACAAACATTCGCGGCGTTGATAGTTGAATCGTTTCGCCTTCGACGATTTGAACGTCTATTTCTTCCGTTTCCGGGCCTTTTAATTCTTCGGCGGCTTCTTGTATTAGATTCTTTTTTTCGTTGATTAAACGATCATTTTCGCCCTTTACTAATTTAATGAAATCTTCTTCTTTTTGAAGATCCGGAAAGCCTTTCCAAATTTTGACGATTGCTTCGCGATCTTTTGCTTGAACAATCATTTTTTCGGCTTCTTTGAATTGATCGTCAATCGAATGAATAATTTCTTCCGGGTTTTCTTCAATTACCGTCGCCGTCGTGTCGATCGTTTCGTTTCCGATTTCTTCTTTTGTATAAGGTAGGCCGCCTAATTCGTCAGAAAAACACAATCGGAAGCCTTGTGACATTGCAACTTTTTTGATCATTGTGACCGGCTTTCCGCGCCAAAACGAAGTTAGGTCGCCGGCTTTTGTTCTTTGGCAATATTCCGAAAAATAAACTTCATGAACGAATTCAAATTTGAAATCTTTCCGGTGAATTGTGATAATTGCTTTCAAGTCGCTTTGATCCGGATTTTTAAAGTTTACAGATCCGGCCGTCGTAACTTTCCAACCGGCCAACAAACCGGATCTTTCGGCGCGCTTGATATATGTTTCATAACCGACCACAATTGAAAAATTGCTTCCGTATTTAGAAGCGTATATTTCACGCTTGAAAGGATTCAAGCCGAAGGCCGTTGAAATTTGAATAAATTGATCGACTTCAACGTCGGTCAAATGTCCGACAAGATTCGCCGCGCGAAGATATTTTTTCAACGTTTCCGCGTTTACGTTGTTCGTTTGATTTGTGATTTCTTGTTTCATGATTTTCGATTTTGTTTTGAATTATTTGACAAATTTAATGATTTTTATTTCGGAAAAGAAATTTCGATCGTCGTTGTTGATTTTTTAATCGGTTGAAAAAGTTCGATCAATTCGCCGGTTTCCGGGTGAAGAATTGTTTCTTTTCCTTTGACCGTCTTCAAGCGCGCTTCAAGTTCTTTTTGTTGAAGAATCATTTGAACGATTTCGTCGTTTGTATCGTTCCAAACCGGAGTATTTGAATAATCGTATTTCACGCCGGCTTCTTTTGTTTTGATCTTTACGCCGCGAATTGAAGCCGTTTCCGGGTGATATTTCGCCGCTTCGTCAATACATGAAGAAAGGATCTTTTTCTTCGCGGCTTGAAGCGTTTTCGTCAAGAATTCAATCTTGATCACAAGGTCAAGCGGTTCTTCAATTCCGGCGTCAACGCCGGCGGCGATCTTTGTCGAAAGATCTTCGATTTCTTTTTTTGAAAGTGTTCCTTGAATCACTTCAATAGGATTTTGATTTTTCATGATTTTGATTTTTGATTTGTAATTTTTATTAATATTAATTTATAAAGCATTTCGCCCAAATTTGAAGAATAATTGATCAAAGACATTTTGAATATTTCTTCAAGTTGATTCAACGGAAAGTTTTTGACTTCGCCGACGGACGGAAAACGAATGAAAAAAATCGTCAATTGATATATAATGAATTGACGTTCTTGTTCGATCAAATCCGGCCAAATATCGCCGATTTGAAATTCTTTGACGGTGATTTCTTCGATTTCTTCAATTTTTCGGCCGTCAACCGTTGAAAATTTGATATTTTTGTGAATGTTCATTTTTCCTTTTCGATTTTGGGTTTGAACAAGAAGGCCGGCGAAGTGATTTGACCGGCCTTCGTTGTATATTTATTTTTTTACGGTTGTTTTATATCTGAAATGAAAACTTTGAATATTATATCCGCCGGCCGAATGGGCGTTCGTATATATTTCGTTCAAGAATTCGCCCTTTGAATAAAGATCCGCGTTGATTTCAAATCCTTTCGCGCCCTTATCGATCTTATTGATCTTTACTTCGTCGGTTCCTAAAGGACAATATTTCGCAAGGTTTGTCAAAAGTTTAAAAGTTTCCGTTTCAACTTTTTGATTTTCCATTTCTGAAATTTCGTTTTCGGTTCCATAACGAAAACAACGATAAACATTATAATCGAATTGATTCGCTTGATCTTGCGCTTCTTTTCTTCGATCGTAAGTCGAAAACCTTTCGTTCAAGTCAACGTCAAATTTTTTTTCTACAAAAGCCTTAATTTTATCATTTACTTCGTTAGTCAAAACAACGTTTCCGGTAAATTTTGAAAGACCGCGAACCGGAAGATTTTCTTTGTTCATTATTTCGGTGATTGCTTGAACCGCGTCTTCAAGCGCTTTTCTTGTTGGCGCGAATCTTTCGATCACTTTGTTTCGACAAATTGTCAAAATTTCCGAAAGAATCGGTTTCATGTTTTCAACGTGATTTTCAATCGCTTCTTTTTCGTCTTCTTTTTTGTAGTGATTCAAAATCGCTTGAACCGCGCGAAATTTTTCGCTTGCAATACAAACCGGGTGAACGATCATTTTTTGAAGAAATTCTTTCGAAAAGTGTTTTGACATTGTTTTCGATTGCGAAGCGATTGATCTTCCGTTTCCGCCGTTGATCATTTTTGTCAAATAATAAAGCGACGCTTCAAATTTGTCGAAGTTTTCGATATTTTTTCCGTTAATTGTCACCGTATAATCTTCGCGGCCTTTTTCGCTAACTTGTTGAGAATCAGCGCTTTGAATTGTGATTGTCTTCATTTTGTTGGTTTTTTTATTGTTAAACATATCGCAATATAAAGACTTTTTTTGATTCCGCAATACTTTTTAGAATATAATTTCAATAATCATGACAAAAAAGAAAACAAAAAAGACGCAAAGAAGCGCCCGAATTGCAAAATTAATCTTCTAAATCGAAGTGTTTAAGCATAAAAAACAAAGAAACGTGACTAACTAATGAAGACGGAATCAAAAACCAAAAAGAAAGATCAAGTTTCCAAAAAGCCAACAAGAAGACAAGAATTGAAATATATTGATTCATGCAAATCGTGCAACCGCCTAAAGGTTTATAAAGGAACCGAAACGGATTTTTCTTGTTTTCGAAAAAGAAGCGATTCAAGAAGCGAAGCCAAAAAGCGAAAATATTTCCTTCGCGAAAAGTGAAGTCAAGAAAGAAAGAAGCAAAAGCCGCAAATAAGCCGCAAATAATCGAATTTACAGCGCTTTGATAGGTTCCGAAGTCGTTCACGAAGAAGAACAACAAAAAACCGCTTAAAAGGCCCAAAAGATAAAGTCCGAATTTTTTCATTTTACAAATTTAAAAGATTAACAAGAAGGCGAAGCGCCGGAAAGAACAAAAACACAACCGCCGCCGATCGAAGTCAAATAATTGAATCCGGAAATCGGAACCGCGATCGTTGAAGGAATTTGAATTTTTATTTGAATTTCGCCGACTTCGTCAAAAGTATAAGGAAGAACGATCGGTTCGTTCAAAGCGAAAGTTTTGACGATCCTTTCGGTTCGTCCGCGATAGGTGACTTCGAAAGTAAAATCGCCGGCTTCAAAAGCCGTGAAACCGAAATCAATCGGATCGTTTGGAAGAAAACAACCAAGATCTTGAAAACAAGTGCAATTCATTTTTTTATTTTTAAGTGTTTATAATAGTAGAATTTGAAAATTCCGGAATTTGAAGAAGTTGATTTTCGACGAATTCGGCCGTCGGAAATTCCGGCGACAAAAAAGAAGAATTGACAAAAAGTCGATTAATATTATTTGTTTCGTCGATCCAATTCAAGATCAGGTCATAAGAATTTGATTCACAATAAAGATATAGTTCAACGATTTCAAAAGTCGGATTAATTAAATTCACGCCGTCCGAAGTTGTGTAATTACTATTTAATTGATAAGTGTTAAAGTGTCCCATTTTTACAAATTTAAGATTTTTGAATCACAAGTCGCCGAAATTTCGATTGAAAGATCAAAGTCGATCAAAATAAAAGTTAGATTTTTATTAAATTTCTTCACCGATTTCGTTTCCGCTTTCAAGACTTCAATCGAATCGACAAGCGATTGACGAAGAATCGTTCTTCCGTTTTTTATTCCGGAAGTCGGCCAAATTTTCCAACGAAGAAGCGTTTGACGAATTCCGGCTTCAAGGGCGAAAGGATCAACCGGCCGATCAACAACCGCGACAAGACGAAAAGGCGATCTTTGTTCGACAAAATCTTTGTTTTCGCATGAAGCGAACCTTTTATCGGCGGACACTTCTTCATAAAAGATAAAATCTTCGCGCCAACGAAAATAAAAGAAGCAACCGTTCGCGTCTGTTATTCCGCCGAATGTTCTTTCGTTTCCGTTTATTTCGATCGGAATTGTCACCCGGCCTTCTTCGTCTTTTCTTGCGTCAATTATATATCTTTCAAAAACGTCGTTTTCTTCAAGTATTTGATCGGCAATATTTTTGATTAATTTATTCATATTTTTAAAAATTCATTTTCAACGATTTCGGAAAGAATGTCTTCAAAGTATTCTTCGACTTGAATCGTTTCTTCTTTTGTTGGATTAAAAATTTTCTTTTTTCTTCGATCTTCGTTTCCTCTTGCCTTTGCATAATCTTGATCATTCACAATCGCAAGAACGACTTCGTCGCCGTCTTTTACTACTTTTAGCGATCGAATCAAATCGCCTTTGAATTGAAGATCAACTTTCGAAATTTGTCGTCCGCCTTCGCTTCTTTTCTTTTTCCATGCCTTCGACTTGTATTTTCCAATTTGTCCGCCGTTTGACGCTTTTCCGTCGTTGAAAATTCTTCGCTTCATTAAACCTTCAAGCCGCTTCGCCGTTAAAAGAAGCGCTTCGGATTCGCGCCTTTTTATATTTCTAATAACCGACGAAAGACCGTCTTTGAATTGTTTTTCATTTATGGCCATGTTTTCAACGTTTTATTTGTTTCGTAAAATAGCCGGCTGCAATTAATATCAAGCCAAAAATAAAAGCCGCAATAAGCCAAAAAGAGCCTTCCGGAAATCTTGAAGAAGTTCTTCTTTCAATAGTATTATTGTTAATTATTTCTTTTGTCACGGTGACGGTGTCCGGCGGACATTCGGCCGAAACGAAAATTGAATCACCCGGAAGACGTAAATATTTTATTTTTATTTGTGTTTCCTTATCATAAAAAAAAACGGTGTCACGCGATTCATGAAAAACGTGAAGCGTGTCAAAAGTTGTTCTTTCTGTTATTATTGTAGTGTCGCGAATTATTGTTTCCGTCGTGTTAACCGGCGGAAATTTAAGATCACAACGTCGGGCCGTCACGCAAGAATTCAAGGCCGTTAAAACGCTTAAAACAAAAACAATATTTTTAAAATTATTCTTCAATTTTATCTTTTTTTATAAAGTTGTTTTTGTGAACGTCAATTTTTTTATAAAGTAATGAAGCAAAACTTTTTTTAATATATCCTAAAAGGGACAAATTTTTCACCAAAGATAAAAGATTCACCAAAACAAGCGGAACAAAAACGGCTTCGTTTAACCAAAACAAAGACGTCGCGCCCTTGCTTAATTGCATGGCGAAATATAACAAAGCAACGTGAGAAAGCAAAGTCCAAAAGATCCGAAGAAATTTTCGCGTTTGAAAATCGTTTCGTTTCCATGCTAAAAGAACGCCGGAAATGTGATCGGCAAAAATTAAAGCAATCAAAGCATAAAAGGAAACCGCCGAACCAAACAACCAAATTTCAACAAAACCGTTGATCGTTCCGATTGAAAAACCGGCGAACCAAACCAAAACCGGCGCTTTCAAGTTGAAAGCAAAAACCGACGAAATTGTTTCGGTGAATTCCGTCGTTTCCGGAAATGTTTTCAAGGTTTCGAAATATTTCATTTTCTTTTGATTATAGGTCGCGAATAAGTCGCTTTTTTTGTTGACGTTATTGTTCGCGGTCTTGCCGCCGGTTTTGGTTTTGAAGTTTTTCCACAATTACAAGCCATGTTTTTAATTTTTACGGAACCGCTTCAACGTAATGATTGCCGGAACAAACGACGCAAATTTCGTCAAGTCTTGACATGAAGTCCGGAAGCGATTCGATTAATAATTTTATTTGTTTATTATATTGACTTTCGAATTCTTCAAGAAGAAATTCTTCAATTCCGTCGTCAATCATTGTCACCGGATTCAAACGATCGGAAACAATCCA
>Ga0307376_10001880_pt1 | contig 21576 bp, 15 predicted proteins | sample TR2MG_FD_202536 | JGI IMG/M metagenome (GOLD analysis project Ga0307376, IMG submission 202536) | Soil microbial communities from Risofladan, Vaasa, Finland - TR-2 | ecosystem: Environmental > Terrestrial > Soil > Coastal area > Acid sulfate soil | place: Finland: Risofladan, Vaasa | collected...
TTAAGAAGTTTAAATCTGGCAATGTGAAAAAACTATTATCGGAGATATGGCATCTTCCTGTCAATGCGCAAAAAGAAAAGCTTGAAAAGGAAATAATGGAGTGGAAAGGTGATCTTGAACAGATTGACGATATTTTACTCATTGGCACCAAAATACCTGAAATTTAGATTTTTGCAATACTTCGGGGGTCATTAATCCATAACTCATTTTTTTTCAGATAAGCCATAACCTGCTCAGGTGTATCAGCTATTTCCCACATACCCTTGTGTTCATACCTTAGAAAATTATTTAATATCATATGTTCCAGAAAATCAATAAGTGATTTATAGAAGTTAAGAGTATTAAGTATAATAATTGGTCCTTTGAAGAGGCCAAGCTGCTTCAGAGTTAATGCTTCTGTTAATTCTTCGAGTGTTCCTACCCCACCTGGCAAAGCAACAACAGCATCTGCCATTTCAAACATCCTTTTCTTTCGTTCTCCCATATCGGGTGTAACTATCATCTCTCCCAGACCAGTATGATCCCAACCCTCATCCTTCATGAAAGATGGTATGATGCCAGTGATAGTACCTCCATTTGTAAGAATAGCATCTGCAAGTTTGCCCATTAAACCAATACCGCCTCCTCCAAAAACGACATCCATCCGGGATCGTGCAAGAAGTACTCCAAGAGTTGAGGCAGCAATAGAATATTCATGGTTGATTCTGCTACTGGAGGAGGCAAATACACATATTGTCATAGGGGACAACTATATAGGCTGTTAAATACGAAACGTACAATTAAAACACGGAACTTGACTATTAGATCAGGGCATTAAGTTTTGTGACAAAATTGCTCTTTGGTACGGCACCAACCTGTTTGTCAGCTATATTCCCATCTTTGAAGAAGAGGATTGTAGGGATATTCCTGATGCCGAACTTAGCAGCAACCCCGGGACTGCTATCCACATCACATTTTGCAATAACAGCCTTATCTGAATACTCTTTTGAGATCTCTTCAACTATAGGTGTAATCATCCTGCATGGTCCGCACCATTCAGCCCAGAAATCGACCATAACGGGTTTTTCTGATTTGATGACTACTTCATCAAAGTTACTATCATTTACCTCTAATACCATAATAATATATAATTTAAAATTTTAATATAAACATCAGCCGCAAAGATAGCTAATTAACTTTATAATCAATACCAGGATGATCATCGAGAAATGATATTAGCTCGTTATTTAACCTTATGCGGAAGGTCCTGGAAAACATCGGGAGAGAAATTTTGTCATCCGGATCCATAAACAGGAATTTAAGTTCAGTTTCACCTTTATTTTCATGAATAAGTTCGTTAAGCTCATTAATCATCTCGTTACTTATGTTTTCGGCATTGATCTTCAGAGTAACTGAATTAATTAGTTCATCCTTTACGCTTGATAAAAGATTTATTGTTTTTATCCGTAATTCAAGTTCATCTTCTTTATATTTTCTCCTCTGTACCCTTCCTTTGATAAGAAGGTAATAACCAGTGATAAAAAACTTGCTGTTTTCAATATAATCTTTATCAAACATGATAAACCGGAATGAATCGGAATAATCCTGGAGAGTAAAAGACCCATAGGGTTTGCCATTCTTCCCGATTCCGTTTTTAGTATCAGTTACAATACCTGCAACTACAACATCCCTGTCGAGGTATTCACGAAGGTTTTGCAGATCAGCCAGAGTTGCAGATGTGAAAGTATTTATCTCCAGGTGAAAATCATCGAGAGGATGAGATGACAGATAGATTCCGATAACCTCTTTTTCCCTGTTGAGCTTTTCCAGTTTTGGCCAGTCTGGACAAGGGGATGGTTCAGGTTTCACCATATCAAAGCCGCCTGTTTCACCGAATAGGGATTGCTGGCTTGATAACTTCACACTCCTGGCATTGTTTCCATATCTTATCAGGCTTTCGATAAAGCTTGATCCTTTAGTATCGAGGGAAAAATACTGAGCCCTGATAATTTCAGGAAAACAGTCAAATGCTCCGGCAACAGCCATTGCTTCAAGGTTTTTCTTATTAAGTGAATTAAGATTAACTCTTTCAACAAGATCATAGATGTCTTTAAAAAGCCCATCTTTCTCTCTCTCCTCAATCAACTGAAGAACAGCACTTTCGCCTACTCCTTTTATTGCACCCAGACCAAACCTGATATTCCCATCCTTATTTACAGTGAATTTTAAATTACTCTCATTTATGTCAGGCCCTAACACCTCCATACCCATCCTTCGGGTCTCATCCATAAAGGTTGTGATCTTTTTGATATCACTGATATTACGGCTTAGAACGGCAGCCATATATTCAGCAGGATAATTTGCTTTCAGATATCCTGTTTGGAATGCAACAAGTGCATAACATGTTGAATGTGATTTATTAAAAGCATATTGTGCAAACGCTTCCCAATCCGACCAGATCTTATTAGCAATGGTTTCATCATATCCATTCCTGCTGCAACCCTCCTGAAACTTAAGTTTCATCTCATCCATTATGGAGCGTTTCTTTTTACCCATTGCTTTCCTCAGGGAATCAGCTTCTCCTTTTGAAAAGCCGGCTAACTGCTGTGATAACAACATAACCTGCTCCTGATATACTGTAATACCATATGTGTCATCAAGGTACTTTTCCATTACTGGCAGGGGATAGTCAATCTTTTCTATACCATGTTTTCTCCTGATAAATTTTGGAATATATTCCATAGGTCCCGGCCGGTACAGTGCATTCATAGCAATTAGATCTTCCAGCCTGTTTGGTTCAAGATCTCTAAGGTATCTTTTCATTCCGGTTGATTCAAACTGGAAAATTCCAGTTGTTTCACCATTACTGAAGAGCTCAAAAGTTTTCTTGTCATCGAGAGGAATTGTTTCAATGTCTATTTCTATACCCCTGGATTTTTTAATATTTTCGATTGCATCCTTAATTATTGAGAGTGTCTTTAAACCGAGAAAATCCATCTTAAGCAGACCTACCGATTCAACATGATTCCCATCGAACTGTGTTGCATAAAGGTCTGTATCTTTTGCGGTACACAGCGGGATATAATTATCGAGGGAGTCTCTACCTATAATTATTCCGCAAGCATGAACTCCTGTTTGCCTTATCGATCCTTCGAGTACCTCAGCATATTTTAATGTCTGGGCAATCAGTTTATTTGAGGATTCTCTTTCCTTTGCTAGCTCAGGCACCTCAGCATAGGCTGATGTTAGTGTTATTCCCGGCCTTTCAGGAACTAGTTTGGCAAGTCTGTCAGCATCGGGTAATGGAAGCTTTTGTACTCTTGCAACATCCCTGATTGCCATCTTAGCTGCCATTGATCCAAAAGTGATAATATGAGCAACCTTATCATGACCATATTTATTGACAACATATCTTAAAACCGCTTCTCTTCCGTCTTCATCAAAGTCTATATCAATATCAGGCATTGAAATGCGGTCGGGATTCAAAAAACGTTCAAACAGCAATCCGTATTTAATAGGATCAATGTCCGTAATCCTAAGGCAATATGCTACTGCTGAACCCGCTGCAGATCCTCTTCCCGGGCCAACTGAAACACCCATTTCCCTTGCAGCACGAAGGAAATCCTGAACAATAAGGAAGTATCCGGGGAATCCTATCTTAGCAATCATTTCCAATTCAAAATCAAGCCTTTCGATCTGAATATCTGTTAATGTTCCCCATCTCTCCTTTGCTCCCCGTAAAGTCAGAAATCTCAGGTACTTGTTTTTATCGGTGTAACCCTCGGGCAGGTCAAATTCAGGCATGATAGGGTCATGGTCGAGCTTATATTTCTCAATTTTATTGACCAGTCCGGAGACATTATCGATGGCATCAGGAAAATCACTGAAGATAGCACGCATCTCCTCTTCACTTTTCAAATACTCCTGCTTTGAATACCTTAACCTGTCAGGATCGTCAATATCTTTTGCAGTATTAATGCATATAAGCCTGTCGTGCGCTTCAGCATCTTCGGCGTTAATAAAATGGACATCATTGGAAGCTATCACCTTTACATTAAACTTTACAGATAACTTCTTAAAAGCCTCGATTACTTTCTGTTGGAGAGGAAAGGCAGACCGGTCTGCTTCCGGATCATAAGTCTCATGTCTCTGTATCTCCAGGTAAAAATCTTCACCAAAAATATCCAGGTAACTCCTGAGAGCTTCCTCAGCACCTGAAATTGTACCATTGAGTATTTCATCCTGGATCTCACCTGCCAGGCAGGCTGAAGAAGCTATAAGACCTTCTTTGTATTTTGTCAACAGCTCTTTGTCTACTCGAGGTTTATAGTAAAAGCCTTTTATCCAGGCAATTGAAACCAGTTTTGTCAGGTTTTTGTATCCGGTTAAGTTTTTAGCCAGAAGAATCAGGTGATCCCCGGAGCGATCCTCTTTCCCATTGACATTTTCAATAGATCTTTTTGCAACATAAATCTCACACCCGATAATAGGTTTTATCCCTTTTTTTGTTGCGTTATTGTGAAATTCTTTGACCCCAAACATATTACCGTGATCAGTAATAGCAATAGCTTCCATGCCAAGAGTTTTCACTTTATCGATCAGCAGCGGGATATTAGAAGCTCCATCTAGTATAGAGTATTGAGTATGAACATGTAAGTGTGAGAAAGCTGTCATGGGTAAAACCGGAATATTCAAATTGATCAGTTCACAAAAATAGGCAAAATTGGCTTATGAATTCAGGCGTTTTGGCAATGGTTGATAAAAAATGACAAAAATCCAGTATCAATAAAGTGGACCTCTGTTGTTGGAGAAAAAAATGATACAAAGCTTGGTCTGATACAGGCTGTAGCGGGGACTGCTATACTCATTCTACTCTTCAGCGTTGCTGGGGTCGGTACAAACATACTGGAAGAAAAGGAGAACGGGACAATTAACAGACTGCTTTATTCACCCCTGAAGGGCAGTAGAATACTTTACAGCAAAATGCTCTTTACTTTTTTATCTCGATACTTCAGCTAACAGCTATGTTCCTTTTTGCCTGGCTCTTCTTAAACATGGACCTTAACGTAAATATTCCCGGAATAATATTAATGATAATAGCTACATCTTTTTCTGTTTCAAGTTTGGGCACTTTCCTTGCTACTGTTGCAAAAACACGCCAGCAAGCCCAGAATATGAGCACAATTATTATTCTTGTAATGTCGGCTATTGGAGGAAGCATGATTCCACTGTTCATAATGCCATCTATACTGCAGAAGGTTGCCCTTTTGAGTTTAAATTACTGGGGGATCCAGGGATTTTATGACCTGTTCTGGAGAGTACTTCCATTGAAAGATATCCTTCCAAAAGTTCTAATATTAATGAGTATCGGTATTCTTTTGACATTGGCTTCTATCCAGTTGTTTAAGAAAAGGATTATGAAATTGCAGTAAGATTTTTTACAAAAAAGATCACCTGATTCATAAATATCTTGCAAAAATTTCATCTTAAATATTCTAATTTTTATATACCTACAATCTGGTTGCAACTTTTATCCGTTCGTGGTACTTAGAAGCCTTACTAAAGAGTGAGGCTTCTCTCTTTTAAGGATACTTAAAATCATATTAGCTGGACGGTTCAAGCTGAGTCACGCAAAACGCGACGAAGTAGCGCCTCGCATGGGACAGGGTCCTGTTACCCCTTTAATAAAAAATCCTCTGAATATTTCTACATTCAGAGGATTTAATTTATACAGTATAAGACTTATCTGTGTTTGAATACTATTGCTTGTTATATCAATAATACTAAGCTAAAATCATAAAATTATTAGGGTCTTAGTATATCTCTTTATCAAAGAAAAGCCTGGTTAATGGCGAATCACCGCCAATTTTAGTTGATGCAGCTTCGTAATTATCAGCATTTAAGGTCTGTTCGGGAACTGGATAAAACATACGTACAGGCACTTTATCAATTTGTTGTTTGTAATCAGGGGGAGCAAAAAGCCTTGGATAATCCAATCTTCTGTATGAATTCCATAAAGTATTTCCACGAAGCCAGTAGGCTAACCATGCCTGGGTGCCAATTTTCTGTTTCCAGTCGCTGAAAGCAGTAGCGTATGCTACCGAAGGTTGAGCTAAATATGCATCAGCTTCGGCAGTAGTTCCACCCCAGTACTCGATGGATGATTTAATAGCATTGTTATAATGTTCTTCAGCAGTTCCACCTACTGAAAGACCTCTTTCAACAGCTTCTGCTAACAGGAATTCAGCTTCAGTGTAATCCATAATTATCCAGGGTCTATTCGCCTCCAGGTGCATCGGATTCACATGTGAGAATGACGGATATCCATTTGATTGACCCTGTGCCCCTCCTAAATATACAGGAGGATTACTACCAACTACAGGGATGGCATAAAATTTAAGACGGGGATCAGTAACCGTAACAATTAAAATACTTGTGTCGGGAATAGGGGTAGATGGCTGCATTGCATCAATTATATTGGAAGTTACAACATAGTCATCACGGCCTGATGCAACAAAATCAACATACTGCTGATTCTGGTTGGGAGATGCAGACAGCCAGTTCATCGTCATAACATCACCTGAAGTGAAAACATTTGGAGCGGCATCTTCAATAACTGTTTTTGAATAACCGGCATCTGTATCATAAAGCATTAACCCCATCCTGAGCTTTAAAGTGTTTGCAAACTTATACCAATTCTCAGTTTCTGCTCCTGTACCCCCGAAGATATTATCATATCCAGAAGGCATGCCAGCTTCAGAAATAGTCAACTTCTCCATTGCTATGTTCAAACGGTTTATCAAGTCTTTATATATGGTTGAGCCATCATCGTACACAGGGGATGGGAAATTATAATCGAGCGCTTGAGAATAAGGCATATCTCCAAAATTTTCAACGACATAACTCCACGCAAATACTGTCATTATTTCGACGATAGCCAATTGATTATCACGTTGAGCCTGCGAAGTACCAGCGAGTGGTTGAGTTTCCAATACCTTGGCAGCTTCTTTATAATTCATAAGAACAAGCCTGTACATAGCATTGTAAGTGGCACGAGGTATACCACGGGTAGTCATATCGTACCTGCTTTCATCAAAATAGGTAGTACTGGCAAGATGTTGCATCCACATCAATGTAACATTCAAGTTTACACTTTCCGTGGACATCTGAATCATAAATTGCCGGGTAGCTCCATTATATAACGATTCCCCAGATACCACAGAAAAATCCTTTGTGTTCACATTTAAGTCTTCCAATTTACTGCAAGCAGAAAACAACAGGAAAACCGAAATAATTATCAATAATTTTTTCATAGTTTTTTCGATTAAAAATTAAGTCTTAAATTCAAACTAAAATCACGTGTTGTGGGTGGTGGTCCTGTTGAGTAACCCTGGATATTACCAGCTGTCATTCCTGATTCGGGATCAGCATAGGGTAAACTCTTGTGTATGATCCAAAGGTTCGAAGCAATCGCACTTACTGACGCTCCTTTGATAAAAGTTTTATTTAGCAATTTGGAAGGTAGGTTATAGGTGAATGTTACTTCTCTCAACTTAACATAGCCAGCATCATATACAAATTCTGAATGAGGTAAGCAACCGGTTCCAAAAGCATCGGAATTAGTAGCATCAATGCGGGTTTTATTAGGGGTACTTATTCCTTCAACAACATTTACACCTTCAATAATGTAACCACCGCTATTAGCTTCATAGCCTGTGATTGCATCGCCAACAATCGGATCCCTTACAGGATTACCTAAATCATTGATAAAAACAGTCTCAGGATACAATCCGCTATACAAGCCATAATACATATCGAGCGAAAAAATATCTCCTCCTTTTTGCATATCTATGAGGAAGCTAAACGATGCGTTTTTATAGCTAAATGAGTTATTGATACCACCTGTCCAATCTGGAGTAAAGTTCCCGATAGGAATGTCGGCCGAAGAGGTTAAAATTGGGTAGCCATTTTCTGCATCGATAATCTTTTTCCCGTTATCATCATAGGTATAATCCTTACCCTTAATCTCGCCGTATGGCTTTCCAACTTCTGCATTCATGGTAACACCACTTTGCAAATTAACTGAATTCAAGCGATAGTTCGTAATTCCGGGATACAGGGATTTTACTTCGTTCCTATTCTTAGACCAGTTAACAATAATATTCCAACCGAACGATTCAGTAGTTACCGGATTGGCAAATAATGTAAGTTCAATCCCTTTATTTTCAATTTCTCCGGCATTAATCATTATATTTGAGAAGCCTGTAGTCTGGCTGACGGTAAGAGGTACAATTTGATCCAGTGAGTTGGTCTTATAAAGGGCCAAGTCTAAACCAAGAAGATTATTAAAGATTGACATTTCAAGACCGGCTTCAAGGCTATTGGTACGTTCATTTTTTAGGTCCGGGTTCCTTTTTGAAGGAGAAAGTTGATTATTGGCACCATTCATCGCACTGTTAGCCAGGTAAACATCTAAAAGTTGACCAAATCCTGCAAGATTACCAACCTGAGCATAATTTAACCGAAGTTTACCCATGGACAACCAATTTGGTTTTACAACGTTTGAAAAAAGAAATGCTCCGGTTATTGAAGGATACCTATATTTATTATTATCAACAGGTAAGGTAGAAGCATAATCCTGACGGAAAGTTCCATCCAGGAACAAGAAATCCCTGTACCCAATTGATAAACTGGCATACTCGCTCCTGACACCTACTATTTGATTAACTTCTAAAGGCAGAGGTAATTCACTTGCAGTGTTTTGTAAGGAATAGACTTTTGGAATAAGCAATCCACCATTGGTAGCGTTAGAGAAGTAAGTATTGTTAGTTCTCCGTTCATTAAAGCCTATTACTCCGTTAAGACTAAAAAACTGACCTACTTTTTTCTTGAATTTCAACATTAAGTCAAAATTGTACTCGCTGAAAGTATTATCCCTGCGAATATAACCAGATGTTACTCGGTCTGGTACATTAGCAAGTCCAAAGCGTATAGAACTACTTCCCACAGCTCTTCTTTCTTCCTGCATTTCGTAATACGAATCGACTGAAATTCGGCCAAAAATATCTAACCATTCTGCAGCTTTATAATTAACCGAGGCGTTTCCTATAAAACGATCTCTGCTATCAGTTTCATAGTTCTCATAAGCATCCCAATAGGGATTATTGGAATAAATTGGACCATCTAATGATGACTTATAATTCCACGTTAAATTTCTTTTGGTAAGTTCATAAACAGTTTTCAAGTCTTTAAAATCGAGATTCGTTTGTTGCCACTGGCGAAAATTGGATATTATATTGCCATTATATCCTGTTGCATTACGGCCCTTCCCATTTTGTTTAATGTAAGTGGCTATACCGGAAACTGTAAATCTTTTGTTGACATTCCACTGTCCGTTAAGTGTCACATTATTTCTTTTTAAAGAGCTATTAGGCTGCAAACCCTTGGTGTTATAATTGGTATAAGATAGTCTTACAGAACTAAAATCAGTAGCTTTTTCAATTGCAATTGTATTCGTATAAGTTAATGGTGTTTCAAAGAAAGTGATAGGGCCGTTTTTTGAAAATTCCCAGGGTTTCGATTGTTTGTACCAGGGTGATTCAGGGTCAACTGAATACCAGCCCCATACAGGTTGTCCATCGAACCTAGGGCCGAACGATGCGTCTTCAGTCGTTTGTACCCATCTGACTAAAGGATCATTGATCGGATCACTTGTTGTAAGGCTTCCTGTAGTAGTCCTCATGGCAAAAGGAGGAGGATCTCCGTAACCATAACCGGCACCATATTGATCCTGATAGGTAGGAAAAGTTGATTTATCAATTGTGCTGAAAGTGAAGCCTGAACTCAGTGAAACTCCAATAGGAGCTTTCTCTCCTTCTTTTAGTATTGCCCCTCTTTTGGTGGTGATCATTATAACACCAGCCGATGCACGGGAGCCATACAATGCTGTCGCTGCTGAACCTTTCAGAACATTGATGGATTCAATGTTTTCAGGGTCAATATCAGATGCAGCATTCCCATAATCATATCCGGCACCACTAGCAGCCTGACTTGAGGTTACTCCAACATCAGTGTATTTTCCAATGTTATTATTGATAGGCACTCCATCAACAACATAAAGGACCTGGTTGCTGTTTACAAGTGATTTGCTACCACGAATAATAACGTTGGTAGAGCCACCCATGTTTTGGTTCCTTTGAACCTGCACACCTGAGACTTTACCTGAAAGGTTGTTCGCGAAGTTGGCTGTTGCAACTTTGGAAACGACATCCCCTTTAACTTCCTGAGTAGCATACCCTAAGGATTTTTTCTCACGTGAAATACCCAGAGCTGTAACAACAACCTCACTCAAACCTAATATATCAGGTTCCATAACAATATTAATTATGGTACGGCTTGCTATCTCAACCTCCTGAGTTTTCATTCCAACGTATGAAAACACAATAGTTGTGACATTCGAAGGAACTAACAGGCTGTACTTACCATCAATATCCGTTATGGTACCGATTGTCGTTCCTTTTAATGATACAGTTACACCAGTAAGAAGACCTTCGCCTTCAATTGAAGATGTAACAGTACCACTAATAGTTCTTTGCTGAGTATTTGCTGATAGCAAAACTGAGCAAAAAAGTAAAAATAACAATAGAATTTTTTTCATGGTATTTAGGTTAATTTATTAAAAAAATACTTTAATCACCTTCTACTGTTCCAGAAAGTGACTAAGTCTCTATTAACAAAATAATTTATAGGATTCCGTCTATCTTGAACTAAACTACAGATAGATGTTTTGAGTTAATAAAAAGCTCGTTCCAATCAACAGAACATATATTCACATTTCTTCACTTTTACTATTTCTATTTTTTCCTGTTTTTGTGTACGATCATAATGATACTTAAAGCCCCATAAATGGAGGGTTTTCTCACTTACATTTCCAAATTAATATAAAATCCGGTTTTATAAATTCCATTTTTATAGTTTGTAAATTTTGTCGCAGATTGTTACTCCAAGAAAACAGAGTTCAGAGAAAGATATGGGACAGGTTCCTGCGTTGCAGAACCACGACAGTGTTGAGTGTTAAATTCTGGAGTCACATAAATATATTAAATTGAACAACTTGAATTGGTGGCAGCTATGGCTATAGAAATGTATATGGTCAATGTTCCCATTTCGCTCCGGAAATGGAAGAGGCTAATTATCCTGCAATACTTCTCGACTATGTTGAAGTTGAGTTCTTATTGTCTGAAGCAGCTGCAAGAAGTTATTCTGTTGGTGGGGGATCTGCTGTCTCTCATTATAACGAAGCTGTTACTCAGAGTATCCTGGCATGGGGTGGCACTGTTGCAGAAGCTAATGCCTATCTGGCTCAGACAGAGATCGGTTATGCTACCGGAAGTACCGCTGGCGATTTTAGAAAGAAGATTGGGCTGCAGAAGTGGATAGCCTTGTATAACAGGGGATTGGAAGGATGGGCTGAATGGCGCAGGTTTGATTCTCCTATTTTTAATATTGCAAGGAATAAAACTATTGACGATATTCCGATGAGAATGCCATATCCGTATAATGAAAATAACCTGAATCTGGCAAATTATACAACAGCTTCAGCTGCAATTGGAGGTGATGAAGTCTCAACAAAGCTATTCTGGGATATATACTAGAGTAGCTTTAAAGGCTAATTCTTCTGTCTATGGGGAATAGCATATTCTGATAAATAATGTGATGGGCGGCAGCAATTTTTGCTGTCGTTTCATTATATAGCAAAACAGATTAGAAAAATTGTATTTATAAGTCATTACTTCATACAGAATAATTAGCATTATTCATTTGTTCAGTAAAATATTTAAAACTATCTTTGCAGCCACAATTTTTAAAACAGGTAAAATAAACAAGCGTAATAATTAATGGCAGTTAAAATCAGATTAGCTAGAAAAGGTCGCAAGAAGCTGGCCTTCTATCACATTGTGGTAGCAGATAGCAGGTCGCCACGGGATGGCAGATATATTGAAAAAATCGGATCATATAATCCGGTTACTAATCCGGCAACTATCGAACTCGATTTCGAGAAAACTTTGGGTTGGCTGCAAAATGGCGCAATTCCTACAGATACATGTAGAGCTATCCTGTCTTATAAAGGTGTTCTTATTAAAAAGCACCTTCTGGAAGGTGTTAAGAAAGGTGCATTCGATGAAGCCGAAGCCACAAAACGATTTGATACGTGGGTGAAGCAGAATGAAGAAAAGATCGAAGCAAAAAAATCAAGTATTGAGAAATCTCAGGAAGATGAATTGGGACAGAGACTTACTGTTGAAAAACGTATTAGTGAAGTAAGAGCTGCAAAACTAGCTAAGAGAAATGCAGATCTTGCAGCTAAAGAAGCAGCAGGAGAAAAAGCTGAAGCTCAGGTCGGAGAAGAAGTTTCAACGGAAGAGCCTGCTCAACCACCAGTTGCTGAGGAGATTGCATCAGAGCCAGCAGCTGAAGAAGCTGTATCAGAGCCAGTAGCAGAGAAGATTGCATCAGAGCCAGCAGCTGAAGAAGCTGTATCAGAGCCAGTAGCAGAGAAGATTGCATCAGAGCCAGCAGCTCAAGAAGCTGTATCAGAGCCAGTAGCAGAGAAGATTGCATCAGAGCCAGCAGCTGAAGAAGCTGTATCAGAGCCAGTAGCAGAGGAGACTTCTTCAGAACAATTAAATGAGGAAACTATATCAGGACCAGTAGCTGAGTCGGCTTCTTCAGATCAGGTTGCAGAAGATAAGCCCAAGGAATAGAGCAGTCATAGGGTTCGACGATCCAATGACTTATAATAGTAACATATTACTTGGACGAATCGTTAAAGCCACTGGCTTTGAAGGTGCTGTAAAAGTTAAACTAGAGAGAGTCTTTTTTGAAAATATACCCCATATGGAATCTGTCTTTCTTGAAATTGAGGGAAGACAGGTTCCTTTTTTTATTTCAAATTTGGAATATAACGGAGCAGATATTCTGAAGCTGAAATTTGAAGGATACGATTCACTTGAAAGAATCAGAGAATATAGCGGTTGCCGTATCTTTTTAACTTCCAATGATCCTGTGCGGAATAATTTAGAAGATACTAAAAACCTTGCAGGATATAAGGTGTTACTTGAAAATAATACAGTACTTGGATCAGTAACAGAAGTAATTAAGAATCCAGGACAATCGCTTTTAAAAATAATCTCCCTTGATAATAATGATATTCTTATCCCTTTTCATGAACATTTTATAGTTAGTATTGATATCAAAGACAAGATTATTGTAATGGATATCCCGGAAGGCTTGACCGAAATAAATTGAAAATTAAGTTACAGTTTGGTGCAGCTTTTATTTTTAAATCATGTCTTTAGTAAGTATTCTTTAAAGTTGAATTAACCTATAATATTATGAAAAGAGCAATTATCTCATCCGTATTTCTTTTTGCATTAGCTGTTGCAGCTTGTTTTTCAAATAGCAAGTCAGATGTTAAGGAAACCAGAGATGTTTCAGGTTTTACTAAAGTCAGTTTTGGTGTCTCTGGTGATCTATATATCAATCTGGGAAGTGAGTTTTCAGTGGTTCTCGAAGGTGACCGATCTTTGCTTGAAAATATAGAGACTGATGTTTCAGGAGGTAAGCTTGTAATTAAAAAGAGAAACCAGAGGTGGAACATAAATGAAAAAGTAACTGTTTACATTATAATGCCTGAGGTAAGGGGAGTAGCTGTTTCCGGGTCAGGGAAAGCTGAGATAAGAGATGCTGTTAAGACCGATGACCTTAATTTGAGTGTCAGTGGCAGCGGAAAATTATTTACTTCAGATTTGGTTGTCACAAATATAGATTGCAGTATATCAGGTTCAGGAGACATTATCTTAATGGGTAATGGAAACATAACCAATGGAGACCTTTCAATTAGTGGTTCTGGAAATTACAGGGGAGAAACAGCTAAGATTGGTTCACTTGGCATATCTATATCCGGTAGTGGAAGTTGTATTTGCAATGTTGCAGAATCGCTTAAAGCTTCTGTTTCAGGCAGTGGTAATGTGACTTACCTGGGAAATCCTAAAGTAGATGCTAGAATTTCAGGATCAGGGAGAGTCAGGTCAAAGTAGATTACTCTCTTATTATCTTGATTGTACCATCTTTTTCAACCTTGATGACAGGTGATACAGAATATTTTTGATGGTCATTTTGGCGATATTTTACAATATAATCTACAAGATGAGTAACAGACTTATCTATTTCAGAGAAATTTTCAGGGAATGGTCTCCCACTTAAATTGGCTGAAGTGGAGACAATTGGTTTCCTTAACCGGCTTATTAATTCATTGCAGAACTCATCATGACAGATCCTTATTCCTACGGAACCATCCACACTACAAACACCTGGAGATAAATTCTTTCCTTCAGGGTATATTAATGTAAGAGGAGTTTCGGAAACGCCGGTTAGTTCATATGCAATTTCTGGCATGTCTTTTACATACTGTTCAGTCATCTGAACACTATCGACAAGAATGATTAGGCTTTTACTTTCGCTTCTCGATTTTATACTATAGATTCTTTCAACAGCTTCTGAATTAGTGGCATCACATCCAAGTCCCCATATTGTGTCTGTCGGATATAGAATTATACCACCTTTTCTCAGGATGATCAGCGATTCTTTAATATCTTCATCGAAAACCATTTGACCAATGTTATACTGGTGCGCCTTTCTTAATGAATTCCCGTAGTTTCTTGTATTTGGTCAGGTTAGATTTTGCATATAATGAGCAGATCAAATATCCGTTACGACCGTCAAGGAATCCTCCTTTAACAATATATGTTCTGAAAAATGCCCAGAAACAGTGAATATATGGGGTAAAGATGGTGGCTTTTCGTCCTGCTTTATAAAATTCTTCAGCTCCCAGGAGGGTATATTTCTCAATTTTATCCAGATGATCCTGAAGCGAAATAAATGGCCAATGAAGAAGGTCACCCTTCAACTTGCCAATTTTAGATCCGTTTGACATAATAAATTTCTCATGAAGATTTAGTTCTCCCCATTGCCCTTGATCGGAATAAAAGAGTCTAAGTTGCCTGTCAGGATACCATTCTGAAAATCTGATCCATGTTCCACAATAGTTATTTCGCCTATTGAAAAAATAACCGTCATATTTCCATGGTTGGGTTTTAATAGATAAAATGGATTCCCTTAGCCTGTCGCTTAAAGCTTCATCAGCATCCAGAGACAAAATATTTTTGTAAGTAGCAAGCCTGAGGGCAAAATTCTTCTGATCGCGAAATCCATCAAACTTGTTCTTTACAAATCTTACATTGTATTTTTTGCATACTTCCTCCGTTCCATCTGTTGAAAAAGAATCAACAACAATGATCTCATCAGCTATCCCATCTATTGAAGCGAGACATTTACCTATTAACTTTTCTTCATTATAGGTAATAATTACCGCTGATATTTTAGGCATACACTTACTTCAGTTAGGATAGTTTCAAAATTACAATAAAATTCACTTAACGGCAACCAACATTCTAGACATTTAGATATGAATTTATGCAAATGGTTTAATGTTTGATTAACTGCTACTAAATGTCGCAAATATTGTGCTAGGTATCGTTATTCTGTAAGAGTGTTATCAACAATCAGTTTAATCCTGTTATATAAGTGATTAATAAAAGAATAGTGAATTTGAAAAACATATGAAAATGCTTAATTTGAAAATATTAACTTCAATTTTTTCATCCTTTCTTTCATTTCATTTATCACTTTTATCTCCTCTTCGACTGAATTCGCTTCAAAGGTTACAGAGAAACGGATAAATTTTCCTGCATCATCCCAAGGAACAGTTGATATTAATGCTTCATGTATAAGGAATTCGGAAAATTCAGATGCAGAGCTAAATTTTTTACCATTTTCAGTAGCGACAGGTGCTTTTACATAGCAGTAAAAAGATCCTTTTGGCTTTTTAGCATCAAATCCAAGATCCTTTAATGCTTCTACCAAAAGATCGAATCTTCTGGAATATTTTATTATTGTTTTTGCTGTTATGTCCGTATTCCTTAATGCTTGAATTGCTGCTTTCTGAATAGCTCTGAATTGTCCTGAATCAGTATTATCTTTAACAGTAGCATAGGTTTTTACTGCTTTACTGTTTCCACAAATAAATCCTATTCTCCAGCCAGTCATATTAAAAGCCTTTGATAATGAATGGACCTCTAGTCCAACATCCATAGCTCCTTCAACAGAAAGGAAACTGAGTGGTTTATATCCATTGTATGTTAAAGCACTGTATGGCGCATCATGAATGACAATAATATTATTCTTCTTTGCAAAATCAACTACATACTTAAAAAACTCAATACTTGCCACAGCACCGGTTGGATTATTTGGATAATTCAGATACAGTAATTTAGCTCTTTTTAAGACTGGTTGAGGTATTAGGCTTAAGTCAGGCAGAAATGAGTTAGATTCCAGTAATGGAAGGTCAAATACTTCCCCTCCAAGATATTTTGTATAGGTTGCAGTAACCGGGTATCCTGGAACGGTTGTAAGTAAAATGTCACCTGGATTAATAAAACATAATGGGAGCATGGCCAGGATAGGTTTTGATCCTAGGCCATGGATAATATTTTCTGATGGCATTAAACCTGAAACCCCATATACCTTTTCAAGATACTGAACTGCTGCTTCCTGAAATTCAGGTATCCCGTTATCTGCATACCATCTGTTTTCAGGTTTCCCGGCTTCTTCTGATAATGCTTTTACAACCAGGTTATCAGCTGGCCAATCAGGCTCACCTACCCCCATATCAATTAGTCCAAGTTCAGGATGGGCTTTTTTAGCTGCTGCTTTTGCTCTTTTGATAATCTCAAATTTGTAAATAGTAGTTGATTTACCAAAACTGGATCCACCTAGTCTTTCAGATATTTTATCATCAAAGAAATTTGTCATAATAATTCTTATGTAAACTTTTATACTGATGCTTTCTTCTCCCAGGCAAAAGTAATAAATGTATTATGTAGAATTATCAAAAAAGTGCGTAGTATTTCAAACCATCTTAATATTTATTATCAGTATCACGATTCATGCCCAAAAATTCACTGATTTTGATTTCGCCATCTCCACTTCTTCGTTCACCACTTTGAGCCAATTTTTTCGCCAACAATACGCTAAGGAACTATATGTTATCGCAAAAGCGATATCATGCAGGTTATCAGGCTATTAAAATTATATAATATTATACGGCTTTTCATCCTTATATTCCTATTTTTCACATCCGCACAAAGAGTTAGTTTAATTATTTTCAATGTTGCAATAAGTAGCGTAACTTTGAACTAGATTCAACTTTCCGTTCTTTATCATAATTGTTTTACAGAGAGAATAATTGTTCATTTAAATTTACAAAGCTATGAGCAAGTACATTTATTTAACCTGCAATCCTGAAGCACTGGTTGCTTCGATGCTCCCGCCGGTGGGTTTTGGTCTCTATCTGTCTACAGGAACCAAAAAACGCAACAAAGGTCAGACAATCTTCTTTGAGGTTGACCTGACCAAGATTCAAAGCTTCATTGATATGGATAGTATGAACAAGAGGTGTGTTGCCAAACCAGATGGTAGTCCGAAGAGCTCTGTTTATCTTTCCGTCTACAAAGTGATTGAAACTCTTCCGCTTGGAGCACTAAAAAGTCTCTATCTAACTACAGATCATGGGATTGTTCTCGAATTGAAAAAAGCTCCTTACGACAAAACTAAGGAAAAGCAAAATGCACTCCATCTTTATCAGGAACTATGTCCTGTAACTCCTCTTGTAGCCAGTAGTCTGGCTCCGTCAGTATTTATTAAAAGACTTACTGACGGATCAATTCCAATAGTTCTTCCCAAACTTTTTTGTGTTGAATTAATCCTCGGTGAATTAGCTGTTAATCCACTTTCTGGATCAGCAGAACATCTTCCTTATTCAAATATCGAGCACTTAAGAGATTGTCTTGAGATAATTGGAAGTGAATATGAAAAACATATGAAAACTGTTAATCGCATATTCTCAGGCGAACTTCTGTACAGGACAATTGATACCGGATTCTATGTGGGAACAAAGGAAGACATTGTTTATTATCCCTATCCTGAAATGGAAGAGCTTAAAAACATAAATTACGAGTTTTTCAGGGCTATATAGTAATAACAGGAATTGTTTGATATTATAGTTCATAAAAATAGGGATAACTCACACCAGAAATGTTTTATGAACACTTTCTTGTTGAGATTTTTTTAAAAACTATTACAAGAATAGTGTGTTTTCATTTGGATTAATAAAAAACTAATTTAGTTTTGTAGCGGCAATTTTTTTTCGGTAAAATGCCATTAATTTTTAATTTAAAATTTAAAACCATGATTAGTACTATTTTTTGGATTGTACCCATTTCAGCGCTGCTTGCGTTGTTATTTGCCTGGATATTTTATAAGAGCATGATAATTCAGTCGGAAGGTACCGACAGAATGAAGGAGATTGCTGCATACGTCAGGGAAGGAGCTATGGCTTATATCACTCGTCAGTATACAGTTGTGGGGAAAGTTTTTATTGTTCTTGTTATTCTGCTAACCATACTAGCATATATGGGGGTTCAGAACCCATTTGTGCCAATTGCTTTTCTTACCGGAGGTTTTTTCTCTGGTCTTTGTGGTTACCTTGGGATGAAGACTGCTACTCATGCTTCCGCAAGGACTGCCTGGGCTTCCTCTAAATCGCTGAATAAAGGTTTGCAGGTAGCATTGAGGAGTGGAGCAGTTATGGGATTGGTTGTGGTAGGATTTGGATTACTCGATATTGCTATTTGGTTTCTTTTGCTTAATAATTTGATCTTTACTCCTGAACATATGGAGACCGGCTTAAGGTTTTTAGGACTTACTTTTGTCAGTCCCGGAACTACTGACCATCATAAATTTATTGAAATTACTGCAACCATGCTTACATTTGGAATGGGAGCTTCAACACAGGCACTGTTTGCACGTGTTGGGGGTGGTATTTTTACAAAAGCTGCTGACGTGGGAGCTGATCTGGTTGGGAAAGTTGAAGCCGGTATTCCGGAGGATGATCCTCGCAACCCTGCCACAATAGCTGATAATGTTGGTGATAATGTAGGAGATGTTGCAGGGATGGGCGCTGACCTTTATGAATCATATGCCGGATCAATTCTGGCAACTGCTGCACTAGGAGCAGCTCTCCCGGCAGTTACAGGGGATCTTCAGGTAAAAGCAGTTATTGCTCCAATGATTGTCTCTGCAATCGGGATACTACTTTCTATTGCAGGAGTCTATATGGTCAGAGCTAAAGAATCTGCAACACCTAAGAATCTTCTGAATGCATTATTGCTGGGGACGGGAGGAAGCTCCGCCTTAATTCTTGTTGCTCTTGCAGTTATGGCATACAGCGGCTGGATAACATGGGGTGTTTTTGGGTCAGTGGTTTCCGGATTGATGGCAGGTGTAATTATTGGCCAATCAACAGAATATTATACTTCCGACGGATATAAACCAACACAGGGAATAGCAGCTCAATCACAACAAGGACCTGCTACAGTAATAATTGAAGGTATGGCTGTTGGAATGTTCTCAACTTGGCTACCAGTTCTAACAATTGTAGCAGGTATAATTGCAGCATTTGGATTTGCTGGAGGATTTAATGACTTTGCTCAGGGCGTATATGGAATTGGATTTGCTGCAGTAGGGATGCTCTCAACACTGGGTATCACACTGGCTACCGATGCATTTGGGCCAATAGCTGATAATGCAGGTGGAAATGCCGAGATGGCTGAATTGCCTGCAGAAGTGAGGGAGAGAACAGATGCTCTTGATGGTCTCGGTAATACAACTGCTGCAACGGGCAAAGGATTTGCTATAGGCTCCGCTGCTCTTACTGCTCTTGCTCTTATGGCAGCATATATGGAGGAGGTTAAATTGTGGCTTGGCAAGCTGGCCGATAAGGCTCCTGATGGATTTAAACAGATTGGTGATACTCTTTTCTATCATAATACTATCCCGACCGTACAGGATGGACAAACTGCTATAAGTGTTACCACTGCTGGGATCAAAGATTTTATAACGGCTTATGACCTTTCACTATTCAATCCTATTCTTCTTGGTGGAATATTCATTGGTGCTATGATGGCATTTGTTTTCAGTGCTATGAGTATGAAAGCTGTTGGAAGAGCAGCAGGTAAGATGGTTGATGAGGTAAGACGCCAGTTTCGTGAAATACCCGGAATAATGGATGGTAGTGGAAAACCTGAATATGCAAAATGTGTAGCTATATCCACTGCGGGTGCACAGAAAGAGATGATGGTTCCGGCTTTAATAGCTATTGCAGTACCCTTTGCTGTTGGGTTGCTCTTTGGTGTCCCTGGTATTATTGGACTTTTAGCCGGAGGAATGACAACCGGGTTCACCCTGGCAAGCATGCTTAACAATTCCGGTGGTGCGTGGGACAATGCAAAGAAATTTATTGAAAGAGGTAACTATGGCGGTAAGAAAAGTGAATGCCATAAAGCCAGTATTGTAGGCGATACAGTTGGCGATCCTTTTAAAGACACTTCTGGTCCGGCACTTAATATCCTTATTAAACTTATGTCGATGGTTTCAGTTGTTTTAGCAGGTGTTACAGTTGCATATAGTCTTTTTTAGACAATAGTAAAATCAAATGATATGATAGGGACATGCAATTGTATGTCCCTATTTTTATTTCCAAAATTTGTTAATTTTGAGGAAAGATTTGCAATGAGAATTCCTGAACTTGCCGATATTCAGTCTGCCCACTCCCGGATAAAATCCTACATCCATAACACTCCTGTAATGAGATCTCAACAGTTAAATGATCTTTTTAACTGCGATCTGTATTTCAAGTGCGAGAACTTTCAGAAAGTGGGAGCTTTTAAATTCAGGGGAGCTGTCAATGCTATTCTATCATTGACAGCTGAGCAGAAGAGTAAAGGCGTAGTCACTCATTCATCGGGTAATCATGCAGCTGCACTTGCTCTGGCTGCCAGGATGAACAATGTCAAGGCAAACATTGTGATGCCTGGAAATGCACCTGTTGTAAAAAAAAATGCTGTAGCTGGCTATGGAGCTGAGATTACATTCTGTGAGCCTACCTTGGAGGCTCGTGAAAGAACAACACAGATGATAATAGAAAAGTCAGGGGCTATTCTTGTACATCCATATGATAATTACAATGTTATTTGCGGGCAGGGAACAGCGGCACTCGAACTTTTAAACGAAAAAAAGAATCTTGAGATGATCATAGCACCAATTGGAGGTGGTGGCTTAATGAGTGGAACTTCAACATGTGTTAAAGGGATAAACAGAAGTATACAGGTGTTAGGAGCAGAACCAATTAATGCCAATGACGCCTATATATCATTCACCACCGGGAAGCTTACTCCATCAGTGAACCCGGTAACAGTAGCTGATGGATTATTAACATCTCTCAGTGAACTTACTTTCTCTATTATCCGTAAAAGTGTAGATAATATATTTACAACTGGCGAGGCATCAATTATTGAATGTATGAGGTTGATTTGGGAAAGGATGAAAATAATTATAGAGCCATCATCAGCAACTGTACTT
>Ga0307376_10001882_pt1 | contig 21562 bp, 19 predicted proteins | sample TR2MG_FD_202536 | JGI IMG/M metagenome (GOLD analysis project Ga0307376, IMG submission 202536) | Soil microbial communities from Risofladan, Vaasa, Finland - TR-2 | ecosystem: Environmental > Terrestrial > Soil > Coastal area > Acid sulfate soil | place: Finland: Risofladan, Vaasa | collected...
AAGGGGTGGGTAGGTCAACCCCGTCACCTTTTGCATCTCCGGCACATGCTTATGGTTCAGCTTGAGGGCATAGTGCCTGGGACTTTGCAGGTTTTCCCGGCCGGATCTTTCGTATGTCTCGATCATCCTCCTGCCGGCGCCGCTGTAGCCGGTGACCGAACAGCAGGTGACCGGGTAGTCCGCGGATACTACTCCCTCTTGAACCAGAGGATAAAGCGTCAAAATGAAGGCGGTGGCATGACAGCCGGGATTGGACACCCGCAGGGACTTCCGTAGCAGACCTCTCTGGTTCCTGTTCAGTTCGGGCAAGCCGTACGTCCAGTCGGGGTCGGTCCGGAAAGCCGTGCTGGCGTCTATAATCCGGGTCTTGCTGTTGCTGACCAGGGAGGCCGATTCTCTGGCCGCCGGATCGGGAAGGCAGAGAAAAACGACATCGGCTTCGTTTATCAGTCTCCGGCGCTCACCGGTATCCTTGCGTCTTTCCGGATCAATCCTGATAATATCCAGGTCCGGCCTTTTCGATAAATAACTATGGATCTTCAGGCCTGTTGTTCCTTCCTGTCCATCGACAAATATTTGGGGTTTCACGTATTCTACCTCCTGGAGAAAATCTTTCCCGCGACAATACCTTTGACCGCTGTCTACTCCACAATATTAGCCAATATATGCATCATCTTTTTACTTATTTCAGGTATGGGCTCGTTGTTGTAGAGTCGCAAGGCAAGATCGGCAATGTTGGTTGCTCCCTTTTCCAGATAATGCTTACCGTACTCGGCGGTGGCAAGAGAGGGGGTCCCGATGTAGCCTTTCTCCGCGCCCATCTCATGCATGCCGGTGATACCCTGCCTGATGCATTCCGCAATGTCGACATGGACAGGCTTCAGTGATTTATAAGAATCTCTTAGAAGATTGGGATAGTTATATTTAATGAAAGAAGTTTCCTTGACGTCGGCATGGATCTCTTTTCTGGCATCGCAACCCATCTCTGCCAAGAAGTTATCTCTGGGATTGTCTCCGGAAAACAGTATAGTACCTGCGACTTCAATTACTTTGACGGGGTATTCCTCCATCACCATTTTCCTTGCGTCAAGCAAGGCCTTGATATGAACCGGGTCAAGGTGATGATTGGCTATGACAATATATTTGAATTCGTGCCCGGCTATCGAGGCACAGATATCATAAACCAGGTTGGTCAGGGTCTCTTTTCTGAGCGATATGGTACCGGGAAACGCCATGGCGCTCCTGGTACAACCTACCGGTATGCCGGGAACAAAAACGTAATTCATTGAGGAATCGCGTTTCTCCAAAATGTTCAGGGCCATTTCGGCCATATCCGTAGCCGCATATATGTCTGTTCCCAGGGGCAGGTGGGGACCGTGTTCCTCAATAGGGCTGATGGGCAGGAAAAAGATGGTTCTGTCCCTGTCCAGCGCCGCGACGTCTTCCCACGTCATTTGGTCCAGTCTGTAGATGGTCATGCGGTCAACACCCCCGCTGTGTATTTAAAAGCTCGCCCCGTCAGGCCGTGTCGCGGTGCCGGTCTTTGCCGGTCGCTTGTTTTCCCGGTTGACTGTCTAGGTCGGCGAGGAGATCGTCGAGGATTTGCCGCTGGACCGGCTGATAGTCGAAGTAGGTCATCCAGGTTTGCTCTAGAAACTCGCAACGTTTTTCGCCGTCGCGCGACCACAAGACCAGGCCTTTGGTGGCGTGGTAACGGAAGCCGGGAGAAGCCTGGTTGAGGGCATGGATATCTACGGGAAAACCGGCCAATCGGGACAGGGTGCCTGCGAGATCCGAACAGTGGTCGGAGTGCCTTTCGGCAGGCACAGTCTCGTCAAAATATACGGCGACGTCCACATCCCGGAAAAACGAATCTTCCTCAAACGAACCGTGCAGATAGGCGAAAAGAATGCCCGGACATTCCTGCAAGAACCTGGTTATATCTTGGATTACGACCTTCCTTTGCTCCGGAGGGAGCGTGTGGCGGATATCTTCGTTAATTAGAAAGTCGTCATCATAGGTTTCCATTTGGATCTTTTCCCCTTTGGGATAAATAACCGGCGATATTGTTTAGATAGACCCATACGTCTCCAAGATTATCGCTCATCGTTTCGAATGTCGTTAGGGCTTCCTTGACATCGGCCATTGTTTCGGTTATTCGGTCTGGGTTTAGGTTGCCTGTCATTTTTGCCTCCAGCGCCGCTAATTCCTGAGCGGGGGCGCGCCGGTCCACCTCCCCTCCGAAGTCTCCGCGCAAACCACATTCGGTTCTATTGCCTTTTGTCCTGGTGGCGTCAAGTCTCTAAACATAATCGGTTGCTTCAACATAGCGTCGCATTTTTTCCTGTGATTTACGGTAACGATGCTTTTCTTCCCAACCGCTAGCATTATACCATATAATGCTAGCAGAAACAACCACAGGTCACGATGAAAAAACGGCTGCTATGACGGCAGCCGTTTTGGGCTCCAGGCACCGGGTTGGTGGGGAACTAAGCTTGCAACTGCGGCAGCAGCCCTTCAAAGAAATCCAGCGACGCCGGATTGACCAGGGCGTCCCGGTTGGATACCGGCCGGCCGTTGACGATGTTGGTCACGGCGCTCTCCACCTTCTTGGCGTTGAAGGTGTACGGGATGTCCGGCACGGCCAGGATCACGGCCGGTACGTGGCGGGGAGAGGCGTTCTCCCGCAGCGTCTTCTTGATCTTGACCTTGAGATCGTCCGTTAACTCAAAGCTTTCTTTGAGTTTGACGAAGAGGATGACTCGCTGATCACCCTGCCAGGTCTGGCCGATAGCCAGGCTGTCGGCCACTCCCGGCAGGCGCTCCACCTGGTCGTAGATTTCCGCCGTGCCGATGCGGACCCCGGAGGGCTTCAAGACGGCGTCGGAACGGCCGAAGAAGGTGATGCCTCCCGTATCGCCGTGTACCAGGATGTAGTCGCCGTGGCGCCAGACCCCGGGAAAATCCCGGAAGTAGGTATCCAGATATCTCTTGTTATCCGGGTCCTGCCAGAAGTAGAGGGGCATGGAGGGGGAGGGGGCCTCGCAGACCAGTTCCCCCTGGCGGTCCAGGACCGGCTGTCCCTTTTCGTCGTAGGCCTTGATCTTCATGCCCAGGGCCGGACCCTGCAGTTCGCCGGCGTAGACCGGGCTGATGATGTTGCCGGCGGCGAAACAGCCGTTGATGTCGGTGCCGCCGGAAATGGAATTGAAGTGGACGTCTTCCTTGATCTCCCGGTAAACATACTCGAACCCTTCCGTGGATAGGGCGGAGCCCGTCTGGCAGATCCCGCGCAAACGGGTCAGGTCGTGGTCCGCACCCGGCCGGAGGCCCTCGGCGCGCAGGAAATTGATATAGCTGGCACTGGTGCCGAAAACGGATATCTTCTCTTTTTCGATCAACTGCCACAGGGCCTGCGGTCCGGGGTAGGCAGGGTTGCCGTCGAACAACACCACGGTGGCTCCTACGGCCAGGGAACTCACGAGCCAGTTCCACATCATCCAGCTGCAGGTGGTTATGTAGAGGATGGCGTCGGAGCGCTTGAGGTCGGTGTGGAGGAGAAGCTCCTTCAAGTGGTTGATCAGGACGCCGCCCGCTCCCTGGACCATGCACTTGGGCTTGCCGGTGGTGCCCGAGGAGAACATGATGTAGAGGGGGTGGGAGAAACTCAAAGGAGCGAATTCAATTTCCTGCTCTTGTGCGGCCAGGAAATCGTCGAAGATGACCGCGCCGGGCAGGCCGGTGAGGTCGGGTTTTTCGCCTATGTAAGGGACCACTACTACTTTTTCCAGGGAGGGGATGCCGCGGGCGACTTCGCGGGCGGCGGCCAGGCAGTCGAAGGCCCGGCCCTTGTAGAAGTAGCCGTCGCAGGTGAAGAGGACCTTTGGTTCGACCTGGCCCAGACGGTCGGTGGCGGCCCGGGGGCCGATATCCGTGGCGCAGGAAGCCCACATGGCCCCGATGCTGGCGGCGGCCAGCATGGCAATGGCCGTTTCCGGCAGGTTGGGCAGGTAAGCGCAAACCCGGTCGCCTTCTTTTACTCCCGCCTCCCGCAAGGCGCGGGCCAGTTTTGCCACCCGGCCGTATAGTTCGCGGTAGGTCAGGCGGACGGTCTTTTCGGTCTCTCCCTGAAAGATGATGGCGGGGTGGTCGTCGCGGTAGCGAAGCAGGTTGGCTGCGAAGTTTAGCCGCGCACCTTCGAACCAGCGGGTTCCCGGGAAGCGGTCCAGTTGGTCGACCACCTGGTCATAACCGCGTACGGCCGCCATTTCGGCGAATTCCCACACGGCGGACCAAAAAGCGGGAATATCCTGTATCGACCAGTTGTAAAGCTGCGGGTAGGTTGAAACGGCCAGGCCGTGTTTTTGGTTGACCATGGCCATGAACCGGGTCAGGTTGGCCCTGTTCCTGACTTCCTCCGACGGTTCCCATAGTAGTTTGCGCATGATAATCTCCTTTCCGGCTGTCCGGTTATTCGGCGCCCCGGGGCGCTATACACGCGAGAATCTGTCTGGCCCTATTCACATGCGGCAGTTCCACCATCTGTCCGTCCAGCTGGGTGACCGCCGCGCCGCTCCTGGCGGCTGCCTCGAAGGCGGCCACTATTCTTTCGGCATCAGCTATCTCGGCGGCCGTCGGGGTAAAGATGTCGCGGATAATGTCCACCTGGGCCGGGTGGATGGCCATTTTGCCCTGAAAGCCCAGGCGCCGGGCCAGCCTGGCCTCGGCCGCCAGGGCGGCGGTGTCCTTGAAATCAGGGTTCACGCTGTCTAGAGGCGGTTCCAGTCCGCAGGCGCGGGATGCCGCCACCAGCCGGGAGCGGGCGTAAAAAAAGGCCGGTCCGCCGTAGCGGGTGCCGATGTCGGCGGCGAAATCGTTGCCCCCGAACAGGAGGCGCCGGACCCTGGGGGAAACCGCGGCGATTTCAGCCACGTTTTCCAGCGACCGGGCACTTTCAATGAAGGGCATAATTTCGGTTCTGCCCACCTCAAGGCCCCGTTCCCTTTCCAAAAGGCCGAGCAGCCAGTCCACCCGGCCCAGTTCCGCGGCCGACCCGGTCTTGGCCAGGACCAGACCGGCCAGGCGCACGCCGGTCAGGGCCAGGATGTCACCCAGGAAATACGGGCTGGTGGCCGGATTGAGCCGCACGAAGAATTGGCCGGAAAAGCGGGTCAGGAAAGTGCGGGCCGCCTCCCGGGCCGCAGCTTTCCCGTCCGTTCCGACGGCGTCTTCCAGGTCGAGGACCAGGCCGTCGATGTTCAGGGCCAGGGCTTTGTTCAGCTTTCTTTGATCATTCGCCGGGGCGAAAAGCAAACAGCGGTAAAGGTGCATCTTATCGTCTCCCCCGTCGAGAACTACTTGCGGTTTCCCATGCTGATTGGTACAATATTCTCTATGGAAACGGGGATTCCTCCCCCCATGGGAAAGGCTGATAAATATGCGTCGGATCATAATTTCCCTTCTGATCAACGGTTTATCCCTGTATGCGGCCAGTTGGCTGGTGCCGGGAATAGTCTTGCAGGGAGTGTGGCCGGCCCTGGTGGCCGCTGTGGTGCTGGCCCTGGCCAACACCTTCGTTAAGCCGCTTCTGGTTATCCTGACCCTGCCGGTTACGATCGTGTCTCTGGGGCTCTTCATCTTCGTCATCAACGCCCTGATTTTCCTGTTGGTCTCCCGGCTGGTAGCCGGTTTTCAGGTCAACGGTTTCGGGGCGGCGTTCTGGGGGGCTTTGGTCACGAGTATCGTGAGCTGGGTTCTGCACCTTATATTCTGAGGGGGGGTACTCCATGCTCTGGGAACAGGGACCCATTCGGCCGCCCAGCGAGGCCGGCAGTCTGCTTTTGCGGGTGACCAGAAACTGTCCCTGGAATCGGTGTGCCTTTTGCGCCACCTATAAGGGGGAACGGTTCTTCCGCCGGGAACAGGCGGAAATCCTGGCGGAAATCCGGGCCATGAGGCAGGCGGCCGATAAGATTGAAGAACTGGCGGGCGGCCAGATTACGGACGCGCTCATTCAGGAGCTTTACCACACCCCCGGCTACGGGGCCCAGTATTTCTACCTGGCCAACTGGCTGAAGAACGGCGGCCGGCATGTCTTTCTCCAGGATGCCGACAGCCTGGTCCTCCGGACCGGGGAACTGGTGACCGTCCTGCGGGCGGTCAAAGAGACCTTCCCCTCGGTGGAGCGCATCACGAGTTATGCCCGGGCCGGGACGCTGGCCCGCAGGAAGCCGGCGGATTTGGCCGATCTGGCTGGCGCCGGGCTTTCGCGCCTGCACGTGGGCCTGGAGAGCGGCTCCGACGAGGTCCTGCGGTACGTGCAAAAAGGGGTCACCGCGGCGGAAGAAATCCTGGGTGGCCAAATGGTAGTCGCCGCGGGAATCTCGCTTTGTTTTTACGTGCTGATCGGGCTGGGCGGCCGGAATTTTCAGGCGGAGCATCCCCGGGCAACCGCCGCGGTGATCAATGCGGTGCGGCCGGCCTTTGTCCGCCTGCGCAGCCTTTCCGTGCAGCCCGGCACGCCCTTGCACGAAAGCATGATGGCAGGCGACTTCGTACCCCTCTCCGAGGACGAACAGGTGGAAGAGATTAAGACGCTGCTGGAAGGCCTGGACCCTTACAACGGTCACCTGGTCAGTGACCATATCCTCAACCTTCTGGGCGAAGTGGAGGGGTTGCTCTCCCGGGACAAGGAGAGGATGCTGGACATGTGCCGCCGCTACCTGGCCCTGCCGTCGTCTGAGCGGTTGCTCTACCGGTTAGGCCGCCGTCTTGGAGACTTCAACTCGCTCAGTGATCTGTCCGGCCCGCGCCGTGCCCAGATGGAGGAGAGGCTCCAGCTTCTCCAGTCGCACGGAGGGGTGGAAGAGACCATCACCCGTTTGAAGCGCCGGTTCGTTTGAGATCCGGCGGTATTGTTTTCCGGGGCCGATTGCGGTAGAATAAGGCGGTAAAAAGAAGGTTTTTCTCTGGGGAGGGGTTAGTTATGGAGGAACAAGGGGCAACGAAGGGCACCTGGACGGTCAAGAAGGGCCTGGCCGAAATGCTCAAGGGCGGCGTCATCATGGACGTTACCAACGCAGAACAGGCGCGTATTGCCGAGGATGCGGGAGCCTGCGCGGTGATGGCCCTGGAGAGGGTGCCGGCCGATATCCGGGCCGCGGGCGGGGTGGCCCGCATGGCCGACCCGTCGGTTATCGTGGATATTATGCAGTCGGTTACCATTCCGGTCATGGCCAAGGCCAGGATAGGCCATTTTGTGGAGGCGCAGGTACTGGAAGCGCTGGGGGTGGATTACATAGACGAGAGCGAAGTGCTCACCCCGGCTGATGAACAGTTTCACATCGACAAAAATTGCTTCCGGGTTCCCTTTGTCTGCGGTGCCCGTAACCTGGGTGAAGCCCTACGCCGCATCGGCGAAGGTGCGGCCATGATCCGGACCAAGGGCGAACCAGGCACCGGCAACGTGGTGGAAGCGGTGCGGCACATGCGCATGGTGTCGGGAGAGATCCGGCATCTTCAGGTGTTGCCGCGCGAGGAGTTGATGTCGGCGGCCAAGGACATGGGAGCTCCCTACGACCTGGTTTTGGCCGTAGCCGAACAAGGGCGGCTGCCGGTGGTCAACTTTGCTGCCGGGGGCATTGCCACGCCGGCGGATGCGGCCCTGATGATGCAGCTGGGTTGTGACGGCATTTTCGTCGGATCTGGAATATTCAAGTCGAAGAATCCGGCGGCCCGGGCCAAGGCCATTGTTTTAGCCACCACCCACTATAACGACGCCAAGCTTCTGGCCGAAGTCTCACGGGAACTGGGCGAGGCCATGCCCGGCCTGGAAATATCGTCCATAGCACCGGAGCAGCGGATGCAGGAACGGGGCTGGTAGGGTTGAAAATAGGGGTTTTGGCCCTGCAGGGAGCCTTCCGTGAGCACCGGCGGGCGCTCACCCGGCTGGGTGTGGAGTCGGTGGAGGTCAGGAAGGCCCGGGAATTGTCGGACCTGGACGGGCTGATCATCCCCGGCGGCGAGAGCACCACCATCGGTAAACTGATGAACGAGGGAGAGCTGTGGGAACCGGTGGCCCAGTTTATCGCGGCGGGAAAGAAGGTCTGGGGCACCTGTGCGGGGGCAATCATGCTGGCCTCGGAGATAGAGGGTTCGGATCAGCCCCGCCTTGGGGCCATGGACATTACCGTAGCCAGAAACGCCTCCGGCCGCCAGGTGGACAGTTTTGAAGCGGGCCTGCCGGTCCCGGTGTTGGGAGATCCCCCTTTCCCGGCCGTCTTCATCCGGGCCCCCTACATAACCAGGGTAGGCTCTGCGGTCTCGGTTCTGGCCGGGTGGGAGGGACATGCGGTTCTTGCCCGGCAGGGTCCGGTGCTGGTGGCGTCCTTTCACCCCGAACTGACGGATGACCTGCGCCTGCACCAATATTTTTTAGACTTGAGCTGACAAATAGTTGTCAAGAGCGAAGAAGTGTAGTAAACTGGGTTAAAGCTTTTTAAACTCGATGCTGGGAATAGTAGCCCGAAAGTGGTGTTCCAAGAGAGCCGGAGCCAGCTGGAAACCGGTAGCATCGCCCGGGTGAATCCGTCCCGAAGAGGCTGCGCCGAAATAAGAGTAGGTGCAGACGGTTAGATGGCCGTTATTCATGGCGAGGGGACCGGTCTCGTTATACGTCCGGTCAAACAGGGTGGCAACGCGGGAGAAAAGACTCTCGTCCCTTTACGGGGCAGGAGTCTATTATTTTTTATACACATACCCCCGTTTAAAAGACCCACCTGCGGTGGGTGCCCGGGTTTTGGGAAGCGGTGAATTCTTCAATTACCTCTGACTGAAGTCAGGGGTATGACCCACCTACTTCGGCAGGTGGTCGTTGATACCGCCGTTGTATTGTTACTATATTTTAAGGGGGAGAGGTTTTTGCAAGACAAGAGTTACCTGATGATTCCCGGACCCACCCCGGTGCCGCCCCGGGTCATGGCTGCCATGTCCCGGCCGATGGGAGGCCATCGTAGCGAGGAATTCGCCGCCTTGCTGGAACGCCTGGAGGAGAGGTTGCAGACCCTCTTCGGGACCAAAAACCAGGTCTTCATCCTTACCAATTCCGGAACCGGCGGTTTGGAGACGGCCATCGCCAACACGGTGAGCCCGGGCGACCGGGTTCTGGCCTTGGTCACCGGCAATTTCGGCGAGCGTTTCGCCAACATCGCCCGGGCCTATGGGGCAGAGGTCGTGGAAGTAACCTCCACCTGGGGCGAGCCGGTGGACCTGGCCCGGGTATCCCAAGCGCTCGAGCAGGGGGACTTCAAGGCCGTTTTAGCCACCCACAACGAGACCTCCACCGGCGTGGGCAACGACATTGCGAGTATTGGCCGCCTGGTGTCCCCCACGCCCGCACTCCTCCTGGTGGACGGGGTGAGCAGCATCGGGGGCATGGAGATCAGGGTAGACGAGTGGGGGGTGGATATCCTTTGCACGGCTTCCCAGAAGGCCTTCATGCTGCCGCCCGGTCTGGCCATGGTCTCCGTGAGCGACAAGGCCTGGGCGCAGGTGACCCAAAACCGCTCGCCCCGCTTCTACTTCAGCCTGCCAGCCCACCGGAAGTCGCTTTTGAACTGGAACACCGCCTATACGCCGGCCGTCTCGCTGTTCTACGGCCTGGAAGCGGCGCTGGAAATGATCTTTACCGAGGGACCGGCCAACGTGTACAAGCGCCACATCCTGCTGGGCCGGGCCGTGCGCTCCGCGGTGCGGGCGATGGGGCTCAAGACCCTGGCCCGGGATGCGTGGGCATCTCACACCGTTACCGGCATCTGGGCCCCCGATTCTATCGCGGCCGACGACATCCGCAAGGATCTCCGAAAGCGGTGGGGAGTAGTTTTGGCCGGCGGTCAGGGTGTCCTGAAGGGAAAGATCTGGCGGATGGCCCATATGGGGTTTGCTGATCAGATGGATGTTCTCATCGGCATCGGCGCTCTGGAAATGGCTCTTTTCCGCAAGGGGTATCCACTCTCCCTGGGCAAGGGCCTTGCGGCACTCGAGGAAGTTTTCCTGGAGGTGGAATAAGGTGAAGGTGCTGGTATTGGACAATGTGGCCGAAGAGGGCTTGGTGCCGCTGCGGCAGGACCCGGAACTGGATATCGACGTCCGGGGCAAAATGAGTGAAGACGAGCTTTGCGCCATCATCGGCGGGTATGAGGCCGTTATAGTGCGTAGCGCCACCAAGATTACCGCCCGCGTGCTGGAGGCCGGCAGGCTCTTGAAAGTGGTTGGCCGGGCCGGGGTGGGTGTGGACAACATAGACCTGGATGCGGCTACCCGGCAGGGGGTTCTGGTAGTCAACGCCCCCGACGGCAACACCATCGCGGCGGCCGAACATACCATGGCCCTGATGCTGGCCCTGGCCCGCCTGATTCCGCAGGCTTGCAGTTCTTTGCGGGACGGCCGCTGGGAGAAAAAAGCCTTTGTCGGGGTGGAACTCAAGGGCAAGACCCTCGGTGTTCTAGGCCTGGGCCGGATCGGTTCGGAGGTAGCCAAGCGGGCCCTGGCCATGGAGATGCGGGTTGTGGCCTATGACCCGTTTATCAACGAGGACAAGGCCGCGCTCATGGGGGTGGATGTTCTCTCTCTGGACGAAGTGTTCAAAGAGGCTGATTTCATCACGTCGCACCTGCCTCTGACTCAGGATTCCCGCTATATAATTGATGACCGGGCCTTCGACCTGATGAAGAAGGGCGTGCGCATCATCAACTGTGCCCGCGGCGGCATAGTGGACGAGGCCGCCCTGGTCCGCGCCCTGGAGTCGGGCCTGGTGGCGGGGGCGGCCCTGGATGTTTTCGAAAAGGAACCGGCTACCGATCACCCCCTATTGCAGTTTCCCAACTTCATTGCCACACCCCACCTAGGCGCCTCGACACGGGAGGCCCAACTGGGCGTGGCCGTGGACGTTTCCAAGGAGATAGTGGCGGCATTGAAAGGCCGGCTGGTCAAAAACACGGTGAATGTGCCGTCCATCAACCCCCAGTCCCTGGCCATGATCAAGCCGTTTTTGGCCCTGGCGGAAAAGCTGGGCCGCTTCCTGTCACAGGCTGTGAGCGGGCGTATGAAAAAGGTTGAGGTTACGTACAGCGGCGAGCTTTTGCAGTACGAGGTGACGCCGCTCACCACCGCCGTGGTCAAGGGGCTTTTGGACCCCATCCTGCAGCAGGGCGTCAATTACGTAAATGCCACCCTGCTGGCCAAAAACCGGGGCATCCAGGTCTTCTCCACAACCGCCCAGAACGGAGGGTACAACAACCTGATCACGGTGCGGGTGGTGACGGACCAAGAGGAAATGACCATCGCAGCCACGGTTTTCCACGGGTCGGACTTCCGGCTGGTCTCAGTGGACGGCTACCGCATGGATGCCGTGCCCGACGGCCACATGCTCTACATCCCCCACATTGACCGCCCCCGCATTATCGGGCCGGTGGGCAGCCTCATCGGCTCCCACAACATCAACATAGCCGGTATGCAGGTCGGCCGCAAGGTAGTCGGCGGCAAGGCCATCATGCTGTTGCAGGTGGATGCCGAAGTTCCGGACGAAACCCTGCAGGAGATCACGCGCCTCGACGGTGTGCTGGGAGCCAAGAAGCTGTACGTATAAAACATATGGAGACGAAGATCATCCTGGCCAGACACGGTTTGACCGAATGGAACGTTCAGGGCCGCTACCAGGGCCGGCAGGAATGCCGGCTGTCCGAACAGGGTAAGCTGGAGTCGGGCGCCCTGGCGGTCGCGCTGGCTCCGGTTCCCCTGGTCGGCGTCTATACCAGCCCGCTTTCACGGTCCGCTGAAACGGCCCGGATGGTGGCCCGGAGGCATGGTCTGGACGTGGTGGCATTGCCCGGCCTGACCGAGATCTGCCACGGGGACTGGGAGGGGCGACTGGTCGGGGAGGTGGCTCGCCAGTGGGGGGGGCTCCTGGCCCGCTGGCGGGCCACTCCTTACGATGTGCGCATGCCGGGCGGGGAGACCCTGGCCGAGGTCGAGGAACGGGTGTGGCCCGCTTTGGAACAGGTAACCGTAAACCATCCCGGCCGGACGGTGCTGCTGGTGACACACGATACGCCGCTGCGGGTGATTCTCAAACGTATCCTTGGTTTGACGGAGGACGGGTTTTGGCGCCTCCGGCTGGACAACGCAGGGCTCAGTGAACTGGGATTCCGGGCAGACTCAGGCTTCCGGGTGCTGAGACTGAACGATACCTGCCACCTGCAAGGCCTGCCCGGGCACGATCAGGAGGCGCTCTAGCGAGAGCCTGGAGGGATTTTCATGTTGGATTTGAAGTTCGTGCGGCAAAATGCCGCGCAGGTGCAGGCGGCCCTGGCCAAGAGGGGGATTCCCGTCACCCTGGACGAGTTCCTGCAACTGGACGAAAAGAGGCGCCGGCTCCTTTTCGAGACCGAGCAGATGAAGAACCGGCTGAATACCGTGTCCGCTGAAATCGGCCGGCTCAAAAAAGCCGGTGTCGATAGTGGCGGGATGCAAAGCCAGATGCGCGAACTGTCCCAGCAGATAAAGGAAATGGACGACGAGGTCCGCGGGGTGATTGATGCCCTTAACGAGATCCTGCTATCCCTGCCCAATCTGCCCGACGAATCGGTGCCGGTGGGGGCGGATGAGCGGGGCAACGTGGAAGTTCGCACCTGGGGCACCATTCCCGCTTTCCCCTTTGAACCCAAACCGCACTGGGAGTTGGGCGAGGAACTGGATATCATCGACTTTGAACGGGGCGGCAAGGTGAGCGGGGCGCGCTTCTCCTTCGCCAAGGGGCTGGGGGCCCGCCTGGAGCGGGCGCTGATCAGCTTCATGCTGGATCTGCACACTTCCCGCGGTTACACCGAGATATTCCCGCCTTTTTTGGTCAATCGGGAGAGTATGATCGGCACTGGTCAATTGCCCAAGTTTGCCAACGAGATGTTTCGGGTGGAGAACGCCGGATACTACTTGATTCCCACGGCCGAGGTGCCGGTGACCAACCTCTTCCGGGGAGAAGTGCTGGAGGCCGATAAACTGCCGGTGAAACTGGCGGCGTACAGTGCCTGCTTCCGGGCCGAGGCCGGAGCGGCCGGGAAGGATACCCGGGGCCTTATCCGGCAGCACCAGTTCAACAAAGTGGAACTAGTCAAGTTTTGCCGGCCGGAGGACTCCTTCGACGAACTGGAGAAGCTTACCGCCGACGCCTGCCGGGTCCTCGAGTTGCTCGGCTTGCCCTACCGGGTGATTGTGCTGTGCACCGGGGACATAGGCTTTGCCTCGGCCAAGACCTATGATCTTGAGGTTTGGTTGCCGTCGGCCGCGACCTACCGCGAGATTTCCTCCTGTTCCAACTTTGTCGATTTTCAGGCTCGGCGGGCCAACATCCGCTACCGCACCGGCCGCGGCAAATCCGAGTACGTCCACACCTTGAACGGTTCCGGGGTGGCGGTGGGACGGACGGTGGCCGCCATTCTCGAGAACTACCAGCAAGCTGACGGCAGCGTGGTCGTGCCCGAGGTTTTACGGCCGTTCATGAGGGTGGAAAGGATAGAAAAGAGCTAGCGCCGGGTACCTCCGGTGTTTCGGGAGAGGCTGGCGAGGCAAACGGGCGACAACCGGTTAAACTATGCGTATATATCATATGGTACAGTATGCCTGGTGTGGGGATCCACCTACCTGGCCATCCGCATCGGGGTGGCGGGCCTTCCGCCCGCCCTTTTTGCCGGGTTGCGCTTTCTGGCGGCCGGTTTTTTGTTGTTTCTGATCAACCGCTGGCGAGGCGAAAAAACATTCCACGACTGGGCTGCTGTCCGCACCCGGATAGTGGTAGGTATTCTCCTGCTCTTTGCCGGCAACGGACTGGTGGTATGGGCCGAGGAATGGGTATCCTCGGGTACCGCAGCCCTCCTGGTGGCCACCGTACCCCTCTTTATGGCCGTAATGGATGCACTAACGCCGGGCGGGAAGAAGAAAACCAGCCTCCTGAGCTGGATGGGCCTGGCCGTGGGGTTTGCCGGGGTGGCGCTCCTGACCGGCCAACCGCATGCCGGCGCGCGGGATGAACGGGCCGTGGCCGGGCTCCTTTTGGCCTCCTTTTTCTGGGCGGCCGGCTCGGTTTACGCCCATCGCCGGGAAATGACCGGCTCGATTCTGGGCGGGGCGGCCGTGGAGATGCTGGCCGGCGGGGCGGCTCTGAGCCTGGTTGGTTTGTTGACTGGTGAGGCGCCGCTTTTCCATCCCAACCCGCAGGGATGGGAGGCCCTGGCCTACCTGGTCGTCTTCGGGTCCCTCCTGGGGTACACCTCCTACGCCTATGCCTTGCAGCACCTGCCGGCGGCCCGGGTGGCGACCTATGCCTACGTCAATCCCGTGGTGGCGGTGATTTTAGGGAGTCTGGTGCTGCACGAGGCCTTTACGGCCCGGGTGGGGCTGGCGGCAGCGGTTATCCTGGGCGGGGTTGTGATGGTGCAGGGTGCCGGGTGGCTGCCCGTGGTGAAGCAAAACGCCTGGTTCCGGAGGGGATAGACATGGTTTTGGCGCTGGACAATATCGAGGTACTGGACCTGTCCCGCCTGTTGCCGGGGCCCTATTGTTCGATGATTCTGGCCGATTTCGGGGCCCGCGTCCTGAAAGTGGAAGATACCGGACGGGGCGATTATTTCCGAACCATGTCCGCCCTGGCCGGTGGCTACCAGACCGTCAACCGGAACAAGAAAAGTTTGGCCCTCAACCTAAAAGATCCTCGGGGCCGGGAAATATTTTACCGCCTGGCGGCGCGCGCCGACGTGGTCCTGGAGGGGTTCCGGCCAGGGGTGACGGCCCGTCTGGGGGTGGACTATTCAACCTTGCAAAAGTTGAACCCCCGCCTGGTCTATTGTTCCCTGACCGGTTATGGACAGGAGGGCCCGCGCTCCCAGAGTCCGGGCCACGATTTGAACTACATCGGACTGGCCGGCATCCTGGGTTTGACCGGCGCTGCCGGCGGTCCGCCGGTCATCCCATCGGTGCAACTCGCCGACCTGGGCGGGGGCGCCCTCTGGGCGGCCATAGCGATCCTGGTGGCTCTCCTGGCCCGGGAGAGGACGGGGCAGGGCCAATATCTCGATGTGGCCATGCTGGACGGCACTCTGGCCTTTCTGCCGTTAATGGCGGAAGGTATTCTCGCCGGCGGTACGCCGCCCGTCCGGGGCAGTCTGCCGCTGTCCGGAGCACTGGCCTGTTACCGGGTGTACGCCACATCCGACCGCAAGTATGTGACCCTGGGCGCCCTGGAGGAAAAGTTCTGGACCGAATTCTGCCTGGCGTTGAACCGCCCCGGCTGGGTAGACCGGCAGTTTGGTCCGGAGCAGGAGCAGCTGGCTGGGGAAGTGGCCGAGATCTTAAGCTCCCGGACCAGGGACCAGTGGCTGGAGTTTTTCGCGGGCCGGGACGTCTGCCTGGAGCCCGTCTACGATCCCGGCGAAATTGCTGCCGACGAGCACATCAAGGCCCGGGGGATGCTGGGGCCGGGCCCGTACCTGGGCATTCCGGTAAAACTCTCCACCACGCCGGGCGGCGTCCGGGAACCTGCCCCGGGATGGGGGGAGCATTCCCGCGAGGTGCTGGCGGAATTGGGGTATACCGGCCAGGAGATCGATGGCTTCCTAGCCGGGGAGGTAATAAAGGAAAGCGGACAGTCCTGAAAAGGAACTGTCCGCTTTCCTGCTGGCGGAGAGAGCGGGATTCGAACCCGCGACACAGGTTTAGGCCCGTGTAATCGCTTAGCAGGCGACCGCCTTCGACCTACTCGGCCATCTCTCCACGTATTTATGCTCACGAGTGGCGGAGGGGGTGGGATTCGAACCCACGGAACCTTTTGAGTTCAGCGGTTTTCAAGACCGCCACCTTAAACCGCTCGGACACCCCTCCACGGTTGCCCGGTATTAAAACTATATCATACGGTGACCCCTGGTGTCAACCGTGCAGCCGTTCGGGCCAGACCATATCCCTGCGCCCAGACATCGCCTTCCGGTCGATAACGGCGGGGTTTTGTTCTTTCGTCTTCAGAGGCTTGACCATCTCCAGCGTGTAGAAAAAGACGTTGTTTGTTCTCCTGTGTTGCACGAATCCCGCTCGCGCGGCCAGGCCAACTACGCGGCGGGGGGGCTCGCAGTCGGGGGCGAGGACGCTGTCCGATACGGTGAGCCGGCCATTGTCTTTGAGCACCCGGGCTATTTCGGCGAGGGCGGTTTCCTGGTCGGCGATTTTGCCCAGGGAGTTTATCAGAATGACCTGATCGAAACGGCCGGCCGGGAACGGCATGTGGGTGGCATCCCCGGCCAGGGTAACGATGTTGTTAATGCCGCCCTCCTGCGCTGCTTTTTTAATGGTTCTCAGCCTCATCGGTTCGGTGTCCAGGCAGGTGAGCCAGCCGGGAGTGATGAGGCGGGCGATCTTCAGGGAAAAAAGACGGGGATCCGGCCCGACCATGAGGACGTAAGCGCCGGGCAACAGGCGGTGCTGCGCGAGCAGGCGGTCCGGGTTGACCAGGTAACGGCACACGGCCCGTTCGGCAACTCCCAAGGAGGAAAAGGCATAAGAAACCGGCCTGCGCTTTCTGATGAATTTCCAGGCACTTTGCAGGACAAGGATCGCCAGCAGGACCAGGGCGACCACTAAGGCGGCACGATGATACATACCGTTTATCCCCAGGTACTTTTTTTCTATTGTACAGGAAAAAGAGGTTTCCGCCAAAGCAGAAAAAACAGGGCTGAGCGGCAGCAGCCGGGTAAATCTTCGAAACCGCGGGACTTTGGCCTTCTCAGGCAGGATGGCGGCACCAGGGGAGCGAACGTTGAGGAAAGTATTCCCCGGTCCGGTGGGCAAAAGACAGACCAGCCTTCAGGTTGGGTCTTTTCCGTATATTCTGACGGGCATATCTTTGGGAAAGGGTGGCTCCATTGCTCAGACGATACTTGCCGTTCCTATTGATCTTCTTGCTATTTCCGGCCGCTTCTCCGGCCGTCTCAGCGGGTGTTACGGCGCCGGCATCCCCTGTAGCGGTGGTGTTTACTGTCGACTCGATCTCGTACACAGTGTGCGGACAGGTTTACCGGCTGGACTCTGCTCCCTTTATCGATCCGACCACCGGCCGCACCATGGTGCCCGTGCGCTACCTGGCCGGCGCTCTGGGCGTAGCGGTGCCGGATATTACCTGGGATCCGGCGACGGCTACGGTAACTTTGACGCTGTATAGGGGGCTTTTCTTGACCACGCTGTATCTAACCGCCGGTTCGGATATGTTGAGCGTGGACACGGGACCCCGGCGGGGATCGGGTATCGAAATGCCCGACCATATCGTACAGGTGCACATGGACGCGGCAGACCGGATTGTTGATGGCCGGACCATGCTGCCGGCCCGGTGGGTGGCGCAGGAACTGGGTTTTCAGGTCAACTGGAACGGGGTCAGCCGGCAAGTGATCATAACCAACGAGTAGCATGCCCGTTGGCAAAGGTATTCGATCATGGGATGAAAGCGTCGCCCGCGCGGGCTGTTACGATTCCACGGCACCTGTGGTGGCGGATGGTACAGCCCGGTGTTGGCTCAAAGCGCGGAAACGGGGTGGAGCGATGCCCAAAACCCTCATAATAGCCGAAAAGCCCTCCGTCGCCAGGGACCTGGCGGCGGTCCTTGGAAAGTTCGATAAACGGGAGGGTTTCTTCGAAAACGGCCAGTACGTCGTTTCCTGGGCCTTCGGCCACCTGGTGGAACTGGCCGAACCGGAGGACTACGACCCGGTTCTGAAACGTTGGCATATCGGGTCATTGCCGATCCTGCCCGGGCACTTCCAGTTGAACATCATACCGTCGGGCAAAAAGCAGTTCGGCGTGCTCAAAAGCTTTCTTCGCTCCAGTGCTATCAGCAATGTTATCAACGCCTGCGACGCCGGCCGGGAGGGGGAACTTATCTTCCGCCGCATTTGCGAGGCGGCCGGGGCCACCAAACCGTTCCGGCGGCTGTGGCTTTCCGAGGCCACGCCGGTGGCGGTCCAGGAGGCCTTCCGGAAGCTCAGGCCAGGACGGGAACTGGACAACCTGGCCGCCGCGGCGGAAGCCAGGAGCCAAGCCGACTGGCTGGTGGGCATAAACTCAACCCGGGCCTTCACCTGCCGGCACGGCCAACTGTTGTCGGTGGGCCGGGTCCAAACGCCCACCCTGGCCCTCGTGGTCCAGCGGGAACGGGAGATCCGGGCTTTTATCCCTACCCCCTACTGGGAGATCTGGGCGACCTTCCGGAAAGATAGCGGTGAGACCTACCGGGGTAAGTGGACCAAAGGGAACACGGACCGGATCACGGAGCAAGGGGAAGCCCTGGCCCTGGCCGGTCGCCTGGACCGGGCACCCGCCATGGGCGGGTCGGGGGAAGTCGCCCGGGTGGAACAGAAGGAGACACGGGAGCAGCCTCCAACCTTGTTCAACCTGAACGACCTGCAGAAAGAGGCCAACGTCAGGCACGGCCTGACGGCCAAGGCCACGCTGGACGCGGCCCAGGCCCTCTACGAGCGGCACAAGCTGATCACCTACCCGCGCACGGACAGTCGGCACCTGACGCATGCCATCGCGCGGGATACCCTGGCCGGCCGGGTGGGGGCCCTGGCGGCGGTACCCGAATACGCCGGGCTGATCCCGGCCAAGCTGCCCGTCCCGGGCAAACGGCACGTGGACGATGCAAAGGTGACGGACCATCACGCCATTATCCCGACGGCCGCCAAGGCCGACCTGCAGGGGCTGGCCAAAAACGAGCGGCTGGTTTACGACTTGGTGGCCCGCCGGTTCCTGGCCATGTTTCACCCGGAGGCCAGGTATGCGGTGACCAGGGTCACGACTGCAGTCAGCGGAGAGAGTTTCCTTTCCAAGGGCCGGGTCGAGTTGGATCCCGGTTGGAAGGTGGTTTACGGTAAGCCCAAGAAGGGGAAGGGCGACCGGGTGGAGGACGGGGAAAACGAGGAACAGAACCTGCCCATATTGGTGAAGGGCGAAAAGGTGTCCCTGGTGGAAACACAAGTGCCCGAGAAGACCACAAAACCGCCGGCCCGGTATACGGAGGCTACCCTTTTGGCGGCCATGGAAAACGCCGGCCGGTTCGTGGAAGATACGGAGTTGGCCGGCACCTTGAAAGGGGCGGGCGGAATCGGTACCGCGGCCACGCGGGCCGCGATCATCGAAACGCTGATCACCCGGTCCTATATCCAGCGGGAGAAAAAGACGCTGGTTCCGACGCCGAAGGGGGAAGGCCTGATCGACCTGGTGCCCGAGTCACTCAAATCGGTGGAACTCACGGCCAGGTGGGAAAACGGCCTTCTGGACATCGAACGTGGTGCGGCGCCGGCCGACGACTGGATCGAGGAGATCAAGAAGTTCACCAGGGAGGTGGTCCACATAGCCAGGGAGCAGGAGCCGGCCGGGCACGCTTTGGCGGAGCGCGGGATTGCACTTGGCAAGTGCCCTGTGTGTGGACGGGAGGTGGTCGAGTATCCCAAATCCTACGGTTGCTGCGGCTACAAGGACGGCTGCAAGTTTGCCGTCTGGAAGGCCATCGCCGGGAAGAAGATAACGGCCAAACAGGCCCAGATTCTGCTGGCCAAAGGCCGGACAGGTGTACTTAAGGGGTTCAAATCAAAGGCCGGCAAGAGCTTCGACGCTGCCTTGGTCCTGGGCCAACAGGGCAAGGTGGATTTTCACTTTCCCGGCGACGAGCCCGCGAATATGGGCCGGTGTCCGTTGTGCGGCCAGGACTTGGTGGAGGGGAAGAAGGGCTGGGGCTGCTCCGGGTGGAAGAACGGCTGCAAGTTCGTCATCTGGAAAGAGCTGGCCGGGAAAAAGATTACCCCCACCCAGGCCAAACATTTGATCATGAAAGGCCGGACCGGGGTAATCAAGGGATTTAAGTCCAAGGACGGCAAGGAATTCGCAGCCGCCCTCGTGCTGGGTCAGGGAGGCAAGGTGGAACTGGACTTCGTTAAGGGCAAACCTGCGGACCGGGACAGTATTGTATCGGTCCTTGGATCAGGCCTTCCCCGTAAAGATAAGGTAGAGCAATAAAGCGTTGAGTGAGACGATAACCGCGGTTATCACCCAACCGGTCACGTTTGTCGACGGTTTATTGGCCAGTGCCCCCATGATATCTTTACGCCTGGTGATGAGCATCAAGGGGATGATGGCCAGAGGCAGGGCAAAACTGAGAACCACCTGGCTCATAACCAGGGCCTTGATGGTGTTGATGCCCAGGCCGATGATAACCATTGCCGGAATCATGGTTACCAGTCGTCGGGCTGTTATGGGTATATTCAAGTTGACAAAGCCCTTCATAATGGTCTGGCCGGCCATGGTGCCGACCGCCGAGGAAGAAAGACCGGAGGCCAGCAAGGCCATGCCGAAGGCTCCGCTGGACAGGGAACCGAGCAACGGGGTCAGGGAATGATGCGCCTGTTCAATAGAGTCCACGGCCATCCCCTGGGTGTAAAAAACGGCTGCCGAAACCACAACCATGGCTGCGTTGACTAAGAAGGCAATATTCATCGCCACCATGATATCCATTCGTTCAAGTCTCATATGTTTCATTTTCTGACTATCTGTTTCGGGAGTCTTGCGACATTGAACCAATTGTGAGTGCAAGTAGATTACATGCGGCATGACAGTGGCTCCCAACATACCCACCGCAATCAGCACCGCGTCTCCATTGGGGAGGGAAGGTATCAGGGTGTGCAGGCCAACCTGCCCCCAATCCGGTTTTGCCAGAAATAACTCAATGCCGTAGCCAATACAGATAACCGCCACCAAACAGGCAATGATGACCTCTACGACCCTCTGCCCGTACTTTTCCAGGTAGATAATGAAAAAAGTTAGCACACCCGTAATAATACCGTCGTATAGCAGTGGAATATGGAAGAGCAGGTATAAACCCAAGGCGCCGCCAAGAAACTCTGCCAGGTCTGTTGCCATTGCTGCAATTTCGGCTGCAATCCACAAAAACCAGTTCGTCTTTGTTGAAAATACCTTTGCACACATTTCTGGCAGATTCGCTCCGGTGGCTATGCCCAATTTGGCGGAGACGGTCTGAAGAAAAATGGCCATCAGGTTACTCCAAAGAATAACCCAAACGAGGTCGTAGTTGAATCTGGACCCCGCACTGATATTGGTAGCAAAGTTTCCCGGGTCGATATAGGCGACACTGACAACGAAGGCCGGGCCCAGATATTTTAGTGATTGCTTAAAACGGCTGAACACTTGCGAGCTCTCATAGGTCCTTATTCTGCCTGTCTCAAAATCCCTTGTTTGCGATGCTATTCCCTCAATCTCTGCCTCCCTAAGCAAAGTCGACCACCTGTCCTTTTCCGCCGGCTTAAATAGTTAGCGACGTCTAACATTTTTCTACTGGTGTAAGATATGAAGAAAGGGGGAAAATGGTGAAGAATATGTGCCGGTAAAGGAACATATACATATTTGGAATAGCCATAACCAAAGCTGGTGACTTTATGGAAAACGAGGAATTCTTCACTTTTCG
>Ga0307376_10001886_pt1 | contig 21538 bp, 20 predicted proteins | sample TR2MG_FD_202536 | JGI IMG/M metagenome (GOLD analysis project Ga0307376, IMG submission 202536) | Soil microbial communities from Risofladan, Vaasa, Finland - TR-2 | ecosystem: Environmental > Terrestrial > Soil > Coastal area > Acid sulfate soil | place: Finland: Risofladan, Vaasa | collected...
TCAAACAACAATTAGGATTGATGAAGTTACATTTCCATTTATTAATGTAGACACATATAAATATCGCCCTTGGACTGCTAAAAATCAGCTTGAGCAATACAGTGAAAAGATAAATAAACCACTTAATACGCTTGAAGATTTTGATGATGTTCTTGAAAAATATTTTAATTCTTTGCGTTATATGGCAAATACAATTAAAATAGGATCTGCTTATGAACGATCGATTCATTTTCTGTATGAAAAAAACGATGATGGAAAAATCACTGAAATTTACGATAAAATTCAGAAAAAAGAAGAATACATTAATGAGAAAGAGATGAGAAGATGGGGAAATTATGTTGTAACCTCCCTTTTAGAATATGCAAAAAAAGAAAAATTACCTGTTCAAGTGCATACTGGTATGGCTTCTATGGTAGAGACAAACCCTGTTTATCTTATGGACATAATGAGAAAATTTTCGGATGTAAAATTCGACATATTTCATGGTGGTTATCCTTTTCATCATACAATTCCAGGTATTCTGACTCAGACATATAATGCCCATGTAGATTTATGTTGGATGCCTATTCTTAGCCAATCTGCTACAAAAAGATTGTTAACTGAACTGATTGAAATGAATTGCACCGATAAAGTCTTTGCATTTGGGGGAGATTGTGAAAATCTAGAAGGAACATACGGAGCATTATTATCAATTAAAGACATTCTAGCAGAAGTTCTTATCGATTTTATTGAAGCTAGGAAGTTTTCTTATGATGATGCCGTAGATATTGGAAACAGAATGCTATATGAAAATCCAAAAAGGATTTTTAGCTGATGAAATTCTTGAACTATGGATGGTTCTGAGGAAAATATTATGGAAGATGAGAATTATACATTAGCATCGAAATCTACATTTAAATCCTATATATTTTTTTGGATTGGGAAACTCTTCTCTCTGTTAGGCTCTTCGATATCTCATTTTGCTAGCATTTGGTGGCTGACTGAGGCTTCTGGGATTCCTGTGATTCTATCAATCGCAAGCTTTTTTTATATCTTACCTTTGACAATACTAATTCCTATAGCTGGTGTCAGAGCAATAGGTAGAATAAATTTAGAATAAAAATTTGGATTTTCTCTTATTAAAATTATTTATTCTTATTTTCTGATATATAAAGAATTGGTATAACAAACATCGTTGGATTTGATCCTAAAGCTAAAGAGACGGCAAAGGTAGAATTTGGAGATAAGATAAAGTATATCGATTCGATTGAAGAAGCCCTTAAGGATTCAGAATGCGCTTTTTTAATAACAGAATGGGACGAGTTTAAAAATCTTACTCCAGAAGATTTTAAGAAAAGTATGAAAACACCTAATGTAATTGATGGAAGAAGGTTATTCGATTACGATAAATTTAACGATGCTTTACCATTCAGAGCTATTGGACGCATCAATTTAAAATAATGCTTTAAGGTTTTCTTTTATTATTGTTATTTTCTCATTTTATCTTTTTATCTATTATATAAAGAAACGATAATTTTATAGTTAAACGACTATACTATTAAGAGTAAAAGAGATAAAATGGAAAATATTCAAAAATTTAAAAAAATGAAACGATTTAAAGATTCCGCAGACGAAATAACTGGAAGTATGATCATCTTGAAAAAAAATTGTGAATTGTGCGGAAAACGTTTAAAACTGTATCAGCGTAATTATGATAGACATTACAAATTTGTCTTTATAAATATAGCTCAGGAGCCCGCCAAACACTATTTTTGTTCGAAAAAATGTAAAAACGAATGGATATTTAACCCAAAAAAACATGATATCATTGGTTTAAAAACTCCCAGTTTCCAAAATCATTAAGTCTAAATCAATAAATAATAAACAATTAGATTTATAAATCAATTTGACTCGAATTCTCTTTTTATAAAATCTAAATTCTGCTGGGTAGTCATAATCATATTTGGGAGGTTTAATTCTTTATAGATTTCAAGCGCTCTTTTTAGATAATCAATGGATTTATGATAATCCTTCTTATATTTATAGAAAATCATACCTAAATTATTGAGGGATCTTGCTATCCCAGGTTTAATCCCTAAATTTTCCATAATATTTAAAGCATCAGTATAGTGTTTAATTGTCTCTTCATACCGTCCTAAATCTCCTAATATTCCTCCAATATTAGTAAGTTGACTAGCTATACCTGCTAAGTTATTTTGCGATTGTTCAATCTGTAGTGCTTTTTTGTACTCCTCAAGTGCTTTTTCAAACTCTCTCCTTATTTCATAGATAGAAGCACGGTTTCCATACCGAACAGCTAGATTTTTTTTTTCCCCTATTTTCTCCGTAAGTTCAATAGATTGATTTATTAATTCAAAAGCTGTATTATAATCTCTATTAGTACGATAAACAATTCCAATGTTATTTAAAGTCGTTGCTTGACCGGATAAGTCCCCAATTTTTTTCCTTATCATAAGAGCTTCATTATAATATTTCATAGCTAAATCTTTTTTTCCACTTTCATAATGAATCACTCCAATTGAATTGGCAGCTAAAGCCTTGATATTTAGGTTCTGAATTTTATCTGCAGTTTGATATGCTCTTCCAAGATATTGTAATGCTTGTGAATATTGCCCAGCAATTGTAAAAATGTTTCCTATAGTATTCAACGTTGAACACATATCATCTAAATCTCCGAGTTGTTCATTAATCTTAAGGGCTTCAGAAGAATTTTTCAAAGCAGGATTTAACAATCCCTGTGAAATTTGGATTCCCGCTAGATTATTATAACATAAAGCTTTGCTGAATAAATCACCCGTGCGTTCGGTTATTTCGAAAGCTAGCTCAATATTTCTTACTGCATTGTCGATATCTCCATTATCTCTATACAATGCTCCTAAATTATTCAAAATAGAAAACTTTAATATAGCAGGAGTGTAATTTGTCATTATGTTTGATGCTTCTGAGATATATTTAAAAGAATTCTTTAGATCACTTTTCTTTCTATATACTTCTCCTAAATTTAGTAGAACGCCTATTTTTTCGTTCATTTGATTTAGTTTTTCTGTTAGTTCAAGAGTATGTTCAAAATTTGCAATTGCTTTATCGTATTCTCCTTTGGAAAGATGAATTAGACCTAGGGCGTTAATAAAATAAGTTTGATTCACATCTTCTTCCGCTTCTTTTGATAAAGTTAGACCTTTTAAAGCAGTCCTTTCAGCAGATTCAATTTCGCCCAGATCATAGTAAATTTCGTGAGCAAGTCTGTATTTTGAAGATTGAGATGCGTTAAAATGATTATCCTTCATATATTCATTAAAACTAAGAAAATCCTTAGTTGTATCTATTTTTAGAAACTCAAATGATTCTTTATAGATAGGAGCCAATTTGTTTTTTACAAAGTTTAAGGTTTTTGTTTTAATTTTATAGACATCATTATTATTTAGCGAAGAAAGTTCTATGAGCAATTTATCCAATTTATTTATTTCAAAGTTAGAGTTTAATTCAGATATGTCTTGTACTGGTTTGTAATGATAAATTTCTTGATCCCCCGAAATAGCATCTGGGTTGTGATCTATCCAAATAATTCTCTTTATAGTATTTAATTCCTTCAGCATTGGACTTATGTCAAAATCATCGCCGCCCGAATAACCCATAATGACCAGATCCCTATCTTGCATTACCGTGTTAATCAATTTTCTCTTATACGCCTCTATAGCAAAAGTCTTACCTTTTTCCTTTTCTTTTCCGAGAGTACTAATCGTAGTTATTAATGAATCTTTAGTTAATCTTCCCTTAATACAATCCCATTTTGAACCATGTATTTTAATCACAGGAAACTGATTTATAACATTTTTTTCATAATCTTCTTTAGTTATAATTACCATGAACTTCTCGTGAAAATAATTATACATAGGATAGATTGAAAGCTTTTTCTGCATTGCCATCTCAAGAAGATAATCAAAATTGGTGGTTATAACATAATTATACCTCATAATCATGTTCGCTAAGAATAAATGAATTGCATTGGGTTCCTTTACATGATCTAAGTAATCCAGAAATTTAATATCCTTATCAAATAAATTTTGGGTCTTCTCAACTAAAAACTCATATCTCAAAGAATCTAAGGAAGATAGCTTCTCTATTTCCTCTTCGGGAGCATAATATTTGAATAAACCTTTCACAAACATTCTCGCAGAAGGTAGGTTGGATGGAGGATCCATCGAGATTCCTGCTCCGACCAAAAAGGTATATACTTTCTTTTCAGAAAAAAGATCTTTTAAAATTTCTTCTTGATTCTCTTCTGAAATCTTATTAGCAATGTCTTCAATTTTCATTTTCAACTTTTAATCAAAAATAATTACTAAAATTAAATATGTAACATGTCTTAAAGTAAACGATAAGGTTTGAATATTAACAATTCAAAATATTTTAACCAAAAAGAATTTGCTTAATTTTTGTAATTCTATCGTTTCGAGATAGACGCTTGGTTAGTGGATTATGATTTCCATATAATCCTTCATGATATACCGGTCTTTGGGTCTTATAGAAAAGACCTAAAGTATATTTATGTTTATTTTTAGCGGTTTTCATAGCTTCCTCATAAGTTTCAGGTAATTTTTCAAGAAATTCTACTTTTTCTCGATACTCGTTCCAGGAATGATAGGGAACGGCAGGTTGTAATACTTCGATAAAAGAGAATCCTTTGTGCTCGATCGCTTGGACTATGATATCTGTGAGATGAGTAATTTCTCCAGCAAATGTTCTGGCAATAAAAGTTGCTCCAACTTCTAGCATTAACGATATAGCGTTAAATGGTGTTTCAATACTTCCTCTTGGAGTAGAAGGTCCTTTCCATCCCTTCTCGGTCAACGGCGAATACTGGCCAGTGGTTAATGCATACACGCTATTATTATGTAATATCATGGTGATATCTTGATTTCTTTTGGCTGCGAATATTGTATGAGCCAAACCTTCACCTAATCCGTTTCCGTCTCCAGAAAAAGTTATAATTTTTAAATCGGGATTTGCTATTTTCATCCCTTCAGCATTCGAGCTATTTCGTCCGTGCAGCCCATAAAGTCCGCTTAAATTGAGATAATCAAAGATTTTTGCGTGACACCCAATACCCGCAGTAATTACAATATCTTTTCTATTGATTCCTTTTGCTTCCAGCTTTGGAATGGCGTTTCTTAAAGCCGTAAAAATACCAAAATTCCCACAACCAGGACACCAAGTAATTTCGGCGTTAGTTTTAAGATTTTCCATATTATTCCAACTCCTCCTTAATTTTAATTGAAAGCTCAATTGGATCAAAGGGACGACCGTCGTATCTTTTAATCACGCTTCTAATGTTTACTCCCCCCTTCTCTTTAAGAAGAGATGCAAATTGTCCCGTGACGCTTTGTTCAATTACTATATTGTCTTGATTTTTAAATTTCTCTAATTCCCAAACAGGTAAGGGGCTCAAATAGATTGGCTGAACGATAGTTGGATTTAGTCCACCATGCTTAAGAGCTTCTAAGACGCTCATATAAGTGGAACCATAAGTAAAAATATTAGTGGGGTGCTCTCCTCGTATAATGTTGACAGTATTTTGTGTTTTTAAATGTTCAATAAGCGCATTAAGTTTTTTATTCCTTTTATTATGCATTTTTGCGATCATATCAGCGTTCTCAGTTGTAATTCCAATCTCATCGTGTTCGTAACTATTCCATTTAATTATCTCTTTAGAAGGTGGAAACAGCATTGGTGAAATTCCATCGTCCGTGTCAAGATATCTTTTATATTTTCCTCCATTATGCATCTTTGGTTCTGCCCATTTCGCATCATCAATGTTTAAATCAATTGTCATGCTACTTTCAGATAAGTGTTTCTCTGTTAAAAGTATCCCAGGCGTTTGAAATTTCCAAACGAGATCTAAAAGCTCAGCAGTCAAATAATAAACTTCTTCTACCGTTCCGGGAGATGCTACAATTCGCAAAAAATCACCGTGACCTGCGGATAGAGCAAAATTTAAGTCAGCTTGTTCGGTATAAGTAGGAACTCCAGTAGCAGGTCCAGGACGCATAGACAATACACATAAGATGGGTGTTTCTGTTATACCCGCTAATGAGATGCCTTCGGTCATAAGTGCGAAACCTCCACCACTAGTACCAACCATAGATCTCGCTCCAGTAAACGCGGAACCAATAGCCATGTTAATTACTGCAAGCTCGCTTTCGGCATGAACAACCGCTAAACCAAAATTTTCAGCTTGTTTAGCTAAGAAGTGTAATATAGAAGAAGCAGGCGTCATTGGATATCCATAATATGTATCTAACCCGCCAGCTATAGCTCCGAGGCTTATTGCCTCGTTTCCCGTAATTATTGGTCTATTTTTTACTCCTCTTTCTAACGGGCATTTATTTTGACATCCGTCTTTTACCATATCATATATAGTATCTGCAAATTTGATATTATCTTCGATACCACTTGGATATTGGTTTTTGATATTTTGGTTCATTTGATCTTTGCTCATTCCTATTGTCGAAGATAATATAGCTACGGCTCCTACGCCATACATTAATTTCTTCATAGGAAATTTTTCAGCCTCTGAACTTAACGGGATGCCAATTCCATCAGCATTTTCTTGTTCGTCTGAATTAAAAATGACAATGCCACCTGCAGCAACATCGTTTATGTGAGTATCACAGCTTCTCTTGTCAAAATTGACCACAAGGTCCGCTTTCATATATTGACTCGTAATCCAACGAGAGGAAGTGCTTACAACAGAAAAATTATGACCGCCCCTTATTAAGCTCATGTAATCGTCCATTTGGAACACTTGCCTTCCCATGCTGGAAAAGATATGAGCTGCTACTGATCCTGCTTTCTTTACCCCTTCTCCAGCTTTACCTCCAACCAGAAAAGTAAATACATCATGAACCATTTATTTTAAACCTCTATTTTTTAAATTAAGTTTTGAATTAGCCCTATAATATTTAAAGATATGGTTTATAACATAAATAACACTTTTTGTTTATAAAAAAAAAAGGGATATTAATTAGCTTTCCTAACTCCCAGAATTTTTACTAAAACCTAGAATTTTTCGACAATGTGGACAAAAGAAGGTTGTTGTCATAAATATTAATGGTTTTAACATAACCTTAATTGTGCTAATTTTTTGATGCATTCCAGGACCCCCTTCTATAAATTCTTCAATATCGATTTCTTTTTCACAATAGGGACAAATTGGCTTTAAATCGTTTGTAAATTCTAAATTTTTTATAAAGGATTTCATACTAATTAATTCCACTAATATATATTTAAAATTTTGCTTTATCGCTTCGAAGAGGTAGAAATTTATACGCCCTGCGTTTTTCAACCCAATGAGAGCGTCTGTTGTCACAAAGGTGTTTAATCTTCTCTTTCTTTATATTTTATTGAAGGATGAATATCTTTGTTCAATGAGCTTTTAAAACCGTATACTAAATTTTTTAAAACACAATTCCTTCTAAGAAGTAAGTTTATTTCATAATTTTTATAATAATACTAATAAAAAATTGAATTTATCTTAATAATTACTAGACCAAACAATAATTACTAGAACAAATATTAATTAACTAACCGAAAGAATAACCAAAATAATTAGGAGTTGCTCTTACAAATAGGGGAAAGATTATCATGCAAATCTATGCTTTAAAAATTAATAAAAATACATGCACCGGTTGTAATGCGTGCGTTGTTTCATGTCCAATCAACTTCAACGAGCTGAGGAAACAAAGCTTTTTGAACGAAAAAAATGCGGTAATATTAGTCAAAAATGGAATAGCTGTGCCAATTTATAGCGACGAGAGAGAAGTAAATTGTGACGGTTGCGGTGTGTGTGTAAAAATGTGCCCTCAAGTAGCTATTAGAATTGAAAACGTGGAGCGTGTTTAAAAATGTCATTTCCTAAAATATCCAGAACAATTACAAAAGAAATGGAAAATATTAAAGTTCAGTTTCTTACTGAAAATTTAGAACTTATTTTAAATCGAGAGAAATGCGTTGGATGCGGAACTTGCGCTCGGGTGTGCCCCAAGGATGCAATCTCTCGTGGACCAGTAGGAGCCTCACGAAGATTTCCCACAAAGGAAGATATTATACCAGAGCTCTATGATCCAAAGCTTTGTGTCTTCTGTGGAACTTGTGTTTATTGCTGTCCTTTTGGAGCATTAACCATGAAAAAAGACGGCGAAATTATCAACTTAGTAGACATACCACTCGTAGCCCAAAAGGTAATGCCCACTCTAGAGTTTGAAACTAAAAAATTATTGAATGATAGAATCGCAAAACAATGGGCTAAAGCAAAGGTGAAAGTTATAGACGAAGAATGCGCAAAAGGATGCGGTTCCTGTGCTGAAGTTTGTCCATCAGGTTCGATTGAAATTGCTAAAAGAGCCGAACATGGTTGGGAAATGTCGAAAAATGTAGAGGTTGTCGATGAGGACGCGTGTGTAGCTTGTGGAGCGTGTGATAACGCATGCCCAACAGGAGCACTAGTTCTCGAGATAACCGATGTTCATACTTCGGGAGAATTTGAAGAACGATATTGGCTACCCTTATTAGAAAGATTGAAAACCTTAAGATGGAGTAAAAAAGAAGAGGCATGAAAATGAGTTTAAATAACTTAATTCTTTTAACTGGACGCACTATTAGTCAAGGAGTAGCTCTTGAAGGAGGGAAAGCATCAAGAGAAAATGTTCGAGCTGCGGGTATCTGCACATTCGATGCTGATGATTTCAAAAAGCTTGATTGTCTCGTTGGAACTCCAGTTAAAGTCATAACAGATTACGGTGAGGTAGTGGTTTATTCAACAATTACTGAAGAAGGACCTCATCCAGGTATAATATTTATACCGATGGGACCCTGGGCAAATCAACTCGTAAATCCTAGTTCTCAAGCATGTGGCACTCCACAATATAAGGGAATGAAATCAAAAGTTGAAGTTGTAAAAAACGGAAAAGTTCTAGGTGCTATAGAATTAATAGGAAGATTAAAGGAAGCTTAAAGAAGTGATTAAAATGGTAGAAAAAGTAAGAACAGTGAAAGATGTTTGCTGCCCGTTCTGTGGGACTCTTTGTGATGACCTCGAAATAGATGTTGATATAAAAACAGATCTTGTTGTAGAGGTAAGAAATGGTTGCCAAATTGGAACCAAGAAATATTTTTCATCAAATCCGAGCGATCATCGTTATAACAAACCATTAATTAAAGAAAATGGGGAACATAAAGAAGTTTCTTGGGACGAAGCATTAGATAAAGCTGCTGATATACTGGTAAACGCACAACGACCTTTACTTTATGGATTTTCTAGCACTGAATGTGAAGCTCAGAGCAAAGGTGTTATTTTAGCCGAGATGTTAAACGCTCTTTTAGACAATACAGCTTCTGTTTGTCACGGTCCAAGTTTATTGGCGATTCAAGATGTTGGTGCTTCACTAGCAACATTAGGAGAAATCAAAAACCGAGCAGATACTATTATTTTTTGGGGGTCTAACCCAGTTCATGCTCATCCAAGGCATTTAAGCCGCTACAGTGATTTTATTAGAGGATATTTTAGAACTGACGGTAGAAATGATAGATACATTATAGTCGTTGACCCAAGAAATACTCATACTGCTCAAATTGCAGATAAATACATTCAAATTAATCCTAGCGAAGATTACGAATTGATCCAAGCAATCAGGGCAGTTTTAAGAGGAAGTGAATTAGATGTAAAAGAAGTATCTGGGGTTTCTATTGATGATATTAAAGAATTGGTCGAAAAGTTAAAATCAAGTAATTTTGGTGTAGTTTTCTTTGGTATGGGCTTAACCCAGACCTTAGCACATCACCGTAATATAGACACAGCAATACGCTTAGTAACAGAATTAAACGATTACACGAAATTTATTCTAATTCCTATGCGTGGGCATTATAATGTTGCCGGAGCTAATCAAGTTTTTACTTGGAATACAGGTTATGCATATTCAATTGATTTTTCTCGAGGATATCCTCGTTATAATCCAGGAGAATTTTCTTCCGTAGATCTTCTAATGCGGGACGAAGTTGATGCTGCTTTAATCGTTGCTTCTGACCCAGGTAGTAATTTTCCGGCAGCAGCGGTAAAAAATCTATTTAAACATCCTCTAATAGCAATCGAACCGCATAAAACACCAACTTCCGCATTTGCTGATGTCGTATTACCAGCAGCTATCGCTGGAATTGAATGCGAAGGAACTGCTTATCGTATGGATATAGTACCATTAAGATTAAGGAAAGTTAAAGATGCGCCGGGAGAGTGTTTATCTGATAAAGAGATTTTGGAGAGATTAATCGAAAAAGTTAAAGAAAAGTTGGGTGAGTAAAGCATGGCGGAAATTAAATTAAAAATAAAAAAGAAACTAGATTTTCCATTAGAAGCAGATAGTATTACTCCTGATAATTTTGCGGGTAAAACAGTAGCTGGCATTAAGAAATTACCTTTATATTACGCAACAAAGCAGGTAACTATTGGTGATTTCTTTGATGTAACTGGTAAATCTACAGATTTGGCTGATACTAAGATAATTATAGATGGCGATGTATCTAATGTAAAAAGAATTGGGGAAAACATGACAGGTGGTGAAATTGTTATTAACAGTGCTGTCGGAATGCATGTTGGAAATCACATGTCTGGTGGTAAAATTACAGTTAATGGAAATGCTGACGATTGGGCTGGTGCCATGCTTCAAGGAGGGGAACTCGAAATTACAGGCGACGCAGGACATTATGTTGGATCAGCTTATAGAGGCTATTGGCAAGGTATGAAGAATGGCACGATAAAAGTCAAAGGAAAGGTAGGAGTAGAATCAATGTTATGGGCGAAGAGTTCTAAACCCTCAAACATGTGGCCAACCTTATACTGTGGAAGTGCCAATGCGTTCTTAGGGATTCATAATCATGGTGGAACTATAGTTGTTGAAGGAGATGTTGACCGATGTGCAGGAGCGGACCAAGCATGGGGAAGTATTGTGATTAAAGGAAAAGTCTCAAGGCTCTTACCTTCTTATAAGAAAGTTGGCGAGGTTAAAGAAGTTCAACTCCCTAATGGTGAAGTGATTAAGGGAAAATTTATCGAATATAGCGGGGACCACACAATTACGAAAGAAACTAAAGGTAGATTATATTTAGCTGCTTAATTCTTTTTTCATATATTATTTGTAGAATAACTTTAGACAATAGAACTCAATATCTTTTGTACTTGACTGATTGATTTATATTGAATAAAAGGTGGTTTTATTGGTTATGAAATCAATATTTTATTAAGAAACCCTAATTTTCCTCCCTAGAGAGAATAGGTTTGAAACATGTATCAGAGAAAAGTTAATATAACTAAAATCCACAAGGGTGTCAAAAAAGACGAAATTGATTTAGTTCTAATAGAGAGTCCAATTGATGTCGTTGTAAATTCGGAACCTTTGGTCAATATTATTTGTTTGAATAAAGATTTAAAAGAACTTACTGTAGGGTTTTTGTTTTCTATTGGAATTATTAATGATATTGAAGATATATCTATAATTAAGATTGATCAATTAGAAGGAAAAGTTTACGTTGAGCTTGAAAAATCCATAGATAACTCTAAAATTTTAGAAATGAATCCAGTTAGTAGGGTCATTGATACTACTTGTGGAATCCCTTCTCCTTGGCGTAATTTGATTAAGGATAAATTAAAGGAAATAAAAAATTCCGATCATTCGAAAGAAAGCATTACTCTTGACGCTGAGATTATTTTTTCTGCGATGATCAAAATGCAAAAAGAAACTCCACTGTTTAAAGAAACAGGTGGATGTCATGGGGCAGCAATATTCGATCTAGAAGGAAACCTTGTCGTCGCTAGCGAAGATATTGGAAGACATAACGCTATAGATAAAGTGATTGGTGCTTTACTATTAAAAAGGGAGCCATTCAATAATAAAATTTTAACCTCGACTGGTCGCTTGACAGGTGATTCAGTTTTGAAAGCGGTTAGGGCGCAGATCCCTATAGTGGCATCTCTTTCAGCCGGCATTGAATCTGGTATCAGATTAGCTTTTTCTTATGGCATTACTTTAATTGGTTTTGCTCGAGGCAAGAGAATGAACATCTATACAAAACCAAACAGAATAAGGATTTAATTGAATATGCTATAATGGTTATTTACAGGAGATTCCTCAATGAATTGGACGATTGAAGTGATCTTTATTTCCTCTATCATAGCTTTTCTCTTTTTCTACATTCAAGAAAACAAAAGATTTTCTTTTTTTTAAGCTTTAGTCAAAAATCAACGGAAGCAAAAATGGATGTAAAAACTTTATAGTATATATTATAATATCTAGTTCATAGTAAATTACTTATATTAAAAAAAGTGAGATAAATGAAAAAATATTTTTGGATTTTCTTATGTATTTTAGGCGGTATCTTAATGATTATTGGATCTGCCACAGGAAGTGTTTTTTATCGATATCTTTATAGTCTTGCTTCACCTTACATTGCTCCAGACTTTCTACCTCTTGTTCAAGCAATATTAACGGTCTTAGAATATATTTCATTTTACGGAGGTTATTCTGTTTTGGTAGGAACATTCTTGATACTCATTAAACACTCTAGGTTAGGGAAAATTATCATAATGATTGCTACGAGTTTCGGAATACTCGGATTAATAATATACGCAATAACATGGATAGTGCGTTCTTTAGGGATACCTCTGGATCCACAGGTAGAATTAATTTTGACTCAAATCCACAGCTTGTTTACATATAATTCGGGAATGGCATTTACAGGTACAGTACTCGCCGTTATTGGACGTTATGGAGTAAAGAAATCCGAGAAAAAGGAAAAAGAAATCTCTAAGAGCGAAGAAAAAGGCATAAACATATCATCTTCAAATAACGCTAGTAAATTTTGCCCAAATTGTGGGGCGAAACTTCCTCTTAAAGCAAATTTTTGTAATAAGTGTGGCAAAAATTTTTAATTAAATAATCCGCTCTTTTCTTTTTTATTGAATTAACGATAAATCAAACAATCAAACTAGTATTAGTAGTTAAATTAAAGGAACATCTTTAAGATAATTAATATAACCAATTACTAAGCTTTATATCTCAATTTTTATATATTTATATTTAGGATTGTTTTAAACTATTTTATTTGGCTTTTTCTTTTAAGAAAATGGAAATTAAAATTTTTGGTGGAGTGAATGAGATTGGCGGCAACAAAATCTTCATAAATGTAGGAGATAAGAAATTCCTGTTTGATTTTGGGTTATCATTTGGCGAAAATCAACGATATTTTTCTGAATTTCTAAATCCTCGCAAATTTAATGGTATAATAGACTATTTATACTTAGAGTTACTTCCCCCACTAAATAAACTATATCGAAACGATTTAATCACCCCCTTTTCTGATGTTTTGAACAAAGAACCGTATAATATAATTAAGACAGAAGAAAATATAGTTGACGCTTTTTTTCTTACCCACGCTTACTTGGACCACTATAAATTTATGGGATTTCTTAAGCAAAATACACCGATTTATTTGAATTGGATGTCAAAAACTATTTTAGAGCATCTTACTGATACCTCAACTGACAGCCTTTTGCCCGAAGTATTACAATTTTATGAATCATTTAAAATGGTTCCTAAAAAAAAAAAGAGTGCTGACGGTGAAATTGAATTTAAAAGGGCTAAGAAACCAGATTACAAACACTCAGAAACGAAGAGACCAATAAAAATTATTAAAGATGGCAAGTCAATTCATTTTAACTCTCCTAAGGGCGAGATTAAAATCACTCAATACCAAACAGATCACTCTATTCCCGGAGCGGGCTCATACATAGTTGAATACGACGGAAGAAGTCTTATTTATACGGGAGATTTTAGAAGGCATGGATTCCATTCTGAGTGGGTGAATAAGTTCATTTCACACGCTCAAAATTCCAATCCCATGGCAATAATTACGGAAGGTACAAGAGTTCCTGATATTGAATCATATAGGAGAGGAACTTATCATGATGATGAACAATCTGAAATACTGTAAAAAGTCGATCAAAAAGTATCATACAAAACCATCCGGGATTAATCCTTGTGAGATTTCCATCCAGAAATCTTGATAGATTTTTATTATATTACTCACTCGCTAAGAAATTCGAAAGGAGGTTCGCAATTAGCCCTAAGATATTCCATTATATTGATAGTTTTAGAATGAACCTTGATGGTATGGAGGAAAATACTATAAAACAATATTACAAAGACTACGATCTTCCGAATTATAGCGATAAAAACTTAGTAGTATATTTACCCAGAAAAGGTTGGGGCAATTTTGAATCCGCTGATTATAAAGGATATCAGAATGACATTTTTAACATCGATAATTATGTAACTTATAAGGATGTCAAGAAAGAACCTGATAAATACTTACTTTATCTCGATGATTTTATGTTAAGTGAGTTGATTGATCTAAATCAAAAACCAGGAACGACGCTCTTTTTAAATTCAACTACAGATCCTTTTAGTGAAGAAATGATTATTAAAGAAGAAAAATTAAACGCTTGGCTTAAGAGGTTTAACATTTCGAAAAGTGAGACAATTCATTCGTCTGGTCATTGTAACGTCGATGATTTAATAGATTTTCTTCAAAGAATTGATGCCGAAGATATAATACCCGTTCATACGGAACACCCCGAAGCATTTAAAGAGTTTGGATTATCTGGTAAAGTAATTTTGCCTGAAAAAGGAAAAAGATATACATTTTAGTAATAGCTGAAAAAAAGATTTTCGGATTTTCTTTAAACAATAAGAAATTAATCGAATTTTAAAAAACCCACCACATTACATTTAGGACATGGTGTTTTAAGCAATAATCGAAGTTTTTCGTCTTTAATGGGTGAATTGGGGAAATGAATCCATTCCAATCTTAATTTATTGCATTTTGAACAGCGAAAAGTTCCTGACTTATACTCAATCAAATTTCGAACGATATTGTAACTAATTTTGGTTTTATTGATTTTCTTATTGATCTCCTCTCTAGCATTCAGATCTTGTTCATATAACTCCTCAGCATGCTGTGTTGTTGAGTCGAAACCAATATCCCAGACTTCTTCTGCACATGAGTTACAGAAATGCCCATATGAATAGGATTTAACGAATATACCACATTTAGCACATTTTTTGTTATTAATACTATTATTTCGATTACAACTACTTTTGCTACTCTTCTTCTTAGCCATTAACCACTTCCCTCCTAATTTACTTCCAAGCAGCTACCAATTTATGAGCCAATAACACTTGTTCGGGTAATCCTGACCTAATTGAAATTTCTTTAAAAATCAGTTAGGTTTTCTTTTAATACATATAATAGTACTTGACAAAATATTAATTATATTGACACTTTCGAGCGTGCTGAATATAATTTACAACTTAGTGAAGATGAATTAAAATTTAGATACAAAGAAAACATGACAAACTAAATATGCTTTGATTCAACAATATTTTTATAAAATTTAGCACTTGAATAATTATAACTATTCCAAAATTAAAAAAAGGATTTATTATGGCAAAAGTTGATGAATATAAAATGTTCGCTGGCTGCACAATTGGAAATCGGATTCCATTCATTGAAGCTAGCTCACGAAAAGTATTTGATAAACTGGGAATAAAAACTTCCGATGCTGCTTTTGCGTGTTGCCCTGATCCCGTAGGATTTCATGCTATAGATCATACCAGTTGGCTAGCAATGGGAGCACGTAACCTTACGCTTGCCGAGGCCGAAGGAAAAGATATCATCTCCCTCTGTAATGGTTGCTTTCAAACTCTAAAGTTGGTAAATCATGAATTGAATGATAGTGATCACGAGAGAAAAAAGATAAATGACATTTTAAGTAAAGTAGGAAGAGAATTTAAGGGTACCATTAATGTAAAGCATTTTGTCGAAGTTTTGCACGATTATGGTCTTGAAAAGATAAAAGAATTCGTCACCCATGACTTTACCGGATTAAAAATAGCGTGCCACACAGGGTGTCACTACAACAGACCTTCAGAAATTGTTCAAACTGATGACCCAATGGAGCCCAAGAAGTTACGAGAGTTAGTCGCTGCGACTGGAGCAACACCAGTTGAATACGACGAAGAGTTTGTCTGCTGTGGAACCGGAGTTGGTAATACTGAAGAAGAACCATCAATGCAAATATTAGCAAATAAACTATCCAGTGCTATTAAAGCCGGAGCAGATGCTTTTGTTGTTATATGTCCCGCTTGTTTTCAACAATTAGACACAAATCAAAAGAAAGCAGGAACTCAATCTAACAACACATTTGATATTCCAATTCTCTATTTAACCGAACTATACGCTTTAGCTTTCGGATTCAATTCTGATGATCTTGGTTTGAAATTCCATCGGGCTCGAATATCCGGTTTTCTTGAAAAGTTTGGGCTTAAGTAAGCAATTTTAAGCTTTTTTTTTTAGATTTTGTTTTTTAATTTACAAAACTTAGTTCTATTTCCCAAATAAATTAAATCCTTCGACTTTCTCAATCTTAACTTGAATAAATTTTGCTATTTCACCATCAAAATCATCTATAAATACATTCTTATACGCAAAATTTCTGCCAAATACTTGGTTAGGTTTGAATCCTTCATGTAAAATTATTACATCCCCAATCCATCCTATCCACTCTTGGTTAATTTTATCCAATGAAGCCCGAAAAATCTTAGATAGCCGAATTGATCTCTCCTTTATTACCCTACTATCAACTTGGTCCATATTTTTAGCCAAAGTTCCTGGTCGAGGTGTATATTTTGAAATATTGAGAATTTCAGGTTTAAGCCATTCAATTAACTTTATAGTTTCATCGAATTCTTCTTCAGATTCTCCTGGAAATCCACATATGATATCCGTTGAAATAGTCAGGTTGGGAACTTTCTCTCTTAAAATTTTTAAGCTTTCTAAGACCTTCGTAATCTTATAAGTACGTTTCATTTTTTTGAGAATAACATCACTTCCAGACTGAATAGGGACATGTAGGAATTGATATACTTTTTCATGTTTGAAAATTGAGATTAGCTGGTCGAAATTTTTGACTAAGAAACTCGGATTTATCATTCCAATTCTTAAAAAGAATTTATAATCTAAATTTACAATGTTTCGAACTAAGTCCCCTAAATTAATATTGTCATATTGATATACACTACAATCTTGAGAAGTTAAATAAATTTGTTTAATACCTTGCTTTAGTTGATGTTCTACATTATCTAAGATATTATCTGGATTATAGCAGAATAATTTTCCTCTTGCATTTTTAACACAGCAGTATGTACAAGAACCTAAACAACCTTCAGATATTGGAACTATTCCCGTTATTTTTCCTTTAGGATAATTAATTAAGAATTCAGATTTGTCGATTGAATCTTTTGATTTATAAATGAGATTTGTTTTTCCAGATTTGATTTCTTCAAAAATGAGTGAGATATCGTTTAAATTATCAAGACCGATAATTGCTGAGAAATTAGGTATTAAATTTTTAACGATATCTAAATATTTGGGTTCAATATGAGGTAAACACCCCGCTATAATAAAATGCTTATTTGTTTCGCTCTTAAATCTATTGTATAGTTCACTCAAACGAGATTTGATTTTATTTTCAGTTTGCTGTTTCACAGCACACGTATTAATTATCACAAACTCTGCGTCTTCAATCGTAGACGAGACATATCCAGATTTGTTTAAGACGCTTGAAATAATGTATGAGTCTGACTTATTACTTGTACAACCGTATGTTTCGATATAAAAAGAATTCTTTTCCATGCTCAAGCAAAATCTAAGTGGGATTTTAAATATATAAATGAAAAGCTTGTAAAAAGTTTATGAGTTCAGCGAATTTATGTATGTAGATCTTTTTCTTAAATTGGAATTTTACCTAAAATCGTGATATAAAGGAAATTCTTTTAATTAAAACATTCTATTATTAGAATTAAGAAATTTTAATTAATAAGTGGATTATGACAAAATACGCGTACTGCAAGATTTGTGATAAAGAAATAGATAACCCCGTTAGAAAGCCAATGGAGACATTTCAAAAAGTAATCTGGGTTATTTTATCAATAGCGACGGTCGGAGTCGCTTTGATAATTTATGCTATTGTTTATGCGAATAGGAAGAAGATACATTGTCCTACATGTCGATCAAAAGTAGAATTTTCAAGCAAACCACATGCAAAACCAGAAGAAGAAAAGGAACCCTTAACTCAAAGGGAAAGAGTCCTTAAAAAAGCTGGAAAAGCTAAGGAGAAGAAAATTAAATCAGAAAAAGACGCGTCATTAGAAGTCTCAGAAGAAGCTGAAAAAGAACAGAAATTTTGCCCTTATTGTGGTGAGGACATCGATGCGGGGATTAGTAAGTGTCCAAATTGCCATTCAACTCTGAAAACGCCTTATTAATTTCAATTTTTAGTATCTTATCAATCACATAATATGTAAATAGATAAACTATACAAATAAACTAAAATAGAAATATTATAATAAAATTTGAAAATCTAATATAATAAGAGGAATTGAAAATGCCAAGAAAAGCTCGAAAAGAACCTACTAGAGCGCCTGATCCATTAGATCAGTATAGTACATGGGATTTACGCATTGCTAAAATGATTTATTATTCGATAATCTTAGCTTCTGCTATAACGATTTTAGGTATATGGTTAACAATAATAGGGTGGCTAATAGAATCAGGCCAATGGGCCATTATTGAAAGTTGGGGGCTAGGTGCTATAGCTCTTATTATTGTTGGAATAATAGTTCTCCATCTTTTCTTACTCGTTCTTTTCTATGTGTTATTCAGAGGAGGAATATTAAAGCTATGCCAAAGAGTATTCAAGGACAGAGTGCTCGCTAAAAAATACGAAGACTACACTACTCTTAGACTTTTATTAGCAGTGACTCTTGTTAGCGTATACCTGTTTCTAATTACACTCGCACTAGTAATTTTACCATCAATATTCTGGAATTTTGTATGGGGTATCTTGATTTTTATCGGAACACATTTCAATGCTGGAGAATGGGTTTTATTTGTTGGAATCGTCTTATTCATAATCGTAATTCTAGTATACTTAGGATTTGTACTTTGGAACCATGGAGTATTCGCAGTACTAAAACGCGTTAAACGAATAGAAGAGGAATATGAAGTCGAAGAAGAAATAAAGAGAGATGAATTGAAAGGAGCCGATGAAGAAACTCTCCAAAAACTATACAACAAACAAACTGGTAAAAAAGCTATTTATCGAGGAAAAGAAACGAAAGGATATATAAGTTGGAAAAGAAGTATGCTTTCTTAAAAAATTAAGAAATAAAAAAATTTTTTAAAATTTATTTTTTTTATCAATAATCTTGAAGATTATGAGATATCTCTAAATACTGTAAAAGTTAACGCCTCATCATTCTTGGGTTGCGGAATAGGTCCATTTCATTCTTAGGCGGCTTGTAATCAGAAGTACCGGTAGATTCCATCTTTTTATACAATTTCTTAATAATTTTCTTAGCACCGTCCATAAAATTACATGCTAAACCAAACAAAATCATATAACGCACGAAAGTTTTATCTTTAGCGTAATCTTCGTCGTATATTTCAATTTCGTATTCTTTTTGTATAGGGTGCCCGTCAACTCTTCCAATTAATTTCTTACCGAGATACATTTTATAATTTCTGCCCGGACCAACAACTCCTCTAGCTAAGATCATTTGGAGTTTATCATCTTTTTCTTCTGGAAGGAGAGGGAATGTCCAACGACTACCAATGAATCTCCAACCCCTAACGAATCGAACTAATACTTTTACACCTGGAATTTGAGCGTAGAAAACTGGAGCTGTGTGTTTTATTTCATAACTTTGAATAAGAGAATGAGTTATGCTTAGCTCAATACCACCTTTAAAGTTACCACCACTGGCTTTAGAATCCATAGTTTCTTCCATTATGGTGAAATATCTGCAAACAAGCCTTTTTTCCTCGAGTGGGCTTTCTTCCCATTGTTCTTTATTAAAAGCAATAATACTGTTCTTTTTCCCATCAATTTCGACGATACCTTCGATGTCAAAATTTTTAGAAAACCATCGCGTTTTCGCTGTATACTTTAATTGTTGGTGTACTCCTAATTCCTCGTCGTGTAGTCGAGTCCTCCAAAAATTAATTTTCATTTTTTTAAAAACAATTTTTTTAGAAGGTGTTTTAGGAGCATCGCCTGGTTTTATTGTTGCTTCTTTCTTAGGTGTTGCTTCCTTCTTCTTTGTGGGAGTTGTTCTTGCTTTCTCGCGTTCTTTAATAGTTTTATTATCTTCTTCTGGATCTTGTTCCATAAATAATCACTTTTGATTAGAATCTTATTTTATAAATAAAATTTCTTAGTAATAATAATATGATTTGCGGTTAAAAATCTTATTCACTTTATACTAAAATAAATTTAAAGTAAGGTGAAGTTAAGGTTCGAAAGTTATTTCACACCTCTCAGAATCGCAAAATTTCTCGCCGATTGCCCTATCTTTTGTCTCATCCAAAAACATCGGCTTTATTTTAGACATCATTTCTTCGTATTTCTCTTGCGTAATTTCTTCGTAAGGCGCTTGTTTGTATCCGTGCTCTTTTATTGGCAAGAAGCTCACGCTCTTTAACTTATCTTCAAAGCATTCAAGAATGTGTTTGATCTGATTTGCTTCATGTGGCTGAAATGTAATTGTAATAGACACTTGATTGTCAGACCAATATTTCTGATAATCTGCCGCATTTTCTGCTTGCTCCCATATAGAAACTTCATTTTTAGAGCGAACGAAATATTGTTCGTGCACAGGAAATTCAACTACAATGGTATTGGGGGAATAGGAATCATCTTCAACAAAGTACCCTGCCTTTTTTATGGGTACTATTAAATCTGAATTTTTAGAAATACGTATCCGTCTAATGTAATACTCAGAATGAGGGTAATGGATTCCAGGAGGGACACCTGGAAGGAGGCTTACTGTTCCACTCGGTTTAACAGTTGTTATTTTAATACTTTTTGGAATGCAAAGCCAACCAGAATATTGTTCGTCTAAAGCCTGAAGATATTCATATCCTTTATTACACCATTCCAACATAGTTCTCCTGCCGTTTTTAACAAAAGCCTCAATTATTCCTGTTTGTGAAATTCCCATTCTTCTATTTTTAAGCATTACTGCATTGGTTTCTTGCCAATGAGTGTTAACGAGGGTTACGGACTTAGAATAGAGATAAGCGAACTTCAATGTCTCTTGGAACTCCTCGTACGAATCGTGACGTGATGGAAAGCTTTCTACAAGGCAGCAAAGTTCGAAGCTTTCGAGTGTCTGTTCTCCACAAGGATTTACGCCAGCAGCTTTCTTATCTTTATTGTCTGGCTTATCTCCCATCCGGGAATATGCCTTTGCGTTATCCAGCCAAAAGATTCCAGGTTCTCCATTTACTGCAATTTGATCAGCAATAAAGGAATAATCTAATCCTTTAACAGCAAAAACACTATTATTACTTGCCCATCGATGAGAATAAA
>Ga0307376_10001887_pt1 | contig 21524 bp, 30 predicted proteins | sample TR2MG_FD_202536 | JGI IMG/M metagenome (GOLD analysis project Ga0307376, IMG submission 202536) | Soil microbial communities from Risofladan, Vaasa, Finland - TR-2 | ecosystem: Environmental > Terrestrial > Soil > Coastal area > Acid sulfate soil | place: Finland: Risofladan, Vaasa | collected...
GAAGTCCAAGAAAAGATAACGCATTCATTATAAATGCAAACCTTAAAGAGTTCGAGTTTTATAAGGTCGTGGATGCCTTCACAGCATTTCAGGAAATCAGCATGTTTATTGGTGGTGTTCTGGGAATTGGTGAAAGAGAAATGGTAGAAATTGAAGACAAATACAAAATTCCGCAACATGGATTCGACAAATGGAGTTTCAGAAGAGAACCATCAAAAAGACGATAAGATTAGATTCACCCAAACTGGTGATATGATAAGAACTCGACTCGATGAACTTCCACCAAAGGAAAGAGAAAGGATTCTAGCGTACATGAAAATGATGGACACTGATGAAGAACCGGAGATATATTTGGTTGATATGAAACTGGAAGTTGATGATTTAAGTTATTTACCATTTGATTTTATTGCCTCGGCATTACGAGATGCAATTAATGATAACAATTTTGAAGATGCTGCTGATTATCGTGATGAAATAGTGAGACGGGGTTACAACATAGAAATAACTAAAAAACAGTTAATATTAACTTTAAATAATAATTCTTAAATAAAAACAAACACAATGAAGGAAACGTTTTACGAAATGCACAGGTCTGAAGCAGTTCAGGTATTATTGGGAAAAGATAAACTGGCGAGAACATACACCAATTTGAAACTGGCAGACCTACTAGAAAAACATTTTCCAGAGAAAAAGAGATTATATCTGGTTAGAGAAGATAACATTGACTTGGAAGGTGATATCCTGACAGCCAAAACATTTTAAATGAAAGAAACAGTAGAGAAAATTGATATTGTACCAGCAGTATTTATTCGATACCGGGAAGACGGGAATGCACTTCTCAGATGTCTTCAAGGTAAAGGTACAGTAGACCGGGCATTCGAACCTAGAATAATTAAGGGAATCGAAAACCCAAAGTATTTACTGATAGGTATCATGACTGGTGATAATATGATGAGATTGACAATTGGTGATGGTAGTGATTTTGAAAACCTGTTTCATGAGAAATGGGACGTTCTTTTAAAATAATGGGGATGGTTTTGGTTTTGACAGCGTGTCAGAGCGATAACGTAAGCAAGTGGTAGTTGAATCAGACTACGTTAAAAAGGTTCAAAACAATAAGTGCAGAAGACATAATGTCTATTCCAACGTCTCTTACGAGAGGCAAAAGTGTATTCGCAAGTAACGCTGAACTTGCATTTGCAGTATAGGAAGCAATAAAAACAGCAAAGAACCCCGACCTCAGAAGGGTAAACTGAGTCAGTAACTCAACTGTACTGATAAGAAAGGGTTGATATTTCGTCTGTTTAGAAAAACAGAATAAACTTGTAGAAAGCCTATTGGTCACATGTATGGACCGGGGTTCGACTCCCCGCATCTCCACTAAAATGTTTAAAATCATTTATTTATGAAAAAATTTAGTTTATATAAAGTGGATAAAAACTGCATGATTGTTTACGACAAACTTGTGAGAGATAACATTCCAACTATCATAAAAGCTGGTGGTGGGAAATGTAAGTTCCACGTTGCTAATGACGATGAATTTCTCTTGAAATTAGTGGAAAAAATAGGTGAGGAATACGAGGAATTCGCAGAAAACCAAACTGTTGAAGAGTTTGTTGACCTGCTACAAATCTTGGAAAGAATAGCTAAATTAAAAGGTTGGAGTCTTGACGACATCAAGAAGGTTAAAAACGAGAAGAGAATAACTAAAGGTGGTTTCGAGAAAAAGATTATATTGGACAGTGCTACTGAAAAGAAATGATTAATACTATTGTAATATCAGACCTGCATTTAAGTAGAAAAGATTCAAATGTGAGTGAACTACTGGAACTCATAAGAAACACCCCATCAAAAACCCTTGTATTAAATGGAGATATTTTTGACCAGTTTGCTTTTTTTAAAGACCGGGGAAAACTCTATAAAACCGAACATCGAAAGGCGGTAAAACAAATAAGAGGCATCCTGAAGATAAGAAAAACCAAAATTATTTATCTTGTTGGCAATCACGATTATCTGGCGTTTCTCCTACTACCTTTTGGTTTTTTGTTTGGAATGAAAATAAGAAAAAGAATTGTTGTAAATGACATTCTTATTGAACACGGGGATTGGATTACCTTTTATCTTTGGCTAAGAAGAATTAAAAAGTCTGGTGATTATCACGAAAATTGTATTATATTTGCTAAAACAAAGAATAAAAGATTAGTGGTTGGACATTCACACCATCCAGAAGAATTAAGAGTTAATGATTGGGTTTATGATGAAGGGGATTGGGTTAAAAACAATACGTATTTAACCATTAATGGCGAAGTGGTGGAATTGGTAGACACGCTGGACTTAAAATCCAGTGGGCAGTAATGTTCGTGTGGGTTCGACTCCCATCTTCGCTACTAAAAATTTGATAAATGAAAAAATTAGAACTTATTAAAGACGGTAGACTGTTTACAGATGACATTGGTTTGGTAATCTTTTGGCAACCAATCATTAACAAGGTGACAGACCCCAAGGGAATTGTTTGTTATCGTACAAAAGATAATTCACCCATTGGGTTGTTTAGAATTTTGAAGAACGAATTTAATTACGAGGGTGAGGTTAAATTTGATGATGGGGAAGGTGAAGTTATTTTGGATATTAAAGGAAAATATGTGACAATTAAAGACTAAAGTTTGGTGGTATTGTCACAAATAAACAAAGGCGGGTGCGGTATCCCAACATCGGTGAAAATCGGTGACATGAGTTCAAGTCTCGCCACCAAATTTTTAATTAAAAATGATGTTATGGAAAACTTAGGACTCATACAGGCTAAACAACAGGCATTTCGGGATTGTTATATCCCACCTGCTTTGCGTGACAAAATAGAAATTGATTGGAAAAATTTAACAATTAGAAAACATGGCAGAAAAAATAATTGACCACCATTTGGGGAAAGAAATTGATAGTCATTACATTCTTGAATTAGTGAGAAGAGTTAGTAATGATAAGGAATTGGGTGCTAAAGTCAGAAGCTACGTAAATCTTGTTACCGCAGAAAAAATATGATGATGGAAGAAAACGAATTTAAATTGAATTTACCGAATCTCTTGGAAGGTTTGGAAGACGAAAAACTCGTACTCGTTGAAAATCTATATAATCAAATCAATTTTCACGACATCAAGCACAATAGGGTATTATTACAATTAACACCAGCAATACTTAGACATTTGGTTCATTATATCACAGATACCGGACAATATGGATGCTCAGTAATTCATGATAACTGGCGTGGATTAACACCGGAAAAAGTATTAGCATTGATTGATGTTGAAGAGGTTATTGCGTCATTAGACTTCTATTGTAGTGAGTTTATACCTCTTGCTGAAAAATATCTTAATCATCTTGATGCACAAGCAGAGATGGCAGTAAAATTTTCCGAGAACTATGTTTTTAGTTTGATTGATAAGATACCGAAAGAAAAAAAGAAAGAGATATGGGAATAAATTGTTTCGGTAGTTCAGACAGCAGAGATTGTAAACCATTTAGTATGCAAGGGGTTGAACGAGTTAATTCAACACCCGACCCAACAAACTTTGTAATTCGCAAGAAAATAATCGTTAACGGATATCCTATTTTGATAGTACAATATCCCGATGTTCTTAATTACGAAGGGATAAAGATTCTCATGTATGAAAAGAACTTCGATTTGAATAAAATCAAAGACAGAATCGACCCACATTTTTTTAAAGAGGGAGATTCACCCATTGCCAGATTCGTACCAAATGAAGCCGGGATTGAATTAGCAAAGACATTAGCAAAAAAATTACCGTGATGAACACAATAATTATAATACTTTTAGTTGGGTTTCTGTTTGCTGCGGATTATACCGTACAGAAATCAGACCCGATTCATCTCGATTTAACTCCTGACCCCAAGTTGAGACGGGAAGTCATATACTTCGATAAAATCGAGATGCAGGAAGACGGTTATCCTGTTTTTACACAGGACTCCGTAGTAAATTATTATAAGGGAAAAGAAGAAGTATATGCTGAGGATTATTAAAGGCACGAAGAAAGTACCCAAGGAAAATTGTTGTGGTAAACGGGTAACACGAAGAGAAGCGAAAAAACTTATATATAAGAAAACTATGAAGAAAAACTCCAAGTGATGGAATGGTAGACGTGCTGGTTTCAAACACCAGTGCCTTCGGGCGTGTGGGTTCAACTCCCACCTTGGAGACAAATATTTACAGCTCATAAATGGCTCATTTACGGCTCATTTTGAGCCGATTTTGAGCTGCAAACGAACAATAAGTGAGCAGCAAACGGTGGTGGTTGAGCCACAACCAAGTATTTATTAGTAGATATGAACGAAAAATTCACAAAACGAAGAGAACGACTTTTACAAAAAGTAGCTGATTTCCTATGCATTATGTTGGAACTCGCAAGAAATGACCGGGAGTTTGACTTCTGGATGTGGAAGGCACTGAGTTTAGACTATTGGTGTGTTGAACGAAACATATTTTTAAATTAAAAACAATGAAAAAAATCCTTTACGCCTTGTAAATTGCTCTAATGCAATTGCAAGGTAAATGAAAGCAAAACAAATCGTAGACACCTCCGCTAATCGTGGAGAATTTAATCGTGCTTACAAGCACTACCTTGAAAAAACAGGTAAAATTCACTGTTCTTATTGCGGTTATCACAAAAACGAGAACAAAACCTCTAAATGGTACGGTGGTATCGTTTATGACGACATGGAAACTTGTTGTGGTAAAAGAAAAGGAACCAACACCAGATTTCCAAACTGGAAACTTGTTTCAAAGAATAGGAAACAATGGCAGAAAAAACCAATGGTGGTTACAAAAGAAAAAACACCTTGGAACAACAACATTTATATCGGCATCAAATGGTGATGTCGATTTTTATTGCGGGTTAGCTCAGTGGTAGAGCATTGGAGTCATAACCCAAAGGTCGAGGGTTCAAGTCCCTCACCCGCAACTAAATTCCAATACGTTAAACTTGAGTATCACTGTCAAAGAATGTGACCGTGCATATTTTGGTTTCAAAATCGAAATCAAGCGATTCGATATAAAGGGTATCTTTTAGTTTCAACGTAGCCTCATATACCTGAAATTTCCACGGTTCATCAGCAATATTCTTCTCAATTTCCTGTTCGACTTCATCACTTTGTTGATTGAATAACATGACTTTATATGTACCTTCGACACTATCGACTTTAACTAAGAAGTTTTCAACCCCCATATCATTCAACCAAAATCCAATACGCCAATTAACGAAAATATCTGACTCGCTAATATCCACATCAAAGTCTGATGAAAAAGATTTGAAATTATAAAAACCTGAGTTCGTTAATTCCTGACGGAACTTAAAGTTATCGTGTTCCATGACATAGCCTTCAGTCAATAGTTTCTGAAATTCTTCTTTAATAACGTTTTTAATTTCCATTAAATCCTCGATTTCATATAAATACTCTATGAATTCTAAAATTCTTTTATATCTTTGTGTGACAAAATAAAACATAAAAAGTGTAACAAAATGACAAAAATTGCGTATAAGTTATTTAGGTTGAGGAAAGATGGAACAATAACATCACTCTTCATTAACAAAACAAAAACACTTCCAGTTGGTGAGTGGATGAATGCCGAGAATTACCCAACCAATGGTTTTGCCAAGAGAATGGGTTGGCATTGCACGGCACAACCACATGCTCCACATCTTAAAATGGAGTTGAAGAGTGGTGAGAAAAGAGTTTGGAAGAAAGTGTTAATTGAAAACTACACGGAATTCCAAAGACCCGAAAACCAAGGCGGGTTATGGTTCTTGGCAGAACAAATGAAAATTTTAAACAACACTGAAGTTAAGGCATATAAATAATGAAAATCTTGGAAAAAATCAGTTGGAGTGTCTTGAACACTTACATTGAACAGAGTCTGATAGTTGCTAATAAGCATCCAGAATACGACTTGTGGATACTCAACTATTCACCTAAAGCTCAATCAAAGAAGTTTTGGGACGAGTACACTATGTCTTGTCGTGGAATGGTGATTGATGCTGATGGTAAAATTCTGGCTCGTCCTTTCCAGAAGTTCAAGAACTACGAAGAACACCTGCCATCGGAAATTGATATGTCGCAGCCATTCGTGATTTACGAAAAAATGGATGGTTCACTAATCATCGTGTTTTATTACGAACCACGTATGATATGGATTGTGGCTTCAAGAGGTTCATTTATCTCTGAGCAGTCAATCGAAGCAAAGAAAATGCTTAATATAAATGTGTTCAAACATTTGAATACAAATTGTACTTATTTATTTGAAGTGCTTTATCCTGAGAATCGTATTGTTGTGGATTATGGTGACAGGAGAGACCTTGTTTTACTTTCTGTAATCGTAAGTTCAACTGCTGATGAACTAAGTCATTCTGAAATAACTTCATTATATTCTAACTATTTCACTGTTGTGAAGTTGCACGATATAAAGAATATTAGGAACCTAAATGACCTCAAGGCACTTGAAGAAGATAATATGGAAGGATTTGTGATTCGTTTTGCAAATGGTTTCCGGGTGAAAGTGAAGTTCAGTGAATACGTTAGATTACATGGTATCTTGACAAATGTTTCCAACCTCACGGTTTGGGAACACCTGAGAGATAACTATGAGTTCGATGAATTACTGGACCGGGTTCCAGATGAGTTCTTTGACTGGTTGAAGAGAACCGCAGCTAAGTTAATTGCTGAATATGCTGAAATCGAAAGACGAGCATTACAGGAATTCATAAGAATCTACCATATTAATGATATAAAAGACCGTGCTTTGTTTGCTGAACAAGCAAAATCATCGGAGTATCGTTCAATACTATTCAAATTATATGATAGAAAACCATATGGTCAAATTATCTGGAAACAGATAAGACCAGTTTACAGTAAGCCGTTTAAGGATGGTTATGAGTATGTAACTTAAAGCGAAGAGAAATCTTCGCTTTATTTAGTATTTATAAAAAAGTTCTAAAATGAAAAACGATAAACAACGACTCCTTGAAGTCATGCAAAAAGTAAATCCAGATTTTCCAATGTCTGAAGCAGAAACCAATCCAACTAGATTGAATGCTCCAATAAGAAAAAAGATAAATCGTGAACTATCGGCTTTACCAAATTATCATGTTGGGATTCCACTCGATATAATTGAAAACATATTGAAGAAATATAATTTATTACTTCTTATGGAAGACAATACTCCTTGGGACGGCTTCATCACGGGTAGGGAAGGACAAGCAGACTTTACGCTTGGATATTTCGATACCGCTTATGAACAGAACGGATTAACAGCATATACACCAATAGAAAATGCAGCGTTAATCATGACTTGGTATAAAATGCAAAGTGGTAAATATGAAATAGTTACATATATTTCTTAAAATAATTATAAAAAATTGTAACATTTCCTTGTTAATTTCGTATTTATACAGTAGTTTTGCAATCACAAATTTTAACGAATAGAAAAAATGACAACTTTTAGCACATATTATCTTTATAAATCTTATAAGCAGATGCTTACAGGAATCGGGATAACTATGTCTAAAGGAATGGTATAAAAGTAATGACTTTATGACCACCAGAGGAACCCGATTCGAAAGAGTCGGGTTTTTTTTGTGAAAAACGTTTATTACCCGTGAAAGACTGTTATAAATTAAAAAGTTCTGTGAAAAACGTTTATTACCCCAAAGTTATTTGAAATGATGAAGATTTGAAAGCGAAATGAAAACCAATATAAAAGTTTATTGGAAAATGTGTGAAAGGTTTGAGTGTAACGATAGCATGGGCAACCATAAAAAGCGTGAGCAGAGGAAGGTTCTGACAGGCACGATGATTGGAAACACATTAGTAAGGTAAGTTAGTAGTTGAGGCAAGTAGTGGAGTGAGTAGACATATCGACTGCATTAGTAGCTCAGTTGGCAGAGCAAGGGAAAGCACATGCTATCAATAATCCCTGCGCACGGGTTCGAGTCCCGTCTGATGACCAACAGTCGATATGTGATGACCTTGTAGCTCAGTTGGTAGAGCCTCGCACTTTTAATGCGGAGGTCGTGGGTTCGAGTCCCACCGGGGTCACTTTTAGGGTTTTTTACTACTTTTTATCCAATGTCCCAAAAATAAAGTAGAACACGCACCCGTAGCAAAGGGGATATGCCTCTGGCTTTTAACCAGATGACGTTGGTTCGATTCCAACCGGGTGCACTAAAACTAAAATAATGGAAAGAGAAGAAATGATAGAATTTTTGCGTGAACACCTGACGGTGAGTATATCGACAAGTGTTAACTATGAAAGTCGTGGTCAGTATCTGAACAGTAGGGTTTCAATTAGCCTTGATGGTGAAGAAATCACAAGTGATAATGCTTCCACATTTATTCAGGATTAATTTAATTGGGAATGTTGGGTGCTGGAATACCTAAGAGTCTGTAAAACTCCCGCTTCGGCATGTAGGTTCGAGTCCTACCATTCCCACAATTGCCTTCATAGCTCAGATGGTAGAGTAGGAGATTCTTAATCTTCGGGTCGTGGGTTCGAATCCCTCTGGGGGCACAAGTATCGGCAAGATGGTAAGTGGGCGAAATCATGGGACTGTAAATCCCTCGTCATTCGACTATGCAGGTTCGAATCCTGCCTTGCCGACATTTTTTGGATTGGAAATTGGGATTAATTACATTAAAATAAACCCACTTTTTACCACCACCCTAAAATAATCTCTCCCCCCTTTTAGGGGGGGAGATTATTCAGGTGCATAAGCGAGTTTATAAAGTGGGGGGTATGGGGGTGTTAAGAATCATTCTAAATAAGAACTTTTATTTGGTAGTCTCATTTATTATTCGTAATATTGCACCTAGTTCGAATATAGTTTTCGGACAATAGATAAAATCATATGAATAAAAACAACAACGGAGACGTTGCGGAAGTACAGTACGCAACCTCCACAGAAAGGCATCTTGTCGATGCAACCCCAAACCCCAGATTATTGGAAACTCTTCGTGACATGGGTTACGATAACATTCAAGCAATTGAAGACGCTATTGATAACTCAGTTGATGCTGTTGTCAGAAGCATGACAAAAACTCCTAGAATAAACATCCAGACAAAGTTTGGTGCTGACGGGAGAGGTCGTATCGCTATCGTGGATAACGGTATTGGAATGACACAGGAAACCCTAATCCAAGCACTTAAACTCGGTTCCAACACCAATAAAGAACGTGATGGTGAACTTGGTTATTTTGGTGTTGGTCTTAAAGGCGCATCTATTTCATTAGGTCGTGGGTTTAAATTAATCACGAAACATACTGATGGCGATTATATGTGTGGTATTTTTGACCTCGATATCGCTATCAGGGAAAAATCATGGAAATTCGTTTCCATTGAAAAAGCAAACCCGGATGAAATCAAACATTTCAAAGAACTGGTTGGTCAACGTTCAACAGGAACTGTCTTGGAAATCTACAAACTCGACAGACTCTCCAATCGCAATAAGACCGCTTTTGATTCGGCACTAATTAAGTCGTTGGGAAAAACTTATCGTTCCTATATTTCAGGAAAGAATGGTGTTAAGAAAATACAGTTCACGCTGAACGACACCAAAGTGGAGATGATTGACCCAATGGGTGCTGATTTGAAAGGTACTATGGTTCTAAACAAGGGTATAACAAATCAGAAATATCAGTTTAACGTTGACGGACAACTGGCTGAAATCGTTGTAAGGTATTATTATGTTGATAGTGCTCTCGAAACCGAATATTCAACAGAGAAACTCAATGGTAGGAACAACGGTTTTTACGTAATGCGTAATCATCGTCAGATAATGCAAGCCGAAAGATTTGATTTCTCTGGTATTGATAAATATTCGAGTTGGTTGGGAAATTTCCGTGCTGAACTTATCTTCGATGGTAAGTATGACGAGGTTTTAAAAACAAACGTGATGAAAACCAGAATCATATTACCCCAGACTCTCACGGACCTCATGCAACCTGCCGTTACGGAAGCAGTTAAATACTGTAAATTGGAGAAGAAAAAGACAATGCCTGAATCAACTGATGATGTAGATGAAGACGTGTTGAAAAACACCAAGAGCATTGTGAAGCAGAAGAACGACAGCAAAAACACCCCAACGGTGTTGACTGATAAGAACGGAAACCCGATAAAAAGGGAAAAGGTTGAGGGTATTGAGGACGAACCGGAAATCGAAGACAAGGAAAAAAGGGAGAGGAAAAAAGAAGATAAGCCGAGAAAGAAAAAATCATTCAATAAGATTGATGTGGATTTCGTTAATTTCGGGGAAGACTCTTCATTCTTTTTCTCCCACCATCAGGGTAATGGAAAGTTCTTGCTTCGAATCAATGTGGACCATAACTTCTACAGGGAGTTCGCAAGACTCGACAGGCAGGGACAGAAATTCATCATCGACCTGCTTCATTCCTTCGCACTTGCATCCCGTCAGGAACTTTACAGTGATGACCTGAATCAAATCGATGAACTGGTACGCACTTGGAGTAACTTTCTACGCAGGGATTTGAATGGTAAAGAATAATCCATAATAAATTTAGGTTAATATTAATGGGAACCCGGACAGCAATGTCCGGGTTTTTTATTATGTATCATATCATTGAAGTGAGGTCTGACCTGACTTTCCGACTACAAAACATAATTTTTTGTTATTTTTATTTAATCTAATTAAAAATAGCTTGCATCTTAATTAAAATTGTTTTATATTTGAGCAAAATAACTTTATGTTTAAGTAAAATTAGTAATGGCTAAAAAGAAAAAAAAGGTAACAGTAGTTACCACAACAGTAACTAAAACCGAATACATTCCAACTAATGAGAAAACACATATCATTTGTGTACTTGATACTAGTGGTTCGATGTCTAGCATTATGTCGGATTCAATAGGTGGATTCAACACATTTTTAAAACAACAAAGAGAATTACCTGATGACGCAACAATTACCGTTGCACTCTTCGATGATGGATATGAACTGCTTTACGATAATGTAGATATTAAAAAAGCAAAAGACCTTACTAGTAAGGAATGGTATCCAAGAGGAATGACTGCACTCTATGACGCTATCTGTAAAACAATTAATATTGATAAAGCAAAACTTGCTAAACTCGGTGTTGAAGCACCAGCCAAAGTTCTGGTATGTGTAGTAACTGATGGACTTGAAAACCGTAGTACTGAATACACTCTCGAAGACACCAAGAAATTAATTAAAGAATGTGAGAAAGACGATTGGAATTTCGTTTATCTCGCAGCTAACCAAAATGCTTTTGATGTTGGTAGTGGGTTCGGTATTAGTTATGGAAACACAGTAAATTATACCGCAAGTGCTGCTGGAGTAAGAAAAATGAGTAAAACACTTAGTAACGTAACCGCAAGTTATCGTGGAATGAGTGTCGATAATGTAAGTTTCTCAATGGATTCCAAGAACCTAGTTCAAGAAGACGATGAAGAGTCAGATGTTGTTAGCGATACATTGACAACTACTGACACAAAAGAATAAAGATTTTTTTCTGTTTTTTGTATCAATTTCCGTTTTTTGGGGGGAGCTTTTGGCTCCCCTTTTTCTTTAATTATTTGGCTGCTACATCATTGAAAAATCGCCAGAAATTTTAATTAAAAATTAACGAAAAATACTCAAAAATTTTGGCGATTTTTCCAACAATCCTTGTATTTATGCTTGCCAATCCATATATTTACACTCATAAAAAACTATAAAAATTTATTATATATATGACCCAAAATTCTAAGGAAACTTACACAAAACAAGAAGTACAAAAAGCAACCCTAAACTATTTTAATGGAGACGAATTAGCAGCCGATGTCTGGGAAAGAAAATACTGCTTAAAAGATGAAGATAATTATTACGAACTGACTCCCGATGACATGCATCGAAGAATCGCCAAAGAACTTGCGAGAATCGAAGCAAAATATCCGAATCCACTTACTGAAGAAGTGATTTATGAATCTCTGAGGAAATTCAAAAGAATTGTTCCACAGGGTTCACCTATGTCGGGTATTGGAAATAATTTTCAAGTCGTTAGTCTATCTAATTGCTTTGTAATTGGTAATGATGGTGGTGGAGACAGCTATGGTGGAATCATGAAGATTGACCAAGAACAGGTTCAACTCATGAAACGCAGAGGCGGTGTTGGTCATGACCTATCACATATTCGTCCCAAAGGAAGTCCCGTAAAGAACAGTGCAATCACCAGTACAGGCATCGTGCCCTTCATGGAAAGATACTCTAATAGTACCAGAGAAGTGGCGCAGGACGGGCGCAGAGGTGCGCTTATGTTGAGTGTGTCGATAAAGCACCCAGACAGTGAAGATTTTATCGATGCCAAGATGATAGCTGGTAAGGTAACTGGCGCAAATGTTAGTGTGAAATTAACTGATGATTTCATGAATGCTGCACTTAGCGGAACATCTTTCTTACAACAATATCCGATTGACAGCAGCACTCCAAAATATAGTAAAGAAATAGATGCTCAGAAACTCTGGAAAAAGATTATTCACAACGCTTGGAAATCAGCAGAACCCGGTGTGTTGTTCTGGGACAAAGTAATATCGGAAAGTGTGGCTGATTGTTATGCTGACATAGGCTTCAGAACCGTAAGCACCAACCCCTGTGGGGAAATCCCATTATGTCCTAACGATAGTTGTAGACTACTCGCAATTAATTTATATGGATATATAATGGACCCATTCACACCAGATGCCCAATTCAATTGGGCAGCATTTAAACGTGATGTAATTATTGCCATGCGTTACATGGATGATATTATTGACTTGGAACTCGAAAAGATTGATGTTATTATAGGTAAAATAAAATCAGACCCTGAAGACGAATTCATTAAACTCTATGAACTCAATCTCTGGGAAAAAATTAAGGAGAAAACTATTCAGGGTAGAAGAACTGGTTTGGGTGTGACTGCCGAAGGCGATATGCTTGCTGCTCTGGGTTTGATTTATGGTACTGATGAAGCCACTGATTTCAGTGAAGAAGTACATAAACAATTGAAACTGAATGCCTATAAATCTTCAGCTATTATGGCTAAAGAACGTGGTGCTTTCCCGGTTTTCGATTTTAAACGAGAAAAAAATAATCCATTTATCGAAAGAATCAAACAAGAAGATTTCGAGGTCTGGGTAATGATGCAACACTATGGACGTAGAAACATTGCGCTTCTCACCATCGCACCAACTGGTACTGTTTCTATTGAGACACAAACAACATCGGGTATTGAACCAGTATTCCTCCCCGTATATAAAAGACGTAGAAAAATTAATCCACAAGAAAAAGACGTTAGAATTGACTTTGTTGACCCAGAAGGAATTGCTTGGATGGAATATCAAGTATTTCATCATCACTTCGAAACGTGGTTGAAAATCAATAACTATGATGTTAATGTGGTTAGAACCATGAGTGATGAACAGGTGGATGAAGTAGTTAAGAAGTCACCATATTATAAAGCGACATCAGCAGATGTTGATTGGGTTAAGAAAGTCGAGATGCAGGGTAGGTTACAAAGACATGTTGACCACAGTATTTCGGTAACAGTAAATCTTCCCGAAGACATTGATGAAGAAACCGTATCTAAAGTTTATGAAACTGGCTGGCGTAGTGGTTGTAAAGGAATCACTGTTTATCGTGATGGTAGTCGTAGTGGGGTGCTGATTTCAAATAAGGAAAAGGAAGAAACATATAAAGAGAATCATGCACCGAAACGTCCAAAAAGATTAAAAGGGGAAATTCATAGGTTCCAAAATAACTTGGAGAAGTGGATTGCGGTTGTTGGCTTAAAGGATGGGAGACCATACGAAATTTTCACAGGTAAACATGAGAATGGTTTAGCTAACTTACCTGCAAATGTGAAGGAATGTGAAGTCGTAAAAAACATCGTTGAAATTGACGGGAAACGAAATAAAAGATATGATATTGAATACGTAGATAGTCAAGGAGAAAAACATGTACATGAGGGATTGAATCATGCGTTTAATCCAGAATACTGGAACTACGCAAAGTTTATTTCCGGTGTAATGAGACACAGAATGCCACTCGTATATATTTATGACCTTATTGATTCATTGACTTTCAGTGAAGACCATATTAACACATGGAAAAACGGTGTTGGACGTGTGATTAAGCGATACATTAAAGACGGTGTGAAGGGCACAGGTGTTTGTCCTAGTTGTGGTAGCGAAAACCTTGAGTATAAGGAGGGTTGCTTGACTTGCATGAGTTGTGGTAACAGTAAATGTGGTTAAAAATTTTTTTTTGAGTATTTAGTTAAAAAGTTCTTTGAATTCTCGAAATATTGTAATATATTTGCTTTCTATAATTAAGCAAATTAAAAAAGATTGAAATAATTGTAACATTTTTTAAACGACCTTCGTATAAGAAATGTTTATTGAAAAATAAATAACTGTAAATAAATTCTAATGAAATGAAAAAACACGTAAAAATTGACGAGAACTATTTTCTCACAACCCAAGAGATAAATAGCGAGGTAACAGTAGAGGTTGCCAAAAAAACAAATCACATTTTCGTAGTAGACGTATCTTACTCGATGTACTACGACCTCCCAAAAATCAAGACCCAATTAAAGAACAAACTATCCAACGTAATGAGGGATGGTGATACAATTTCCATTGTATGGTTCTCCGGTAGCCGTGATTGTGGAGTCCTCAAAGAAGAAGTCGAAGTTAAATCACTCAAGACACTCAGTGACCTGAATGATGCAATTGACAGGTGGCTACGCCCCGTTGGATGCACGGCATTTGGAACCCCACTTGAAGTGGTTCATGAAATTATTGGCAGAATCAGTGCCAACCGTCCCGATACCGTATTCTCAATGATTTTCCTTACCGATGGTTATAATAACGACTGTCCTTGGAATCAGGTGATTTCAGCACTTGCTGTACTTGAAAACGAACTGGCTTCAAGTACTTTTGTTGAGTATGGCTACTATGCTGATTCACGTAGGATTACCGAAATGGCTTCCATCGTTGGTGGTGAGAAAGTCAGTACTTCGGACTTTGACGAGTTCGAACCCGTTTTCGATGCCAAGATTTCCTCAGAAATTCTGGGTGGAAAGAAAACTATCGCTTATATTCCTGATGCTCATTTGTATGATTTTGCATTCAGCGTAGGAAACGATGGTAGTGTATTACTATATAATATAGGTAATGGTGAGATTCTTGTGAACCAGAGCGTGAAGGAAGTCCATTACTTCACATCATCTGCTGTTGGAAACGAACATGCACCAACCACAAGCCTCTATGCAGCAATTTATGTGCTTGCTGACAAACTTCTGAATGACGATGCTGAGAAGATATTCTACGCACTTGGTGACAACCATTATTACGGAATGCTGGTTAACGCATTCGGAAAGCAAAAACTCAATGCTTTCAAAACCGCAATTAAAGAATGCGTTGCTGACGCAACCAAAAGATTTCCTGCTGGTCAATCAACAATTCTTCCGGTTTCCGATGACGCATATTGCCTTATGAATCTCATTGAGGACTTGGGTAATACCGAAGGATGCCTGTTCTACCCAAACCACGAAGATTTTAATTACAAAAGGATTGGGGCGAAACGTGTTCAACGTGGTGAAGACCTCAGTGCTGCTGACAAGAAAAGATTAGCTGAAGCCAAGGACGTTACGGAAATCACCAAGATTACCGAGGAACTCAAGGAAAAGAACGTTAAGATTGATTTCGTGAACAGCAACCCGGAGAGAGGTTATCGTTTAACCGATTTGGTTTGGAACAGTGAACGTGCAAACCTCAGTGTTCGTATCGTTATCGATGGTGAAGTAACACTTCCAGAGAACAAGTTCAATATTGACAAAGTATCTTCATACAAATACAACACCTTCACAATTGTGAAAGACGGTATTGTGAACATCAAAAAACTTCCAGTATTATTCAGACCAGAACTTCACAACATATTGGTGAAGAACGGGGTTGGTTTCACAATGGATAAAGAAGTTTGTGTTATTGACCTAACTTCAATTCCTTTGGTTAACAGGGGTATGGTGAAAGCAATTTCAGCCGTCTCATTAGCTGAGAAGGAATGGGAACTCGTGAAATTACAGGGTGATAAGAAAGTCTATGACTTCTATCGCAAAGAGTTGTTTCCAAAAACCAGTAAGTCATTTATTGATATGCTGGGTGAGGAAGCTGCTGCTTGGCTCAAGACTATTGGGGTTACCGATTACAACGGGTTTGCACCGCTTACCGATGCTGCGGAATCAACAGATTTTTATATGTCGGTGAACCTCGCAACCAAAATCAAGGGTCTGTCAAGTCTACCGAAGGTAGATGATGTCCTGAAGAAAATCGAAAGTGGTGCTCCACTGAAACTTAATGAATATGTGATGGCTGATGCCCTGAGAAAATATCATGCTCAAAAGGAATCTGACTTATACACGTCATTGAGTGAAGAACAACAGAAAGGTGTTCTTAAGACGTATCTGGAAACCAAATCAGATATCTTGAATAAGCAGAGAAGGAAAGTGTTGCAGGAAATCGCTGAGATTAAGTTCGCACTTATCTTGTCTAAGAAGTGGTTCACTGAGTTCACGTCATTTGACGAGAATACTTTGAATCTGACTCTCGATGGGCAAGATTTAATCATCACCTTCGATTTAAACGAAAAAGAAGTTAAGATTTAATCTAGTCGTAATAAGTTGATAGTTAAACAATTAAAACCCCGGAGAGAAATTTCCGGGGTTTTTTTATAAAATATGTTGCATTTAATGTAACATTTTATACCTTTGCTTCGTAATTATATGCATTATGAGAGATAAAACAATACCTTATGTGGGAGAAAAACTTTACATGGTTTTACATGGAGTTTTTATGAACACTGGCTCAATAGTAAGCCGAGTAGCTAATAGTGTAGATGTTTTAGCTAGGATAAATGATGAAGATTTTTCTGATGAAGACCTAACTAAATGGCACGAAATAAAAGCGATTCTTAAATCAGAAGAAGGGAGTTATGCTAACAATATTAATAATCTGGATGAAGTTCAATGTAATGAGTTTCTTGAAAAAGTTCTCTCATTATTTGTTGCTCAAAAATGGTGAAAAATAAAAATAATTGAAAAAAGTTTGGAATTATTGTAACATTTTATACCTTTGTTTCGTATTTAGATGAAACACGTAGTTTAATATTATAATAAAATGAAAACCTTAGTAGTAAATATTACCAGTTCGGGAACGACAGATAGTCGCAACGGGAATGGTATATTCTGTTCATTCGGCAGAAATATTGCGGACGAGGGTTTTGGGGTAAAGAGTGGTAGCACAGAAGGCTAAAACAAAAATTACCTAACACAAACAGAACCCGGCATCCGAAAAGATAGTCGGGTTTTTTGTTTTAGGTTCTTTACATGTCGGGATAGTTCAGTTGGTTAGAATGCTTGATTGGTATTCAAGTAACATCGGTTCGAATCCGATTCTCGGCTCAAATAGGTTGGCAAGCCTATATTTATGATTATAGTTCTACAGACCTATAATCACGTTCATTGACGTATTGGAATTTTGTCGGGTTGGTCGAGTGGTCAAAGGCAACGCTCTGCAAAAGCGTACAATCGTGGGTTCGAATCCCACACCCGACTCTATTTGTCACAAATTTACACTATTTTTGTGACAAAATAAGTGAATATTGTCCTGTAGCTCAGTTGGTTAGAGCATCAAACTGATAATTTGGAGGTCGGTGGTTCAAATCCACTCAGGACAACAATTGGAGGAATGTCCGAGTGGTTTATGGTGGCGGTCTTGAAAACCGTTGAGCGGGGTGACCCGCTCCGTGGGTTCGAATCCTACTTCCTCCGCAAAGCATTTGGTGTTAAGTACCCATCAACGTTTGGCTTATAATTACCTAATGGTTAAAAGGGTACATATTGATTGAAATATTGGAATAAGAGGTTATGTGTCATGACACGCCTCTGGGTGGTTCGAAGCCATCTCAATCAGCAAATCGAGAGATGAAAACGTAAAGTCTCTCGTAATCACTGAACACATTTAGTTAACGATTTGTGTCTGGTGGGATTCAGGGTTGCGTAAGATGCTGCCCTCAATGTTCTGTTTGGGATGGAACTGTACCCGTGATTGGCAACACGGAAATCATTTCATTCTCTGAGACATATAACATGGCAGTCGCAATACTGTCGGGGTGCGTGAGTAGGAGGCTCACACCTGAATCCATTTTTTGCATCGGTAGCTCAGTGGTAGAGCGTTTGTCTGTTAAACAAAGGGTCGCAGGTTCAATCCCTGCCCGGTGCGCAAAGTAACATGGTCGTTGGTTCAATTCCAACCACACTGGCGAAAATCCAGATAGATGTGTATGACTTAGCAAGGCAGAGCAATGTTACGTATGGAGATATAGCTGAGTTGGTTTTAGCGTGGGCGTGAAGACCCCAAGACACAGGTTCAACTCCTGTTATCTCCACAATCAGAACATCGGCAAGGTACAGCCAAGAGTACAAGATGAGGTACAGGTATTATGGAAACTAAAACTGTATAAATGCTTGAAAATAAAAGATAATTCGCTTTCAAGTTCGAATGTTCTGATTACCAATGGTGCGGTAGCTCAGTTGGTAGAGCATCGGACTGAAAATCCGAGTGTCGGCAGTTCAAATCTGCCTCGTACCACTCCACCCACGGTCACACGAATGAGAATGACCTCCTGTAACTTGCAGGTGAATGTGAAGACGTTCAGTAAAAAGTCGTGGCATGCGGGTATAGCACAAGGGTAGTGCGTCAGACTTCCAATCTGAGGATGTGGGTTCGAGTCCCATTACCCGCTCAAATTATAAGATACGTGTTGAAATAATACACTATTGGCAATGAACATTGACTTCTTTGGTAACGTTACAAAGGATAGTTCAAGTGCGGGTTCGAATCCCCGTGTGTTTTATGATTTAATATGCGTGAATAGCTGAGTGGTTTAGCGGTTTGTGTGCACACGATAAACAGATTTAGGACGGTGGTTCGAATCCATCTTCACGCACTAATTGCCTGTATAACTCAGAGAAAGAGTGCCGATGCATCGGAAGTCGGTGGTTCAAGTCCATCTACAGGCTCAAAAGGTCTGAGGGAGTCCTTTAAAGGTATAAACAACCTGTCCCTCTCCATGAGGGTCTGTGGTGAAAGTCCATATTATTATCTTCCAACGATAATTTTCACGAGATGTTATGAATGCATCTATCCCTCGCCATGCCTTCTTCGCATAGAGGTCGATTGCACCGGATTTGTAACCCGGTTTCTTCGGAACACGTCAGTTCGAATCTGACAGAAGGCTCCAATTAGGATGTTTCATGTATTTATTTATATGGGTAGTATTTTGGAAATTATAAATGAAGAAATTGAAAATCACAATTTCAATCAATTAATAGGGTCTGATGAATTTAAAAACTGGTTCGGTGATTGGGAGAATGACCCCGAAAATTCCAGTAAAGTTGTTGATGTAGATGGTAAACCGTTAGTTGTTTATCACGCAACAAATAATAACTTTAATCAATTTAGACCGTCAACTATGTTAAATAATGGTAGTGTGAAATATAAGGGTATTGATATTCCCGATTCCGAATGGAATGATTTCATATCAAGCCATGATTTAGAACAACAAGACGAATTTTGGTTTTCAACTAAACCTTGGGGAAATGATGACAACGATATTATTTTGCCAGTTTTTTTAAATATAAGAAACTTAGAAATTGGTGACGCAGGTGATGTTGGTGGTTATGGGACATATCATAACTACATATCAACATATGATAGTTCTGATGGTTTAGTGATTCATAATGCAGATAACAGTGGTATGGATTATTATATAACAACCACACCTGAAAACATTAAAATAGCAAACGGTAAAAACAAAATATTTTCACCCACTAACACCGATATTTACAAATAATTCAGTCCCAAGTTAACAGTGCTTCCCACGCCTCTGAAGTTCAAGCGCATCTGGGTTGCTCCTTGGAACCACCACCAGTGCCTCTACGGGTGGTTTTTAATGACCCTTATTTCAGTTGGTTAGAATGCCATGCTCATAACATGGAGGTCGCCTGTTCGAATCAGGCAGGGTCAACAATATTTTGTGATTAACCATTTTTGTTAATCATTGTATTTATATTAAAATAAATATTATGATTAAGGAATGTAAAAAACATGGTTTCACAGAACACAAAGAATATAGTAACGGAAATAGAAAACCACGTATTATGTGTTTAAAATGTAATGTAGATGCTGTCACGAAAAGAAGATATCGTTTAAAAGAAAAGGCAGTTGCATATAAAGGTGGTAAATGTATAAAATGTGGATACAATAAATGTCTTAGAGCATTAGAATTCCACCACAATGATAAAAATAAAGAGTTTGGAATTAGTGCAAAAGGCTATACACATAGTTGGGAAAGGGTAAAAGAAGAACTCGATAAATGTATTTTGGTTTGTTCTAATTGTCATAAAGAAATTGAAGATGAAATAATAAATTCTGGTGTAGCTGAGTTGGTTTAGCGACAGACTGTTAATCAAAGGGTCGTAGGTTCAAGTCCTACCGAGGGAGCAAAACATTTGTTTATTCCAAAATAAGCATTATCTTTATAAATTATATGAAAAAATTTCATACATTTGAATGGAATAAACGAGATAAGGAACATACTATGATAATCCTTACCGAAGAAGATATTCTAACCGAGATTGAGTATAGAGGTGCGGGTTTTGAAATTCTTGTCATCCCCAAAAAATTCGAAGGGGTTCGTAATGATTATCTGGATTTAATGATACATTTGGCAACAGTTAGAAGTGGTAAAGTAATATATGTTTGATTATGGAATATAAAACCGCAGATATCGAATATCGTTACATTTCCAAGGGGGATTTTTTTAGTTTTACTGGAACAACTCGATATCCCGATAATATGTCATTAAAGGAAATATATGAACAAGTCGTCAAGGAACATCCAGAACATGACATTATTTTTTCATCGTTTAAATTCGATAATCTTCTTTATATTAGAGACTTAATTTACATTGGATAATAAAAACAAAACATTATGAAAATTGGCGAGTATAGAATTATCCCACAAGGAACTTGGATTTGGTCAATTGCATTGCAAGAAACAATTGCAATTCAAACTCACGCTGTCGTTAAAATAACAAACACCATTATTGATGACGATGATTATTTTTATGGCACTTTACAAATACAACATTTTAGTCCAAATCCTCTGATTAATAATTCATTCAGTGATAAAACCAATGGAGAAGTTGGGGTTTCATTTAAAATAACACATAAATATGACACAGAACTTCCTTTTTGTGGGTGAAGAACGCAGTCCAACTGCAATCAGAATGGGTGTAACTTGGAAAGACCGAAGACTTGCAGCAGCGCATCTTTCAAAAGCAACAGATGCCCTTGGAATCCCGTGGGATGAATGTACCTTCCTGAACGTCTACGAGGACGATATAGAGGACATT
>Ga0307376_10001896_pt1 | contig 21441 bp, 49 predicted proteins | sample TR2MG_FD_202536 | JGI IMG/M metagenome (GOLD analysis project Ga0307376, IMG submission 202536) | Soil microbial communities from Risofladan, Vaasa, Finland - TR-2 | ecosystem: Environmental > Terrestrial > Soil > Coastal area > Acid sulfate soil | place: Finland: Risofladan, Vaasa | collected...
CAGCTACAGAAAGCATTACCAAAAACATTATGCTGAACAACGATACTTTTTTAATGTTTTTCATTTGCTGTCGCCAACCACCTTTGACAAAACTCTTTGAATTCATAATCCCTCGCAAAGGCTGTTTCACTATCCATGATGGGCATCAATTCACCAATCATGGTCGTTATGGTTTCACTAACATTCATTTTTTCACCTCATACTCTCCTACTACTTTTTTTCCTTTTGTAACCCTTGTCCTTCCTGGATTTTCTGAACCTTCCACCCTTCGGCCTTCTGCGCCTTATCCCGCATGGCATGTCCTTACCTCCGTTTATTTGTAATAAGTAACGACTTTTTTTCTGTATTTTTCTCGCTTCCTCTTACGGCGCTTGATCCTTTTTTTCTGTGGCTGTTGTGCCAAGACCGCGCGGGTGATTGATTGCAGGCGTGGTGCGGCTACTTTATATCCTTCCTTTGCCCCACCATGTAATTGCCTGCCGGCGTGCTTTGCCCCATATTTCAGTTCGTAATACGCGGCCTTTATCTTTTCCCCGCGGGTTTGGGGCTTTCCAACATAGTATTTGTATTTATATCCCATCGTGTCACCTCCGTCAACCATATAATGTTCCCTGGGGCTTGCCATAGAGTGCTATGACAATCAGGAATCCCATGCCGACTGAAATCAATAACAGATTATTAAATATCAAAGAGATATATGGGAAGGCATTTGCCGATGCCTGCAACATGGGCGTTGTCCCAATTTCGTTATACATATAACTGAATATGATTGCCATGGTGAATACAACGATTAACCCTACAATGGAAAAGAAAAAGTAAATCGGGTGCGACTGGACAAAGAATGCGCTGATGATTGCCGCCAGGCAAAGGCCAACAAATATTAAAAACACTCCCATGTCGAAACGCGTCAGAGAATCCGGAACATCAACAACCGAAGTATTGATACCGGTTTCATTTAGACGCAGTTCCATATCTGTGCTGACATTATGACCGATTAACAAAATGACGGAAAAGGCAAAAATAAAAACAATTATAAAAATTAGTTCTCCCACATACCCTTTGTGCAAATGTATCAACCCAGATTATCATTTAACCTAGCCAGCCGTATTAAAGAAACGAAAGTTATATAAATAAGTTTCGTTTCTTCTATAAATATGTTTCGATTATCCAAACTCTCAGTTACTTTGATACTTTTTTTCATATTGGCAGCGGTTCCTGTTTTTGCCAAAACCGAGACAAACCCCGGTACTTCTTATTGTGATTGCTGTGTACTTCCTTTGGTCCCATGGACCGGGTATGGATGCACGGAAAGGAACCATTCTGGAGACATCCATCACCACCAGACACTTAATGTTTCATGCTATAATATAACCTCTGGATTGTATCAAAGCACTTCTCAAATCCTAGATACCCACTGCGAGTATGGATGTAACAATGCCACTGGGATGTGCATCGATCCATCCACTTCAATTCAATATCTCTGGATAATTGAGATTGCATTCTTGGCACTCCTTGCTATCATTATAATTATATTTATCACGCCACTTCCACCGGGGTTTGAAAACCTTAAATTATTAACACTCATAGTAATGTTTGTGGTTGTGTTTTTGTTATTCCTTATTATAAACATTTATTCTTCAAACTTCACTGGGGGGTTGTTAGAAACCATGGGAGGATGGGTTGGTTCCATAATGCTGTTCTTCTGGCCAATCATCTATATGCTTATTGGGCTGTTTGCGATGTACACTGTGTGGGCATTGTTCGTGAAAAAGCCGAAAGATGAGGAGGATGAATTGTGAAATGCCCCGAAAATCCAGAGGGGAGATAATGAGAATATCACCCAACTTGGCTACCTGTATAAAAAGGTTCAACACGGACTATAAGATTAAAAGTAATGTGCTTGCTTCTAATTATATCTATGACATATTTATTAAAAATCAGGTTAAAGAATTCGAAAAGACAATCAAAGGCAGGTTATGATTATCCGCCTATCCTGAATACCTTTGTTCCACAGATTGGGCAGGTGCCTGTTGTGGCCGGCTTTCCGTTCTTCATTCTTATCTTCTGTGGACTCTTGATTTCAACCTTTTTCTTACATTTTACACAGTATGCTGTTACCATTAAAATTCCTCCATTTTGTCATGCTTAAATGAACGAGAGCCCATATATAAATATATCATCAATTTGTTAGGGGTGGCGGGTGTTAGGTCAAAACTAATTGTTGACTGTTGTTGTCTTGCAATTATGAGTTCACCACTCTGCCCGCCACATGGGTGTATAAGTGGCGTAGGTATAAAAAACTACCGCTTCTTCTTGCGCCTTTTTTTTCGCTTAGGCATCGTATCACATCCTTTATTTTTTATACTTTTTCAATTTACCAATCTTTTCGGTAGTGCCACCACGCTTTCCTTTCTTTCCAATTATCCCAACCCTAAGGAAATGGTAACCTTCCCTACCAACATCAACCGAGCGAATACGCTCGTATTTTTTCTTGCCACATCCCATGATATCACCTACTCATGAATATCAAACATCGATGGACCCCAAGGCCCAACCGCTTTTGTTTTTGGCTTTCTTTCTTTTTCATCTTTGTCCTTCTTTTTCTTACGCTTTTTCTTTTTGTATCCTGCTTCATACCCCTTCTTCACGGTCTCATAAAAAGGAGTCTGCCCCTTGTGCTGCCAGCGATATATCTCTGTTTCACGCTTCACACCCTTCAACTTTTCAATAACATCTTCCATCATAATCCAAACCTCTTCATAGCACTATTAATTGTGGAACTCTTCTTGCCTATCATGGGCCTGACCTCAAAGCCTGTGAAATATTTCTGCTTTGGCTTCTTGCCCGTGATACCCAGCACAATGGCCGCCACGCTTGGGCGGTACTCGGTTCCACGGCCCCTTCTCTTCTCGGCTGCCTTTTCCTCTTTCTGGGAAACGCCGGGCAGGCCCGGGATGAATGGAGGGATTATGATTTCTGTTGGAATAATGATTTCTGTAATCACGGGGGTAACCATTTCACCCACATCAACAACCTTCACCTTCTGCACCTGAATTTCTTCAATTTTTTGTAAATCCCTCAGGCTCGTGAGTTCCTGTACCTGCGTTGCCATTACATCCTGCAGGGTTTCCTCACTGACCCGGGTGGCTTCCATTGGGCGTAGCTCGGTTATTTCCCCTACCACGGCTTTTTGAACTTGTCCAGTCCTCAACAGCTCAGATGTGCGGGCCTTCTCAACCTGCCTCGCTCTCGATACGGCTTCCTTCTGCATCTCCTCTAATGACTCAGCCTCCTTTGGAAGTGCAGCAACCATGGGCTTTACCTTCGTGCCTGTAATTGTGGCCACATCCGGAACAACCATTGTGGCTGCCCTTCTCATCAGGGCCCGGTTGGCGGCCTGCGTTAGTTCTGATGATAGTTGAATCTGTTTGCTCGCTTCACCAATACCAGTCTTTACATCGGTAATCACTTCGCCTACTTTCGGTTCCTCCCCATATATTTCTTTTATTATGTTCCTAGGTGCTTTGGCAACTGGGGGTGCAGGCTTCTCAATTCCAAGCATCTCATTAAGCTGCTTTGGAGTGACCTTCGGGGGCTCCATGGGACCGCCCTCGAATTGAACCCTCTTTGGCTCCTTGACAACATCGGTAATCTTCATCTCTCCCAAAAACTTCTCAACCAAGCCCGTTTCATAAAGCTTAACCGGCACACCAGCCTGCTTGGCTTCACCAACTAGGTTGTAGCGTATGTAATCACCAAATTCTTCTGTTGTGTATTTTGCTTTCATCTCAGTCCACTCTGGTGGCTGGAAACGGCCTTCCTTCTTGGTCAGCTCAATTCCTCTGAGAAGTTTCCTGTAAAACTCAGGGGTACCATAAATGGAACGCCTGTATTTTATCATGGTTTCAGGAACGCCAGACGGGGGCTTCAAGCGGAGCTTCTCCTTGACTCCAACACGAATCGATGGTTTCTTCTTCGCACCAATAAATGAGGCAATCTGCGCTTCAATCGTTGGACCTGCTCTTGTCTTTCTCACACCCATCTGCATGATTTGTGCTCGTTTCAGGGGCCTTGCCTTGCCTGTGACGGTCCAAGCTTGAACACCTTTCGGTGTGGGCACTTCGCCCTCTGCCCTTAAGAAAACATCAGCAAACGCCTCACCCGCATAAGGCACCGGCTCTGCCTTTGGTGGTTCCTTTCCTGTGATGGTCCTCCTTAGCCTTGCCAATGTGGATTCCGTTGGGGGAAGTCCAGCCCTCACTCCGATGGTCACGGCTTCCGCCCCACCTTTCAATTCACGCGCCCATGCTTCCTCTCCAACCACTTCAACAAACTTGCCAGCCCTCCTTCTCAGGTACACGGTTTCAGATACAAACGGCTCTGCAAAGGCTTCCTTTATTGGTGGACCCCTCAGGATTGAACCTTCCTTGCCCAAACCACGGCCAGGATAATAAATTTCACCAGCCCTTTGCTTTGTCGCCAGTCCCTTGAGCATGAGCTCCCTTCCTGATGTGGCATCCCTAAGTAGCTCAACGGCTGTGAATTTTGTCAACGCTTCTGCCTCTGCACCTGGCCTTCCAATATCTATTTGTCCCTTTGGTGCTTTTCCCTTAAAAGCCCTTGCAGCACCAAGGCCGAGAAGCAAGGCATAACTTCCAAGATAACCCCCACCCATACCTGGGAATTCCTTTTCCAATTCGGTTGCCCTCTCAGCCGGACCAATAATAAAGGCGGCTGCGCCAGCTGCGAATGGAGACAATGCAGCATCCAGCGACCCAGTTAGGTAGCCCCCAATATCTCCTGTTAAAAGTTTTGCAGAAGCCTGCTCAAGCTTAATCAACCCAGTTCCCACCATCCCAGTAGCAAGCACCGGAATACCAGCTAGTCCAATGGGCAATTCCGCTGCCATTAATCCCATGCCGGAAAGGCCCGCTATTGGGCGTAATAAATCAGGTAACCGCTTAGCCTCTTCCTCACCAAACTTCTCCGCATAAGCCCTGCGGCTTTTTTCTGCCTCTTCTTTCTCCCATTGGGCAAGGCCGGTAAGGAATGGTAAAATGTCCTTCTCTACGGTTTCCCCCCAGGTTCCCTTTAAAATATAGGGCTTTGCAAGCTCGGCACGGGTTTCCATGTATTCTCTTTTTAAATGTGGAAGCCACTCGCCTTTCTCCTGGAGCTCGACCTTCCGCCTTTCCATGAATGCAAGTTCTGCACCAAGACCAGATACTGATTTTGTTATGGTTTCAATCTGTTCAGGAATTGGAACGGAAACGGAAACCGGCTTATCCCTCTCATGGTAATATTTCTTTTCTTTGCCTTCATAATAATAAGGATACTGGATAAGCGCAGGATACTGTGTATATGGTGCCTCTTCGCCAGTAATGAACTCGGTGGCTTCACGGGCAATCCTGGCTGGGGCTCCGGGATATTTAACTGCCAACTGGCCTTCCGGCACTGGCCTGTCCAAGCCCATATAGAATTCAGCCGCCTTGGCGGCTGGCCTTACGACACCAATTCCGAGCGCGGTGGTCCTGGCAGCCACCATGGACTGCACCACTGCCTTTTGGGCCTCTTCTCTCCGCTTTTCCAAATCATAGCCCATTGGGAGAAATTCATAAGAAGCACCCGCAGGACCAGTGACGGCCAACCCCCCGCCCGGCTGCTGTATGCCTACTGCGCCCGCCCCGCCAAAATAAACCTGCGGGGATGGAGCAGCTTGTGATGGTTCCCAAGTATAGAATGGTACGCCAGCCTCATACTGCTGCTGGGTATAGGCTGGCGTTAAGGTCATGCCCCCAGGGTGCTGGGCAAAAAAGGATTCTTCAGCCTGACCAAACGGAACCATATATATCTCGCCACCTGGTTCAGCCTGCATCGCGGCATATGCGCCAGTTGGCAACGCCCCGTAAGGAGTAAAAGCTTCTGCACCCACAGTCGTTGCACCCGGGTGCGCCTGGAGATATTGGGAACTATAAGATGAAGGAACAATCGTTATGCCTTCTGTGGTTTGATAAGCGGAATACTGGCCACCCTCAACCATCTTCCTAGCTTCTGCTGTGGTGAGGGGTTTGGTCGTGGTTTCTGCTGTAGCCACAGATATTCCTTCTGATGGCCTATAGGCAACGCCCCTCTTGGCCATCTCGTATTCAAGGGTTTTCTGTTGCTGGGCTGCCTTGCCTGTGATGGCAATTACCCTTTGGGTTTCTTTCTGCGCCTCTGCCTCTAATTGTTCTGCGGTCTTGCCACCAACCACCGCTGGCGCGGTAGAAACAGGAACAACGGGTTGTCCAGGACCGCCGGATACCCAGGCTATGTTGGCTGGACCTGAGCCAGCATATACGCCTGCAGGCAACTCACGGGGTGGGGCAGATTTAGGTATCTGCGGTGCCACTAATCTTCCTACGAGAGCCATTCACACACTTCATTAATATTAAGGCCGTGTTTGCCAGGTTGCCCTGGCAACCACGGGGATGCTATCTCAAGATAAGAAAGAGTTAAAACAGGGTAGAGGGGGCGTAAGCCCCTCAATGGTATTCAGAAGCCTGCCTATCCGGCGAAGCGACCGAAACCCATCAACATACTTATAATCACGGCAGCAATAGCCACAATCACAAGGATGCTCATCCAGACTCCAGCAAGATCAAAGGCCTCCAAGGTGTGGTTGCTCACATTCTGTGCAATGCTTCCGTCATCTGATTGCTTATAAAGCTCACTGGTGACAGTAGCAGACACATTCAAAACAACACCGAAGATGAGCAGTGCAATCCCTACACCTACGAGGGCGTAGATTCCGCCTGCAGCCTGACCCTTTCTCTTCCCAGACATAAGGGCACTTGCGAATGCATATGGGTTGAACATGATGGTTCCTCCTGAGCCATTTTGTCAGCCAGGCCGGAGACCATCAAGTTGGCTAGATATGATCTTCAACCTAGCCAACTAAAGTAATGTCGTGGAGGTAGTATATAAAGGAGTGTAAACACTACGGGATAGCGGTTTTGGGTTTAATTTCAATAAAATTAGAATTCTATATGGTGGTTTGTGTTTTTCAAACAAAGGGCAAATCTGTTAACAGATTTGTTATATGTTTATCATTCAGAATATTATAAAAAATATGTTTAACCACCATGGTTCATGGTAGTTATTCGCTCCTCTATCTTTATGGTCACGATGATGGAGAACGTGGCCACGGCTATGAAGACCACACAGGCCGTGACCTGATCGGTGAACAGGCCGAGCGCATAGGTCAGCCAATAGAGGAATGACGCCAGCCCAGCGTAGAACAGCCAGCCGATGAAGGAAAACATGCTTAACCTCGCTTACTCCCCCGCTAATTGCTTCAATTGTTTATCAAGCGCGCCACCAGCGCAGATGAATGCTTCCTTGTTGATGTAGGGATACTTGTCAAGCTCCTTATAGAGTCTCCTGATTGATTCTTTTGTATCATGCTCTTTGTGTTCCTCACTCTTTGCCTTACGGAGTTTGTTACGTCTTTCACGATGTTCCTGATCGTATCTCCGATGATATTTCCTATATTTTTTTCTGAATTTTTGGTCTGAATTATAGCGTTCTCTTTGGTAACACGTTGAACACAATCCTTTAGCGCTATGTTTCTTCTCTCTTCCACAATCCGTGCATATTATCATTCGAGGCATTCATGTCACCAACGGTTTACTTATATGATGTTACCAGCACATAGTAGGTAACCTACTATAGGTTATAGGTTACCGCGGTAACCTATAACCGCGGTTATGTGGTTTACCGTTATGATATTAAGTATAGTAAATAATTATACTTGTGGTAACCAATGTAACGGACTCCCTTATTTTCAATGTTACCTGAGAATATATATAGGGAACAGTGAATATTGGGAGTGACATAAGCTACAGTAATTACTGTTCATTTTGAACCTCCTTGAACTTAATTCCATTCCAGGCCTTCATCCGTCTCCCACCTATGTCTGGTACTACTTCCTCGGTCTTTATATGTTGGGGCAGTTGCCTTCCCACTGTAGTCTTTGGTTTTATCAAGATGTTTTTATCGTTGCAGTATTCAACATATTTGTTGTAGAATTCTTCCTTGGTGATGTAGTTGTCGCCACCATACTCAACACGCTCCAGAACAAAGGCTTTCAGTGAATCACTGCGTTTTATGTAGTGTTCCCTCAGCTCCTCACACAACCCCTCATAACCGCCGTCCTTGATTAATTCCCGCAGGCCCTCGGTGGCCCAGTTGAAACACCCGCTAAGTTCCTCTGGCGTTGTCAGTTTTTTAAGGATGTCAGGATCTGCAGTATCCCCTTCATATTGATTAGGAAAACCAATATGAACCCAGCGTCTGAAAAAGGCGTCTGTATCGTCAACCACTTCTGGAAGTTTGTTTGCCGAAAAGATGAGCTTGGCCGTGTTGGTGAACTGGAAACCGTCTTGGACAAACTTTTTGTCCGCATAGAGGCTGTCTCCACCCGTGAGCATCTTGAATATGCCGGTCTGTGAAACCGCCTTGTCCGGCAGGTCGGCGTAAATATTTGCCAACTTTCCATATAAACGCACCGCCGCAAATTTGTTATAACCTAATTCCTGCAGGGATGTACTCGCGCAGTTGTCTTTGCCTAAAAAGGTTTCCAACAACTTCAATAATGTGCTTTTCCCGTTTGCCCCGGAACCTTCAAACATAAAGGCCCTCTGGTAAGGATATGCCTGCATCAGGCAATAACCAAAGAGCCTCTTGACATCATAATACCCCTTTGGACATACCTGTTGCACGAACTCCTTTATCTTAGGACAATCGGCTGCTATGTCAAATTCCACTGGCAATTTCACGGTTGAAAATATATTTGGAGTGTGTTCAAGCGTCTTGTAATTTTCAAGGTCATAGATAACGTTTTTCAATATGATGTATTTGTTATTTTGGTTCAGTGTTTCCCTGTCTCCATAAGTCATTGCCCGAAGTTGAAACATCAGTTCATTCTTTTGATGGATGGTGATTTTATTTGCGGTTAATTCTTTTGCCTGCTCCTCAATAAAGGCATCTACGCCCTGGTGGTAGGCACCTTCATTGTAATAATACATTTCCTTATTATCCTTCATGGTTATGATTTTTGAATTTTTTAGAATATCATCGGCAAGCATCCGGTAGTTCAATTGGTTATCTTTATAATATTCCTCTGGTTCTCTCTTTTTCCTTAACCGCTCCGCGGTCAGTTCTAATAATTCGTTATCGGAGAATGGCCGCCCAAGCTCTTTTTCTAACCTATTAATTTCTAGGGCCACACCCAAGCCAAACAAAGAGGAAAGTTTGGAAAATCGTTTTTGAAATTCCTCGCCTTCTTCTTTAGCCGTGTTCATTCTTTATTCACCATTTATGGCCAGTATGAGTTGAGTACGTCCGCTGGAACAAAACAAAATCCAGAATTATAAAGACCATTAGTTGATTTGTTGGTATGTGTTGAATATCTTTTGGTATTGCGTGTAACTTCATCTATAAATTTAAAATCAATGTTGTAAACCATTGGGGTGGTTATCATTTTTGGTGGATATTTATCTGTGAAATATGCTTGAACTATTGTGGTTCCATTGTGATACCCCCACCCATCTGTTTTCCCTTTTGGATTTGACCAGCGTTCTACTACCCCAGGACAGCCATAATCTATTGTGTTAAAACGCAATGCTTTCTCATCGATGGAAAGGACTGCTCCAGAATCAAGAGTGATAAGAACATCAAGATATGTTTTCGCCTGAAAAATTGGATTTAGTTTGTCACGTTCGATACTTTTAATATGGACTTCGCCACGTTTGCGAAGTTGCTGAATTTTATTAAAAAACCCCCTACTTTGATAATATTTGTCCCATAAGGGAATACAACGTGTACTAAAGTTGTTATCATCCCTAAAACTACATTCATTTTCCATTTAATCTCCTCCTTGCAATTTCATAATATTTATGATCTTTCTCGATGCCTATCCACTTACGTTCTGTGTTCTTCGCGGCGATGAGGGTACTACCCGTACCTGCAAAACAATCAAGGATGGTTTCTCCTTTGACTGTTAAATTTTCAATGAGATATTCAAGAAGTTTCACTGGTTTTTCAGCAGCCATCTGTGGACCACTAACACCGTCAAATTCGAGAATATCAGGTGACACAGGGTTGTTTAATCGTTTAGTGCCAAGTCTAACAAAAAACATAGGTTCATATTTCCTTGCAAACCACTTAGAATAATCACACTTCCTGTGGTTGTTTTTCACCCAAATTAGTGGTTCTGGTTGGACATTCTCCATACCAAAGTGTTTGCACAGCGTTTGGTAAAATGAATAATTGTCTTTGATATATGGTCCCGCAAACACCACGAGAAAGGTGTCGTCCTTCAGGATAGGTTTTATCTTTTCGCAAGTTTGATCTAAAAGTGTGTTTGCATATTCATAACCATCCTCAAAGTGTTGCACTTGTTGACGGGAAACGTGAACGTCTAATCCATATGGTGGGTCAATTATGACACAATCGACACTTTTGACAGGTAATTTTGGCAGTTCTTCTAGGCAGTCGCCGAGAATCAGGTTTTCTAACTTTGGCAGACCTTTTGCTTCTTTAGTGCGGCGTTCCTTATCCTTTTCAAGTTTGTATTTCTTCAATGCCACGTTAACAGTGTGCTTTTTGAATTCAGGATACTTTGCAGTAGCTTCATCATATTGTCGAGCTCTGGCTATGGTTCTCTTTGGTATACCCAAATCCTTCGCCGTTCTTTCAAGGACATCACCTATAGATGCCACACTGGCATCTTCTGGTAAAAACTTACCTGATGCATCATGTAGAGCACCAATACGCCCCCTTCCGCGTTCATAAACCTTGCTCAGTTCAGCATAAAGTTTGTATTTCTGTTCCGTGGTCAGGTGCCTACGCAGGAGATTTTCCTTGATGATATAGGCGGCGATGGCTTCTTCACCTTTAATGTTTACTGTCTTGCAGGGAACAGTCTTCATGCCGAGTTCCTTAGCCACCCTATGGCGGAGATGACCGCACAAAATAAGGTAATCTGGAGTTATGTGTAATTCATTAAGAATACCATTCGTTTTAATGTCTTCCTTTAAATTTTGAAAATCAACATCCTTTGGGTCACCAAACCAGTCATGGTTTTCTGAATGTGGTTTTAATAAAATAATTTCAATTTCAGCCATTATTTCTCCTCCTTATTCTCCTGCATGTCAATAATGCAGTTCGTATTGATGGCTTTCAGTGTGCCGTCATAAAACACAATCGTCAAGAAATTGTTGGCAATAGCCTTCACAGTGCCACGTGCTATCTTAACACTCTCAGAATTAGGGGTTTCCTTGTAAACAATTTTTACATCCTTCCCAACAAACTCATCCATCACAACACACCTCTCTTCCTCTTACTCCACACCCCTTTATAATACTTTCGTTTCTTTTTGTAAATGTATCTTCCAGATTAACAGGTCTGAGAAGTGGGTAGATATATCAGGGTGTGGTGTCTGTGTGTGTTGGGTTAGGTCGGCGTATATATATAATATAATTAACCTAATAGGAAAAGTCAATTGTCGTGAACCAAACCACAACCTTTATATAATACCTTGTGTTATAGTGTAGCGGTGGTGTGCGGCGTGTGCAGACCATTTACATAATAAATATAACCTAAAAGGTGAAGTGATGTTGAATAATAAATCAAAGTTTGATAAGACAAAAGAATATTTAAAAGAAGAATGGGAAGATTATCAGGCCCTGAGAAAGAAATTTCCCAAGAAATACACCATGCCAAACCCAATGATTAATTTTATCATGTATGATGAAATAGCCCAGCGTGCCGGTGAATGGCAAGGGGGCCGCAGGAAAGCATACCTTGGTACCCTGATAGCACAACGGGTGCTGAAACAGCCGGATCCGAGGGAAATGGTGTATGAAATCCAGTCGCCGGATGGCTGGGAGGTATGATATGATGGGTAGCAGAAAGGATTATGAACGCCCACCGGTAGCCAATATACCAATAGGGCAGATGGTAGCCATTGCATTTGTGGCAACTGTCGCAATAGCGATTGTATTGGGGGTGGAAGAACCACCAATCAACTTCTGCCCCGATGTGTGCGATTCCTGTGTGGACAAGGAAATCAAAGTCCCAGAAACCGACATCAAGGCTTGTGGGATTGTGTGGGACAAAATGAGCCAAGGCGAATCACCAAGGTTCACTGGTTTCATTGAGCAGGATATGTGTATAAGTCCGATAGTTGTTGATTTAACCCCTTTTGAATGCTCAAAAGTATGGGAACAGAAATTGTTAGGCATCAATTATGGTCGCCAAGAGATTTGGGATAGGAAACAATACCTCTACACATATCAAATCCAGAACGCCGTGCAGTTCGACTACTGTATTCAGGAATATTATAAGCAGCATTTCGGAGGCGATGAATGATGGCTAAAAAGAAAGTCAAAAAGTCGGATTATTTTGCGTACGTATGTCCATATGTCCTCTTGACTCTAGGGTGTATAACTTTTATGGGCATGAGGTTCACGGGTGATTTCAGTTGGTGGCCAGTTTCAGCAATGGGGTTTTGTGGATTTGGATTAATAAAATCTTTTGAGATGGTGCTACGCCGGTTGTAAGTATAAAAGCATTGGAGGTAATCTAAATGAACTGGTACATGTTCACGCTGGAAGCAGCGCAAGACAGGATTGACGTGATAGCGCAGAAGCCAGCCAACCGTGAAGCGCACGTCAGCGGGCTGGCATCTGAGGAACTGCTAAAGTGGAGGTAATTGAGATGGTGAAGAAAAAAGAAGTGAATGCTAAAAGATTGGCGGATTTGATATTGAAACATTTCTGTGTGACCTTCATGATTTTGGGTGTTGCTGTTGGGATTTTTGCATATGATGTTTTGACCGCATTGTCTGTAGAAGGAGCCAACATATGCATCCTTGCATGGGTACTGGTTGCAATAGGCATCCTGTGGACATTTATCGGCGTTGTTGGTTATGAGGGGAGATGAATTTGAATGAACTTTGAATATCTTTGGGTATTGGTGTTGGTGGTAATTTTAATAGGGGCGGTTGTTGTTGTGGTCATTGAATTTGCCAACAAAGACTGGCATCCAGAAGAGACTTGCGGAAATCAGTGTGATTCCCTTAACCTGTCTTTTTACAACTGGGAAAAGGGAAGTGTCTTTACTGATTCACAATGCTTCTGTTTGAATCGTGAAGGCTATCCGATAGAGGTTGGGAGGTAAAGCGTATGGGTGATTATGATATTATAGGGACTTGCTTTGTGATTGTGATAATATTTATATTTGGTTTTGCAGTGGGGACTTCTCTTGCAGTTGCTTACAGTCCACATTGCATTAACGAGTTCGACCCCTCCACAGATTGCCAGGAAACCTGGGACATGTATCCCTACTTATCCGAAACCTTCGATGCAAGCCACGCCGTGTGGGCAAAGCTCGGTCTCACGGACCTGAAAGTCGAGCAGTTTGAGTATTGCATGAATCATGCGCCATGGGGGGACTATGATGGGGACTGATGGTGTGATTGTTGTTGTGTTTGCTATAACTTTCATAGTTGTCACAGCAGCCGTGGCATGGATGTTCAGACCTAAAAGAATAACAAGTGGAGGTAAAGCGTATGGGCAAAGAATTTGACAAAGGCTACGAAGAAGGAAAAAGTGGTGAATGGCTTATTTGGGCATTTGGTTTTGTTTTAGGTGCAATGGTTGCCGTGTCAATAACAATGGTTGCAGATGCCGCCAACGTTGGCATGTTCCACGAGTTTGACCAATACGAAGATTGCCAGGAAGTCTGGGACATGTATCCCTATGTTTCCGAAACCTTCGATGCAAGCCACGCCGTGTGGGCAAAGCTCGGCTTCACAGACCTAGAGGTCCATGAGTTTGAATACTGCATCAACCACGCACCAGGGGGGAACTATGATGAAAGTTGACTGGATAATTCTTGGGATGTGTGTAAAAGTGCAGGGAGGTAGCGGATGATGGAAATAACCATTAATCAATACATAGGTAGTATGGTTGTGATTGTGGCGTGGGCATATTTCACACTTTTTGTTTTTGCCCCATGGTTAAAAAAGAGGTCATTTTCCACATTTTTTTGTGATGTACTTATACTGTCTTTGTATTTATTGGCTGTGCTTCTTGCAGTTGTTATTTCGCTTGTATATATCTTAAAAGGGTGACACAGATGGAAACTGAAACCATGATTAAGGAGCTCGCAGAGCAGGCAGGTAAGGCTAGGAAGAAGCTCAAGAAACAGAAACCCAAGATGCACTATGGGTGGCAGTCCAAACAGGGTGATGTCCTGTATCTCTGCAATCATGTGGTCTTTGCCCGGAACAGCCAGCTGACATTTAATTGGAGCGAGGTAACGTGCAAGAACTGCTTAAGGAAAAAGCCAAAGAAGCCAGGGGAGCGTGATTCAAAATGAACACGAAAGAGAAGAAAATACCATCTGAACTGACACAGGCATACTTTGACGTTCTAAAGGAGATAAAAGAACCCATAGCAAAGATGGTAACAGTTGGAGAGATTGCACCGGTGGTTGCACGGATGGGTCTATTACGTGGCTACGAAGCAGGCAGAAAAGACATGGCGAAGGAACTGGAGAAACTAGTTAAAAAAGAAGATGATTATTGGTTCTCAAAGGCAAGAACGACTTACGTAGAGAAAGACAAATCAGCCCATTTATATTACATGGGTGGACATGCTACTTTGACAATTATCTTGGAACAATTGGGAGAAGATGAAGATGTCTGAAACGGAAGAGAGATATTGGATAACCAAAACACAAATAGATGATTTATGCGAATATGGGGACTCAGTACTCGATTGTGTTATTGACCAAATACTTGAAGACCAGTACTTAGGGATTTTTGATGACAAAGGAAAACGTCTCCGTCTGCAACCGCAAAAAGGTGAGAAGTGATGTGCATAGGTGAAACCTGCGTGGTATTACAGCAGATGCTGTCGAACCCAAAGTACAAGAAGCCATACAAGCCCTGCAGGCATGAGTATTATCACTATGAGCAAGTGTGGGTCAGGCGTTGCGACACCTGCTGGAAGGTATTGGATGGTGATGTGAAATGATGAATACACGACTCATTATTATTGCATGGGTAGTAATGTTAGCAGTTCTTCCCTTTAGTGGTTGTTTGACAACCCCCTCTTATGAACCACCCCATATCAATTATTGTAATTATGGTTCTGGGACTGTGTTGCCTGAATACTTTAAGTATGTGAATGCAACCTGTGATAAGAATTATACCTGTTGGGTTGGTTACCTTTCTGATGCGGAGGCTGCTGATTTTTGGCATCGTGGGTGGGAAGACTGTGCTGGTCAGGACTGGTTCGACTACCCCCCATCACCAGGAACGTGTTTGACCGTAGTTGACCCAGAAGGGTTGAGTGCTGGGAAATGTTATTGGTGGGATTATGCTTTCAACAATTATAATGTTTCTTTTTTTGTTCATCCGGAGTTTAATCAATGTACCGCCATGATTGAAAAACACATGTTGGGCTGGCCATTCAACTACACTCTGTGGGTTGAGGCAGAAATCATAGACTCCTTCAACCAAAACTTCGAGTGCGGATGGGGTGCCACGGTGGAAAACTACAACTGGTGTGCAGAACGCTATTATGAAATACGGGGGGATGATTGATGAAAATCAATAAAGAAGAAAAAATCCTTTTGGTGAGTGCGGTTAGTTTTGCATTTCTTACTATAATATTTTTTGGTCTTTTGGTCGCTGGTATTGGTTATTTTGCTAGGCAGGGCTATGATTTGGAAATTATAGCTTTTGCATTAATTTTCATTGGATGCACTTTCAATTATCTTCTAACTCTTCATTTTATTGGCAAGTTGGATTATATGTTAGAGTCGAGCAAACGGAGGCGAAGTAGATGAACGTAAGTGATGCTCAATTTAGGATAATCATGAAGAAGCATAGTAAATTAAATAACCTTCATGCAACTGGGATTTCCTCAATCATCATGACATTTGTTGCCATGGGATTATCTATTATTTTTTTATGGTTGGATTTTCAACTTTTGTCCACCATAACACTCGCTTTCGGTATTATTTTTGCTGTTGCATTTATTTACATTTTTGGGTGGAAATGGAGCAACAAAGCATATCATGACATACAGAATTATTATATTGAACAAAATGAAAAGAAAGGGTTGAATTACGATGAGGGGGGAAAGGATTACGAAGGGGATAAGCTGAGTACACGGAGGCGAGGCAATGCTAAGTAGAAGGTGCCCCAAACCTTGTGCTTGGGCAGATTTCCATTGCACCACAACGGATTCTGCCTCCCTCCGGCTCGAAGGTGATAAGCCTTTTTACTGTGACTACTGTGGAAAAATGCTTGCGAAAAATGGTGATGAAACGTGGATTATGATATTTTAACTATGATATTCATTTTTGGACTCGCGCTTTTGGCAGTGGGTGTTATACTGATGAATGGATTCGTGGCTCTACCAGGTTCATTAATAATGTTGTGGTGTGGGATGATGAAACGTGGATGGAAAAAATAGTAGTGGCAGGATGCTGAGTATCATTTTGCTGATATGTGCAATAATATTAATAATAGTGGGGTGGTTGAGAGTGTCCCCTGAGTTGGTATTCTATGGCATGATATTTACTATGTTGGGTGTGGTGTTGGCTATGTATGTGGAATCCTTGGATGGTAATAAACTACCGAGGGAAAAGGTAAGGTGATGATGTATGAATAAATTAATAGAGGGGTATCTAAGGGACAACAGAAAATTTGTACTCGATGCTGGATTATTTTTGTTTGCTTTAGTCATGATGTGTGGGGGGTTGTTAGAAAATAATAAGTATGTGGTTTTGGGTTGTACTGGATTGATAGCAGTGACCCTTGGGTATATCATGGAAAAGTTAAGAGATATTGAGAAGGAATTGAAGCGCAGGAAGGTGAATTGACATGGCATTGGATGGAGAAGATTGTGAATTTTTTGGTGAGCTTTTTGGGAAAATCAATGAAACCCTGAAAGAGATAAGTAAAACCTTAAACCGCATAGACAAGAATATAAAAAGCGTGTTAAGACCTAGTGATGATGAATAAAAGCCGGGCAATTGGGTGAAGAAATCAGCGCCGCCTCAAGAAGGCTGACACATTGAGGGGGGGATTCGAACGAACCCCCAAATCCCTGTCAGGAAAAACCTCAAGGAGTCTTCACCCAGCCTATAGGCGGTAGAATAGTGAAGATGAGGACATCATCTAACTGTGAATATATCACCTCCATGGGATACAAATATTATATCACCGCAGACTCCACGCAGGGTTTGGTTCGGACTAGGACTCTAATGTCATTTAACCAACCTCTCTTTTCCCTGCGTGGCTGTGAAGGTGTAGAGAATGTCAATAAATAGGGCGTTGTTTAGTTCGTTGTCAGGGGATTGGACAACCCCTAAAGGATTGTATAAAGATCTTGATAAGGAGTTTCATTTCACCTTTGATCCGTGTCCAACAAATCCTACGTTTGATGGTCTTGAAGTAAAGTGGGGTTCTTCAAACTTTGTCAATCCTCCATATGGGAGGGTCATCCACAAATGGATCACTAGGGGAATTCAGGAATCTAGGAAGGGCAACACGGTGGTTTTTTTGTTGCCCGCTAGGACAGATACCAAATGGTTCCATGAACAGGTAATTCCCTTTGCCAGGGAGATTCGTTTCATCAGAGGCAGATTAAAGTTTGGAGGATCAACAAACTCCGCACCATTCCCATCAATGATTGTTGTATTATGAGGGTGTTGAACTATGAATGAAAGGTCAAAGCAAATATTGCACATGATTGCCTCATTGATATTGTTGTGCATAGCGATTTATTTATTCATTCAGTATATGGATTGGTATGCTCATAGCTGTCCTGCATATCTTTGGGATTTTAACACAACCTGTTCCAATGGGGTGTGTTATAATATAACCAATATAACGTGTTGAAGGTGTTGAACTATGGCGACAGCAGGTGAATTTATAGGGGGATTGGAATTCTTCACTTTTCTAGTAGTAACAGGGGTTGTGTTGTTTGCGATATTGGTCTATAAATTGTTCAAATTTTGGACAAACTAGGAGCTGAAACTATGAAATGGAATGAAAGGTTAAAGGGAGAATACGTTTGGACTCTTGTGTTCATGGCATACTTTGGTATGGCTGTGGGAATGGGGATGATTAATGCCGACAGGTGGGGATGGTATGCCCTTGTTTGCGTACTTATCGGCTTCCTTTGTTGTTTCCTTTCCTTTTGGAAAGCCCCGCCAGAAATGTTTGAGGAGCTGAGGAAATGAATCAGGACGAATGGGGGAGTATGCTTTTTAAAGTAATGATGGGACTCGTTGTTGGGTTATTAACAATTGTTGTGATATGGGGTGCTGCCATAAGGATAAATGAAGATGTTTTTGTATGTTCCAATGTTTGTTCAGCAGTTCATAACCATACCATGACCTACGAAGAAGCCATAGGGAATTGTACTTGGATGAGTATCAAGCAATTTGACAGGTGTTATAAAGAAGGCGTGCTAGAAGTGGTCGGGTTAAATTAGGCAAGGTGAGGAAATGAAACCACACGAATATCTTGTACTGATGGCGATTGTCTGGACCCTTGGCATATTACTTGTCATGCATGTTTCAGGGTGGGACATGAATTGTCATGAGTGGTGTGCGGAGTCCTTTGAATGCCAATGTATGGGATATGGTCCAATATTCAGTTTGGTAATCCTCGGCATATTGATTGCGGTAACTATTTCGTCTGCATTATCAAAGGAACAGGTGAGGAATTGATAGTTAGATGGGAAGGAATCCTTATAACGATTGGGCTTACAGTTATAGTTGGGTTGTGGTTATTGTGGGTGTCTAAGAAATATCCTAATGCGTTTGATTGACCCCTCACGCCCTAGGGCTTACTAATTACCAAACTTGTAAGCAACTCCCAATAAAATTAAAGGCATAAGGATGGAGACTGCAAGGAATAATATTTTCTTCTTTTTATCCATCATTCCACCTTCTTCTCACGTGGCCTTACCTCAAGCACATCCTCCAGGACTGTCCTCCGGCGAGTATCTTCTTCTTTGAGTCTTATCAAAGCTAAGAGCCCCTTCTCAACGACCTTTGATTTTGGCGGCACCTTTCCCTTTGAATCCTTGCAGACCTCCCCAGCACGCCTAAACAGCTCCTTTCGGCTAGGGGTAACCTGCATAGAAAACAGTTCGTATGGTTTGGTCATTTTATCACCCATTTCTATTTATCAGGACATTTTTCCAATAATCTGCCCTAATTTACTATTTAGTATCCTTTGATATTTAAATAGTTATGTCCTGTTCGGCAATATTCTTACTTTTCCAGCATTAAAATCTCCCAGAATCTATTTAATATATCACCACTTTCCACCCCCAGAACTATTTAGTTCCGAAACAGGGCGGTGTTTGACCCAGCCCACACCCCAAGCCACCCTTGTGTAATACATCTCAACGAAAGGTTTATATATAAGTTAGGACACAGTAGTAACGGGTGATGTTTGATGAAAGATAAACAACAGAGAAGAGGGATAGATGCTTACTGTGATTTTTTAAAGTGGATGTTGGGTGGTGTATTGATTGCAACATTCGTTGGAATTGGCACAATAGGACTCAACAGTATCTTTCATTTTTATGATGAAAGGATTGTGAACACACTTGCTATTATTGTTTGGGCTGGAATATTCATATTTAGCATACTTATGGCTAACCGTCAAGTAAACAAATATTTTGAAGAGAGGAGGTAATGCAAATGGAAATTCATAAAAACCTATGTGCCGGGCATTCCCGACCAATGAAGGTATTCCTGCGCCTGAACAAATCAGAATACAGGAGAGTGACAAGGGTATCACCAAATGGTCGCAGGTATGAGAAAGCAACGAAGGTGATGTGATGATGATGGATATAAAAAAGAATATCAGGAAAGAAATTTTCAAGAAGCAAAACATACCGGATGATGATGAAGGATTTAAGGAAGCTGTCGATGAAGCCATCGAGAAAACTGCGGAAGCGATGCTCGAAGACTTTGAAAAAGAAATACAAATAGTTACACGCCAACCACTTGAAGTACCTGAAGCTATTTGTGTACAAGATAGTAATTGTTTCATTGTTGGTTATAAAAGATTCAAGAAGAAGTGGAACATAAAGGGTGATTCAAAGTGAAAACAGGCAAGGCGACTATTCATTACATGGGCAACAGGGGCATCATGATATACATCCCAAAGGGTGTGGCGTTTGACTCAGCCTTCCCCTTCAAGCAGGAGGGTGCTGAGAAGTCAAGGCACGCCCAGGTCAGGATAAACAACGGCGACAAGCGACTGGTGATTGAGGGGTGAATTGAAATGAGTGAAAACGTAAGTGGACAGGTAATCAAGGATAGTTATCGGTCACAGCAATTGCTGTTCTGTTTTGTGATGTGGTCACTTATGATTATGATAATTATCCTTTTGGTAGGAAGGTGATGACTGATGGATATCTGGTTGTTCTAGTCATCACAGCCGGGGTTCTGATAACCGCATATTTAATCTTTAAGGGATTGCGAGATGCGAGAAGGATTGGTGATGTTTGATGTTGTACAAGATACTGAGTGAATCTTTTTGGGACTACCCAATGTTACAAATTGACCCCCTCATGGTTCCTGATGAACAAAGTACCCACAGGTCGGGCAGACGGAATAATACTTCGTGAACACCGTGGACTCTATTGAAAACCTTTCCCTAATCAGGGGAGCCTCAGACTCACCCCCGCATTTTGTGCACTTCATTCTTGCTTCCACCTATTTTTATTGAACGTCACATATCGGTGCATAAGATAGTTTGGAAAAAACATTATTCCTGTTGTCATGATTCTAGCGAAGAATGCTTCTGCATTAAACCATTCAACCAACACACCCATAACATGCATCCCTATTAAAAGTGACATCATCATCAGGATAAAGAATACACCAAATTGATGTGGCACCTTCCTTGATGTGCATCTAAAGGTGAACTTTTTATTTGAGGCATAATTGATTAAAGCTCCAACCACCAGGGCGATGATGAAGGCAGGACCATAATGAACATTGAGCGGATAAGCTAAGACGTAGAATGCCCCCCAGTCACACAGGGTTGCTATGATGCCCACTATAAGGAACCTGAACAGTTCAAAATCTGGAAGTTTCACCTTTCATCCTCACCTTTTCTTTCCACTTCTTATACTGCCCGTTCTTGTATAGGGCGATGTTTTCCCTGCCCTCCAGAGTCTTTGGGCAGGACAAATCAGGCCTCCAATCATGCCCCTTCTCTTTCTTATCCTTTCGGGTCTTGTTGATTTTATAATTATATACCACGCACCTTCCGCCAATATAGTACTCGCATGTATGACATGCCAGCTCACCTATGCAATCACCGCCTTCCTAAAATCCTGAAGA
>Ga0307376_10001898_pt1 | contig 21434 bp, 40 predicted proteins | sample TR2MG_FD_202536 | JGI IMG/M metagenome (GOLD analysis project Ga0307376, IMG submission 202536) | Soil microbial communities from Risofladan, Vaasa, Finland - TR-2 | ecosystem: Environmental > Terrestrial > Soil > Coastal area > Acid sulfate soil | place: Finland: Risofladan, Vaasa | collected...
AGAAATGAACTTCTTGAGGTGCAAATAGCCATAGACGGTCGCGCATCAAATTCAAAGGATATACTCCTTTGGATGGACGACTTCCGAATAATTAGCAAGAACTAAAAATGCCCCTCAGAATACCAGCCCAGAAAAAATAGAATATATTTATAGATTTTATTAATAAAAATAATATAATTTTTAGTTTTTGATCTTTTTTAGCCAAGAAACTATTAGTTTCTTTACTGCGTCCGTCCATAGTAAAACGTTTAAATGATAAGACAATTTTTTAAAATGAATAAAATGCCTTTAAGGGCAAGAACTCGTGAGAACCTGTTATACGGGGATGAAATAGACCGGGTTAAAGACGCCTGTAAAAACCTCTATGAAACCCTGTTAATCTGGGGCCTTCTCTACACCGGGATGAGGATATCGGAGTTTCTTCACACGAATCGGAAGTGGTTAAGCTGGAGTGAGGGTGTGATACGGATACCGGAGAGGATGCCCTGCTCTTGTAAAGAATGTGTCAAATTAAGGGACGGGATGTGGAACCCCAAGACCTCAAACGGATCAAGGGCTGTTCCCATACTCCCCGATGTTGAGGGGCTATTCAAACAGTTCTTCACCGGCCACAAGATGGTGCTTGACTACATAGGCAGCCGAAACCTAGCATACTACCATGTCAAGCAGGTGGGTAAGAAAGCTAACCTTGACCACCCCTTATTTCCCCACGCCCTGCGGGGCACATATGCTACGATGATGGTAAAGCGGGGTCTAGGCCCTTTCCATCTGAAGGATCTCATGGGGTGGAAGACCTTAGAGCCTGCCGCTTGGTACGTGAGGTTCGCTGGTACAGATCTGAGGGATGAGGTGCTGAAGATATGGAATCGATGATAAAATATGGAATCGATGATAAAATATGGAATCGATGATAAAAGCTCAGAATATGGATTTGGGGACCGGGCAATTCATCCGTGACTATTTACTGAGAGCGGGTGAAGCGTACCCCTACGAAATATATCGGGCACTCAAGGATGAGAAGGAGTTCAAGGGGCTGACCATGGGCTCAGCCACAAACTTTTACAGGTATTTCTACATACTCAGAAAACTCGGAGCTGTTCAAAAGACAGGACGGGTTGAGCCCTCCAGCCGAAGGGGAATGGATCGAGTTTACTATAAGATGACTGTAGGTTTTGAGGGTCGTGACGATATATGGAATAACCCCCAGAAAGAAATGAGGTCGATTAGGAGAAACTGAGATGAATAAGCGTGAAAAGGAGATACTGAGAACCCTGCACAGGGAGCTCGGCATCAGGAAGAGTGAGCATCCAAGCGTATATGGGGCGTGGTGGATCCTCACCGAGCTCCTGCAGGGCAGGCTCGCCGCCGCCGAGAGGATGTCGAAATCGTTCCTCAAGCTAACGGAGGACTGGGTGAAAGAATGAATCCCCTTGCTTTCGTCCTCGCGGGCCTATTCTGTGGGTTCGTTGATAGCTGCCTGGGGATGGGTTTCGGAGTGACGTCGGCGACGGTGCTCATAACCTTCGGTGTGGCTCCGGCGATAGCCAGCGCATCGGTCCACGCGGCTGAGGCCGCCGTCGACGTCGTCTCCGCGATCTCCCATTACAAGCTGGGAAACGTGGACTTCAAAGTAAGCAGGCATATACTTTTACCAGGGATCATAGCCTCGGTGCTTGGGGCCATCTTCGTGAGCGGTCTCTCATTGAAGGTGGCAAAGCCCTTCGTACAGGTCGGGCTTCTCCTCATGGGGCTTTACATACTCTACCGACACATCAGGGAGTATCGACCTGGAACCGGAGGCATGGGGAAGAATAGAGCTATGCTCCTCGGATTCGCCGCGGCATTCATAGACGTCGCCGTTGGAGGTGGTTGGGGTCCACTTGGGACTCCTGCTCTTATCCTTTCGGGGGAGGAGCCGAAGAAGGCCGTAGGAACAATAGAGTTCACGGAGCCCATAATCAGTATCGTGGCCGTGTTGACCTTCGGATTCACACTCGGATTCGAGAAATTCATGTGGAACATGACGCTACCCATGATCATAGGGGGCTTTATCTTGACCCCCATTGGAAGCATACTGACCTCGAAGATGCCCCGACGCCTGCTAGGTTCATTGATAGGGGTATGGCTCATTATCTTGAATGTTTACGGGTTGATAAAAGGATGAAAGAAACTATCCTAAACTACCTGCGCCTTGGGAGGGCTCAAACTTACCCGGCTGACTGGCTGCTGGTATTGGTACCGTTTCTCACGGGAGTCGATGTGCCCCTCATCAGGGTCGTCGCCATGTCTGTTTTCATGTTTTTCATCCATATCATCTCCTTCGGCGAGAACAGCCTTCTCGACTTCACCCAGGGCTATGACAAGGTAGATCCCAGCAAGGCTCATCACCCCTTAAGCACAGGAGCCATAAGCGTCCCTGACGCCATGAAATTCATCCACTGGGGTAAGGCCATACTCGCCACCGTCGGCTGCGTCATGATGATCCTATGGTCTCCGAACCCCGTGATGGCTATGCTCGGCCTATTCCTCTGGTACGCGTGGGGCACAAGTTACAACGTTGGTTTGAGTAAAGTTAGCCTCCTCGGCTTCCTCCCGATCTCCATATGCTTTACGGCCATGGGCGGGTTCGGCTGGTTCCTGAGCCATAAGACCCTAACCCAAACCATCTGGTGGTATCTGGCCTACACGTTCACCGTGATACTGTTCCAGATATCCTGGTCAGGGCACCTGAAGGAGATGGGCCAAGCCGAGAGGTCGAACCTCCTCATCAAGATGGGCGCCAGCCTCAGGGACGGCTTCTTCGAGCCGGGCTGGGCCTTCTTCTACGGCTTCGCCGTCAAGGGTGTCAGCCTCTACTTCCTCACCAGGATAATGGGACCAATCATCTACGACTCGACTTTGATCTGGGTCATTTTCATCCTCTTTGGCATAGGCATCATGACCGCTCTGCTCTGCGCGCCCCGTTACTACGACCGGGCGACGGAGTTGAAACAGATGAGCGCTATGGAGATCGTATCCATATTTGGTCCTCTTCCGATAATGCTACCTTGGATGGACGCGGCTGTGCTGATGATCCTCGGCGTAATTTACTTTGTTGGTGTGAACCGTGCTCTTTGGGGAGTCTCCTATCCCAAAGTCTGAGTTGCAGAAGGCATAAGGTAAAGACCCCATAACCGTTTCTTGGTAGGGAATACCTATAAATACCTCTACCTCTTATTACCTCTAAAAGGTGAAGTGTTTGGAAGAAAAAGAGGAACGGTTCCTGGCCAGAATGGTCCTGGGAGGCCGGATTACCATCCCCTCAGAAATCCGTGAGAAGCTCGGCTTGAAGACGGGTAACCTAGTCAGGGCCACGATCAAAAAGGAGGATGAATGATGAAATCTCTCGAGGAGGTCATGGCCAGGGTCGACGCACTGAAGAAAGACCTGGAGGATCTCGGCGTCCACGTGGGCGTGAAGAGTCTCGGGAGCCTCCTTGAAGATGAAAAGAAGCGCGAGATCGTCAGCATATCCCTGCTCCTGCCTGTGCTCGAGGAGGACCTGGAGGCTGAGACTGAGGAGGTGAAGTGATGGAGAAGAAGGAGTATAATTGGGCTGAGAGGTACGGCTTTGGTTCCGCGAAGGAGTACGTTGAATACATGCGCCAGCACAGGCTCTGGGGCTCGGATGAGTACATCAGGCGCAGCGGGACCATGAACAAGAAACTAGACCTGCAAGGGCTGCCTTCAAGGAGGAGCTCCCGGAAGAGGAGGGGCTGAGGTCTGAGATGAGCAAACCACGTCTACCCTACAAGGATTGGGAAAAACTAGACGAGCTTCTGGGTAAACACGGATTCGGAGGCTACTATGACCTCATTGAATGCCTCAAGGACATAGCCGGTCAATTAGGCTTTAGCAATACCAGAATTGACATAGCAAGCCCAGATGAAAAAGTCGATCTTCCCCAGATGGTCAGCTACCTCAGAGACTGGGCCAGTATGCTCTCGAATACACCTGGCTTTCATGATCTCGCGGACATGGCCGCCATGAAACTCTTGGAGGCCTCGGCCTGATGTACCTTTGTGAGTACGCATTCAACAGGGCAGATCCCAATGACCCAAGTTACAGCCTTGATGAAGTTGATTTCTATGCTTGGACCCCTGCAAAATTTCATTCACAGATACCTAACCACCGCCTCACCCTCCTGAAGAACCTGGTCACAGGCGAGTACGAGTTTCACAGAGTCTACATGCAGACAGTCATCGGTAAGCTGAGAGGCCTAGGCATCGTGGTGACTCAGCGTAAGGCGGGCTACACCGAGGTTGCCTACACGACGAAGAGCCTACAGGAAGCCGCAGACTGGGGCAACCGAGAGTGGGACAAGTTCCACTATGAGCTAGGAGGGGAGCATCACGATGACAAGGTATGTCAGCATGTCTACCCCCATAAGTATAGCTTCTGTCACGGCCCCAAGTACGAGGAGGCCGAGAAATGAGTGTTATATTGTACTCAAGGGATGAATGGGGAGTCTGCAGGTGCGGTCACTATGACTGGCAACACAGCGACTACGTGTATGGCGGAGAGGACGGGCATGACATTATTCCCAGAGCTGAGGGACATGGTAAATGCGGCTTTGAAGGATGTGAGTGCCAACAGTTTACTTGGGTTAAAACAATTTCACATCAAAGAAACGTTCATGGCCCTACGCCAAAATTGGAGACCGGGGAATGAGCCGTCCTGAGTGCCCTGAGTGTGATAAGCTGGGGAAGAGGCTGGCTGAGTGGAACGCCATCTACCCTTTCATGGAGTGGCTTCAGGAGAAGAAGATCTGGCTGGCGCACACCATAACGAAACGTGAATACTACGGCGCGTGCTACGAGGACGAGCCTATGGACACTATGGTCCCTATACCCCAGAACCTCGAGAATCTCCTCTACGAGTACTTCGAGGTGGATCCGGCGGAGCTGGAGCGTGAGCGCAGGGCACTTCTCGAATCCCTGAGGGAGGCCGAGGCCTAATGTCTGACGATAAGTACCTCATAACCGAGTGCTCCGCCCAGGAGTTCAGAGACTGGATGCGAGAGAACGGCCTCAACATCGACTTCATAAGCGACAGAACTCTGGACGCCGAGGACCTAAAGTTCAGACATGATGTCAGACGTGCCTTTCTTCTAGACCTAGAGCAAAGAAGGAGAGGGAGGGCTGAGACCAAATGAGAAAACTCAGACATCCCGGCGCCGTGATGGGGTTGTTCGCCCTGGGCCTTGAGGCCACCGGCGTCGCCTCGGGCGCCTACGTCTACGGCGACTTCCCCCTGAAGATCCTCGGAGTGCCCCTGTGTATCCCGGTGATGTGGGTCCTGGTGATGGCTCTGGCGTACGTCATAAGTAAGGAGCATGGCCCCCTCGCCGGCGTCCTATCGGCATACAGCCTCGACTTGGCGCTGGAGCCCATCGCCTACCACACAAGAGCATGGATTTGGCTGGAGCCCTACACTATGCAGGTTTACTGGGGGTCGACGCTGGCCAACGCCTTGGTCTGGGGTGGGATGTGCTACCTAGGAATCAAGCTATGGGAGTGTAGGTCTATTGAGGAGGAAAAGGGTTGACTGAAATTGACCTTCTGTCTGATCTTCTAGTAGACGTAAATCGATACATGAAATTGATCTCTAAATATAATGCGGATGAGTGCACTACAAGTGAGAAAGCCGAAATCATCCCATTCGCCACACAGATCATGCTAAAGATGATTGGAATTAACACCAGAGTGTCACGAGAAAATGAAAAACGTCTCGATGCCCTGGAGAAAAGGATCGAAGCCCTGAAGGCTGAGGGTTGATGCTTACAGAGAGAGCTGAATACCTCACAGCAGAGGACATGCTCTCTCTAGCACTTATCGACAACAGAAACGTGTTCGCCATCACAGACTACCTGACAAACGATCTCACCCACACCAAGTTCTACCTCGGAGCCAAGGGACTAGGCAAGACCCTGACCGCCATGAAAAGCGTCAACGACCTGCTCAAAGAAAACGCAGAGGTCATCCCCTCTTTCATCCTCTTCCAGGCTCTAGGCCGTCCCTATCTTCTGGATTCACTCAACTTGGCCACAGAGGAGACCTGGGGCGACAGGCTTTCATTCTTCACGGAGGCAGAACCCGACTTGGGTTACTTCTTGGAGAACTCGGACATAATCATTCTGGATGATCTACACTATATGGTTGAAGCCGTTGTACAGGGGACCCTGAAGCCGGAGCTCTTCATTCATCTCCTAGAGACGGTGCTCCAGAAAGCCGATGAAGGAAAGAAGGTTCTGTTGATCAGCGAAGCCCCTCTGAACGTGTATGCCGACGAATTGGATTGGAGAGAACTCGACGTTCTGCTTCCACGCCTCGGTCAGCCTCCTATAAGCACGGCAAATAATGATAGTTTCAGACAGAGGTGGATCAAATCCCTGAAGAAGACGGTGGATTATGTGGCCGCCCGGGAGATCCTGCCCCTCTCTATGAGAGCGTTTTGGAATCTCTGCGAGGTATACAACATAGATATTGACGACGGAGCTCTCGAAATCCTGTGGGCCATCGGCAGCCGGCCTAGAAACTTCCTCAAGTTCTGCAACCTCTTCGGAGAGAAGACGATAACGACCTTTGACATCATAGCGTTCACCAGGGAGAAACTGAAGACAATGAAACGGTCTAGAGGCCTCGCCCTCAACATAAGCCTCCTAGATCATCCGGAATACGAGTTCCAGACACCACCCCGCGTGATCTCCTATATCCTAAAGAGAAAACCCGAGTTCATAGCTGAAAACTGGGACAATATAAAATGGATCTGTGATACATATTTTACCTTCATAATCTACTTAAACTACTTTTGGGTACATAGGATCGCAATGGAATCCAAAAGAAATAACCTAGAGATAAACGCCGACATCCTCCGCGTCGCCCAGGGCGGCGCCCTGAAGACCCATATCGTGTACGGGGCCAACCTGAACTTCGAAGTCGTGAAGGGATACCTGGAGAGACTGATCGGAAGCGGGCTACTCCGACATGACCCCCCAAGATACTACGCCACGGAAAAGGGGGTCATGTACCTGACACGGTTCAACAGCCTAGTCAGGTGCATGTGACTATGTCTAGTCGAAGTAGGCCCAAGGGGCGTGGATATATGAGAGGAAAGTTTGAGGGCGGGGCCTACCTCGTCGTCGTGGCGGGGATAGTGGGTGACCAGCTCTCCACCCGGCTGGGGCTGGCTAGACCCGGCATATACGAGACCAACCCGTACGCGGTCATGCTCATGTCGAAGGGCCTGTGGCTCCCCGTGGACATCCTGCTCCTAACCCTTTCGATAGGCATCCCCGCAGTCCTGATGAGGAAGTGGGGCTTCGAGGGGAGGTGGGCTGTCCTCTCCTTCCCGCTTGTCCTCGGCACCCTCAGGCTCGCGGCGGCTGTATGGAACCTGCACCTCTTCCTATTCTAGGCGAAACACCGCCTATTTTGAACTGGAGTCTAAAAACTTATAAGATTTAGCAGTTATACTTCGGTATGATTGGTATGTCTGTAATTGAGACGGTTAGGCTCGTACTCGAGGAATACGAAATAGGCGAGCCCTGGAAGCTCACGAAGGGCGCCGGCTTCGTAGTCCCGATACTGGGGAGGCCCCCGTTCCCCGATCGTAACTACGTCCTCCTACAGGAGGTCCTGGACGATGTGACCTTCAAGGACACGGGAGGCATAGGCGATGTCGGCGTCTCCAACCGGAGCGGTCGACCCGTCTTCGTTCGGAAGGGGACGATGCTGAAGGGTGTGGGGACGCAGAGCAGGAGCCCCGTCGCTGGGGTCGTCCTCGAGCCCATCAATGCGATGATCAAGGTGCCGGTCAACTGCATACACGCGAGTCACGGGATTAGGGCCGGGGCTTTCTTCACGGCCATGGGGGTCACTCCCCACACAGTTTATGAGGACCTGGGCCAGCAGTCGGCGACCTGGGCATCCATATCTAACTACTCTGCACGTGCAAGAGCGGGAGGAAGTAGGGCCGGTGGCCTCTCCGCTGGTTTCATGGCTAGCCTGAGTCCTGACAGTCTGGTGGACATCGAGGAGAGCGTCGGTAAGTTCAGGGAGGACGTGGACGACATCCTGAGCCAGATACCTGGAGACCACGTGCACCAGGTGGGCATCGCCGTCTTCGACCTCAAGGGCGTCGCCGGCGTCGAGGTCTTCGACCACCCCGCCAGCTGGAGAGCCTTTTCCGATAGCATTACCAGAAGCTACGCCGAGATCCTCACCGAGGAAGTCTCCGACCTCTACGAGATCAAGATGGACAGGGCCGAGCCCGTCCTCAGGGACTTCCTTAAGAAGGCCTGCGATGCCGAGAGGACCTTGGTGACAGAAAACAAGGTATCGAAGATATGGGCCCTCACCTCCGAGGGGGTCGACGGTGAACTCGCCGAGGTCGAGGGCAGAGAGATCCACCTCGTCCTCTCTAGAAGTAGGGAACGCCGGCAGTCACAGACCTCCCAACAGGTCTTACAGGGAGTCGATCGGTGGAGGATAACCAATCAGAGTCCGAGGCAACCACCCAGGAGGACGAGAGAAAGAGAGGTGTCCCCAGTCATCTTAACCACCACAATGCGTTCACCGGAGTGGTATCGCAGGAAAGGAAGCGTGGACCTCCTCCAGAAACTCGGCGATGAACCCCACAGATTCACCGAGCTTCTGTCAAGCATGGATGTCTCCCGGGGGACCCTGAGCTACCGCATAAGTGAGGCAAAGGACATGGGCCTGATCCACAGGACCATACGCCAGGAGAACGGACAGCCCGTGTGGAGCCTCACGGCCCAGGGCAAGGAGGAGTCAAAGCAACTAAAGGTCGATGCGGGGTAGAGCTTAAATAAACTACCCCGCAATTGCTTGGTAATGAAGGCCTGTGAAGTCTGCGGGGCTGAGTACGAACCAGCGTGGAATAGGCCTGAACAAAAATACTGTTCTTCAAAATGTAGAGAGAAGGCTAAGCATTATTATCCGCGCTCTGTAGATGTCAGCAAACCTACCAAGAACTGCGAGATCTGTGGAAATGCATTTAACCCTCATAAATTCAATCCTCATCAAAAATACTGTTCTCAACAATGCAAAATGAGGGCCTATAATCAGGGAAGCGGGAAGGCTCTTTACAGGGAGAGAAGATTAAAATGCATAGAAATAATGGGCGGACACTGTAAAAGATGTGGGTCTGAGGAGATAAATGTTCTAGAATTTGATCATATCTATAGCGATCCCGATAATGACCCTTTCAGAAAGAGGTCTCGTAGAGATGTCAGAACCCCAAAAACTATGTTTAGGTGGATCTTGAAAAATCCAGACGAGGCTAAAAAGAGGCTTCAGCTTCTATGTAGCGCTTGTAATCGGCTTAAATCTACTGAGGTTAATTGATGTCGCTCCGGGCCCCGCAACCCTTGACGGGCTATATATTATATAGAGTCACGCCCATATTGAACGGGGCGGAAGGAGACTTCTAGGTTGCCCGACTGAGATTTTTCCTCCTCCGCCCCGCCGGGGGATTCTTTGCAGTCTTCCCCCGGCGAAACTCGTTTACATAGATTTTAACCACCCATAGCAAATATTATATACTGCTGTTGCACACAGGTAAAACAGTCGGGCAATCTGATGACAAAATATCGAACCGTATCTATCCCCCTCGGCATTGCAGACGACATAGAGGAGCTTATGGAAAAATTCGGGTACTGGCCGAGCGTCGGCGCCTTCGTCCGCGAGGCCGCCATAAAGATGGTGACGGAGTGGCAGGACAGGCTAAAGGAGGACCCCGCCATGTCTGTGCCCATACCGATTGTCCTCGATGAGGAGGGGCGAAAAATAGACCGGCTAAAGGAGACCGAAGCTAAGGAGAAGAAGTCATGACAAACCGCGATGCTCTAATCGCGGGGGTGAGAACTACCCGGGCCTTGGACGAGGCCGCGAAGTGCCGACAGCCCACGTGGGCAGAAGACGGACTTGTACCGTTCCGTGCTTGGAAGGGCGGAAGCCCTGGGCGAAACGGGCTTGAAACAAAAGGAAATATGAAAATGGAATTTAGAAAGAAGATGATGATGATTCCGATACTCGCTCTACTTTTAGTGAGCGTACCAATGGTTCTAGCTATTGACATCGACATTGATTCTGATGACCCTGTCGCAGTAGAGACGTTAGCAGCAACTATATCTTGGGACGGAAGTGGCTTTGTTGATATTGATGCGATGGTGAACGATGATGCTAGTGTTGACTTCTTCACGGGTGGAGACTCCATTTCTGGAAGTCTCTATCTTAAAGATTATGGAACAGGCATGTATGACGTTAACACCTTCACTACAAACGTAAATGCATACGTCGAGGATGGTTACATCCAGTATGGGATCGACCGCCTTGATAGTGGTCCCTATGGTCCTGCTGACCAATCTGCATATAGCTACGTTGGAGCAACGGGATCGGCATCAATGACTTACACGGTAATAACTAACTACGCGAGTTTATACAGCGCCAGTTATTCAAATAACTTCGCTGCAGATGCTGGAGAAGGGACATATTTTGCAGAGCATAGAACCGATAATGGAGATAACAACGCCTACTTCCTCGCTGGAGGAACTGGAGTGCTTGATGTTGACCATGCTATTGATGGTTATACAACGCATTCAAGTATCGGCTTCGGTAGAGGCTGTGGTTGTTATACAAAGGCAAACGTTGAACAGACAGGCTCAGGATCCTTCGTAGTTGGTGGTTACTTTGAGAATACTGTATCAGGTGGATATGATGGTATTCACGACAAGACTCCTTCATGGACCGCCAGTGGACCAGTGACCTATCTACAGAGTTTCAGCTTCAGTGACGGATTCAGCTGGACAGATTATTCCTTCGACGGGAACTAACCATGTACAACAACAATCTAACCTCCCTTTTTTATGACGTCCCTGCGGGGTCACAGCCAAACGGGACGAGAAGCAAAGAGGAGAAAAGAAATGAGTAGAAAGAAAATGATCTATGCAATCCTTCCGATTGTACTATTGTTGGTCATGACTGTCCCATTTGGATTGGCTGATACTGTAACCATCGATGTTGATATGGATGGTGACGCTTACGTGAACATTCAGAACGATAATGGCACTTTTAGTCTTATCTACAATGGTAGAGATATCCTCGCAGAGCTAGAGCATGCACAGAAGTCTGTAAATGATATAGAAAAGACTCTCATTTACTGGTATGGGTTAAAAGAAGCAGGTAAATTGGAGGATCATCTACTTATCGTCGAAGAGCAGCTGAACAATCTCACCAGAGATCTGAATATTATTTTAGATGGCTTGTACAGGAACTTGGGCTTTACAATGCACGCAATAGGAATAAATCCTGGGGCAACTTCCGTTGCGATACAGATGATTGCTGGAAATGCGACAGTTGCAGAATATATCGATGATATGCTTGTTGACCTCGATGATATCTTGATAGATCTCAACGCCACCGATCAGGAGTTTGCCTCAATACAGTCTCAGATCGAGGAGATATACATCGCGGCGGAAACGCAAAACATGGTCTTGATGGAGACTCGGCTCGATATTTTGGACCTAAATGCAACTCTCAATGCTGAAATAATGAATCTCACAGAACGCTTTAACAAGACACTGGAGCAGATTTGGTTCGCTGATATGGAGTTGGACAATAAGATAGGCGCAGGACTAGAGGAACTTCGAGATGAATACCTAGATGAACTTCGAGATGAATACCTAGATGAAATATGCACTCTAAATAAGGAACTTGATAATCAGAGAATATTATCTTTTGGTGGATTCTGTGTTGATATCTTCCTGTTGTTGGGATTGTTTGTGATATTCGCTAGAGAAAAGCCCAAAATTCAGCAATCGGACGAAATTAATGTTCAGCAATCTGATGAATCTGACCCGAGGGCAGGAGGGCCCAGAGGAAGGTGGACGAGACAGGCGACACCGTCTTCGTGAAGGATATAACGATCAAAGTATTCGACCACGCAACCGGCAGGATAAACGACCTCACGATGGGCGTATCGACGGCACCAGTTGACATCGTCGCATAAAAATGAGGCAAAAAGGACATAGGCGGACAACAAGACTTTTGTGAAACGCTAAACACTAAGCATTTTAGGATTCAGAGACAATATCACACACCCTCGGCCGAGGCGATATCGTCGATGAAGAATCCAACACGATTCTCCGAGCAATCCCCCAGGGGGCATCGCTGAGTGTCCTACCCGAAGTGGGACACCGGAAGAGGCAAGTGGACCATAAAGAAGGTCTTGAAGAACGTCATACAGGCGAACGGCGGCGAGATGCCCGTCGAGGACCTGCTTGCCCAGATGAGTCAGAGGGGCTACCTCAAGGAACCTCTGCGACGTAGCCTGGAAGCCCTCGACGTCGAGGTCACAGACGGGGTGGCGAGGCTGAGATAATGGCCAAGGATAGGTTACTATCACCAAATGGCGGTAACTCGGAAATATATATAATAATACAGAAAATGAAGTTATTATTACCAAATGGAAGTGACAACTCACCATTTCAGCGCGCTCTAAGTGCCGAGAAGTTACTCTCATTTCTTGATAGAGTCTTCAGCAGCAAGGCTGTAGGTGAAGTCTTTGTCTATCTTCTTGATAGAAAGGCATGTACGGCATGGCTTCTCCAGATTCATCTGAATATGCCAGAGGTAACAACGTACAGAGCTTTGAAGCGCCTCAGATCGCTAGGTGTCCTTGAAAAGGTAATGAGAATCAAAAAACCCGTTAAGTCGGCAGGGGGGCCCCGTCCGACGGTCTGGGCAATTCTCGGTGCCTCTAGGGAGGACATCGCAAGCGTGATAGGGGAGCATAATCGTTCTCTAAGCCCAAAATACAGAGTGGCCGAAGAAATCGTTCAGGCTATGATGAAGGATTTCCTGAGCATAAGAGTCAAACAAGAGATAACCAGAAAGGAGATCCATTTTGTTCTCAACGAGTTTAAGATGCCCTACAGAAAATACGATGTACAGTTGTTTGTCGAACAGATATTCAAAGCTAAAGGAATTAAGGTATGGTAAAAATGAGTCTCAGAGAACTCATCATCAGGAGAGACGAAGGAAAATGCCGTTTATGCAAGGATATAAAGAATGAATCAGATTTAGAGATTCATCACATTAAACACGAGCAAAGCGACTTCGACGAAATCATATCTACCTGTGACACCTGTCATACAGAGATTCATAAAATAGAAACAGCCTTGAGAAAAGGAACCATTTCAACCTACTCATGCGGACGTTGCAAAGATAAACCCAGATTTCTTCAGCATAAGTTTTACGATAAATCAGAGATAAGGATATGTCCAAATTGCTTATGCGGTGATCAAAAGGCAGCCGATGGAAGTATTGAAGCGATCTGGCTCGGAGTTGAACCACTTCAAATTCTGAAAGAATACTTGATTGAAGAAGGTATTAACCTTGATCCATATAATCTCATTCAGAAGAGAGAGCCATTCCGTACAAGTTTTCAAGATCCGAAACCAGAGTGGTATAAAGAAATAGAGGAAACTATAGGCTACTTAGTACAAAATAAGGTAAAAGTCACTATTGACGTTTTAGATAGACCATTCTTTGAGGAAAAAGGCAAAATATGGTAGGCAAGCAGGGAGTGAAACAATGATGGACGAGTTCAAAGATTTCAAGACCCTCTACGAAGAGCAGAAGGAAAAGGTCGATAAGAGCAGGAGTCAGCCCGAGACGAAGAAGCCCCTGAATTCCACCGGCCGCGTGTGTGAGTACTTTACCTCGGACGGCTGTGAGGCCTCCAGGGAAGCTGCCAGGCTGGGGCTTGCGAAAAAGGTGTTCGTTTGCAATGGGATAATTCAGACATTGTGTCCGGTTCGCCGGCAGCTGGTGGCTGGCATGACCGTTCAGGAGATATACGAAAGAAAGAGCAGAGAGTGAAAGCATGGCGATAAAAGAGATCTCTGAATTACAAACCCCAGAAATACAGATTGATAAAATAATCATCGGGAAACGATTCAGGGAGGATTTGGGGGATATAAAATCTCTTACGAAAAGCATATGCGATGTTGGTCTTCTTCACCCAATAGTCGTGGACGAAAACTATCATCTGATAGCTGGTCGCAGGCGCCTAGAGGCCTGTAAGAGCCTCGGCTGGAAGAAGATCCCCGTCCACATAGTTTCGCTGGAGGATTTGAAGAGGGGTGAGTTTGATGAAAATGCAATACGAAAGAATTTTACAGCTAGTGAAATGGTGGCAGTCAAAAGATATTATGAGCCAGAGGTCAAATCTGAAGCAAAGAAGAGACAGGAAGAATTAGGGCGCACTCAGGGGAAAGACCCTTCCGGTAAATTTCCGGAAGGGGTAAAGGGGGATACACGGGACATTGTCGCAAAGTTTGCTGGCGTGAGCGGAAGGACACTTGAAAAAGCTGAGGATATAGTGGATGCCGCTGAAGCAGATCCCGAAACCTTCGGCGATATCCTAGAGGATGTTGATTCCGGTAAAACAAGCATAAGTCACGCTCACACGAAAATTAATCGCAGAAAGAAGCACAAGGATCCACCTCCACTCCCCGAGGGTATCTTCGACGTTATACTCGCAGATCCTCCCTGGCAATATTACCTGCCCCTCAGGGGCGCCCCAGACGCGCACTATGAGACCATGTCCACCGAGGATATCTGCAACCTAGAGGTTGAAGGCGTATCGATAAAGGAAAAAATAGGAGGCGATGCCATTCTCTTCCTATGGGCTACTAATCCAAAGTTGAAGGTCGCCCTTGAGGTCATAGAATCTTGGGGTTTCACATATGTCACAAATATGGTGTGGGTTAAAGAGAAGTGGGGTACAGGATATTACTTTCGAGGGCAGCATGAGCTTCTACTTATCGCTAAGAAGGGCAAGATACCTCCTCCCGTCGAAGAGGTCAGGCCATCTTCCGTCCTGCACTCGCCAGTCCGTGAGCATAGTAGAAAACCCGACGAGGTTTACGACATCATAGAAACCCTATATCCTAATCGCCAATATCTTGAACTCTTTTCACGAAACGAACGAGAAGGATGGGAGATGTGGGGACATGATACACGATAAGGCTGCCTCAATGCGCCAAGAGCGTCAGGACATGCCCAAGATCCGCAGCTGGCTTGAGAACCTCCTCGGCTGCACCTTCCAAGACACCTCCCGCCCCGAGCAGCTCCAAGACATGGATCTCAAAAGCTCGGATGGTGAATACTACGAAGTCAAGATCAGAGGAGCAGAATACCGACCCTTCTACAAGAAAGATATCCTACTTGAGACCATAAGTGACGACCAGAAAGACAGCGACGGTTGGATATACTATTCTGAAGCCGATTGGCTGATTTACCTCTTCAAACCTCTTGATGACCTCATCGGCTACAAAATTTCAATGCCGGTGCTTAAGAAATGGTGGAAATTCAACGAGCACCGGAGAGCCTGGAAAAAGAAGAAGGTCCCCAACAAGGGTTATAACACAATCAACCGGGTTATCCCCCTAAAATTCTTGGAGGATGTACAGATCACTTACCTGCCTGGGGAGGCAGGTGGATACAAAGTTGGATAGTAATGCGCACGCGAGGGGTTGACGTTTAAAGGGGAAATGTAAATGAGCTATAGGGAGATCTCCGAGGACAGGGTCCTGAAGTTCCCCGGGACACCGGGGTTCAAGGGCTGGGAGCCGTTTTTCACGCCAGATTCCACAACCCATCCAGCAAAAATGTGCCTGAACCTGCTTCGCTGGATTTTGGAGACATTTACCTCTCCAAATGATACCGTCCTCGACCCGATGGCTGGGACGGGGAGTACCATGGTCCTCGCCAGTCTGCTGGGGAGGCACGGCGTCGCCGTTGAGTACGAGCCCAGGTTCTGTGAGATGATCAGGGAGAACATCGTGCGGACGGAAAGGCAGACGACGCTGACGCCGAAGGGCGGGATGACCTGCATCCAGGGCGACGCCCGGGAGCTCTCGAAGCTGCTGGAGGAGTCGGACACCATAATCACCAGCCCACCCTATGGTGAAGCTCAGAGTGGTGGAGGGATAGCCGTGAAGGGGTATGATGGTCCCAAACATTCTCCAACGGATCTAGTCGGTGAAAGGAGCTATATGCCTGACAAGTTCGAGGGGAAGGGAAACATAAGTCGGCTAAAATACGGCGAACCCGTGGACGTCGTAGTTACTTCTCCGCCTTACGAATCCACGTACCTTGATGGAAAAGATGTGGAAAGGAGAATTGAAAGACTCAAGGAGGCTGGCCACGACCCAAAGGACTTCATTGGAGGACAGGCCAGAGATGTCACACTCAAAAACTATGATAAGGTTGACGTCGTGGTTACCTCTCCGCCTTATGAGGGCTCGGTTCCGGCTTACGACGAGGGGTGGCTCGAGGAGCACTGGGACGACGATCGCGATTCGCCGAAGCATAAGACCATGAGGTTCGGCAGGTCCATGAGGAGCTATCCCAAAAAGGTGGACACCGTGGTCATGAGCCCTCCTTACTCTCTTACCCGAGAGGGAAGCGACAGAATAGCCACGGGTATAGATGTGAAGACAGGGAAATCTCTCTGGAGCAAGACGGGATCAGAGTTCTCTGAGGGGAATATTCAGAAGCTCCCTCACGGGGATGTCGACGCCGTGGTCACCTCTCCGCCCTACGGGAACCGCCTCGCGGACGATGTCGTTCAGGATGGGGATGAGGCTCGGATGAGCTACAGGCAGGCGATAGACTCCATCGTAACCTCGCCACCCTATGAAGAAGGTCTTAGGCATAGGGGGCAAAATTACGAAGAAGTTAGGGAGAAGTTACTCGCCCAAGGATATTCTGAGGAATACATCAAGGCCTCATGGAGTCAGCCTCACCAGTGCCAACGCTGGGCGGAGGAGGCCTATGGGGAAGATTCAGATAATATCGGCAACCTGAAGAGTGAGTCATACTTGGAGGCGATGCTCCAAGTTTTTAGAGAATGTTATAAAGCCCTCAAGAATACGGGCGTCATGGTCCTCGTAGTCAAGAATTTCATAAGGGATAAGGAGGTGGTTCGCCTCGACGAGGACACAATCAAGCTCTGCGAGGCCGCTGGCTTCCGCCTCTCCGATCGCTGGTACTTCAAACTGCCCCAAAGATCCTTCTGGCGAATTTTGTATAAAAGACGCTACCCGGATGTCCCTGAGGTTGAGTACGAGGACGTAATTGTGTTCGAGAAGGAGTCTATGTTGTCCAGGGCATGGTGACGTCCATGAGGGGACGGACTATTTGCACAGTCTCTATGGCTGATAAGCCGTGGCTCCATTGAAGTGCACCAGACGTAGAAAAGGGCGTCACCTCGGAGCAGTGCTCTTAAAGATTTATATTTCAACTAAAGTTTTATATTAAAGGTAGAGTGTAGTCTCACTGGTGCAAACCGTGAAGTATGACACCAGCGAGACAGGATGGAGGACCATCCTGAAGGATTATGCGGCTGACCTCCTAGAAAAGTTTATCCTGGAGTGGCGCCTCGAGGGGAAGACCTTCGAGATGAATTCCGGGGAGGCTTTCAGGTACGAGTCCAAGCAGCTGGAGGAACAGGATAGAACCATCTCCCGCGCCTCGATCATCTTTGCGCTCAACGACATGGTCGACATGGGGCTCTTGGCATACAGGGACAAGACGGGGAAGGGAGGCCACCACCGGGTCTACAGTTTGGCCATGACGCCCCTCCAGCTCGAGGTCTACGTCGTCACGAATATCCTTCAGAGGGTCAGGGACACCTGGCCCGACGTATATCAGAAGGTCGTCGAAGTTGTCCAGTGACTTCGACAAATTGACTGAGGACGAGCAGGACGACGTCGCCAGAGCCAAGATGAGGGATATCCTGGCCAAGCCGGAGCTCGACGAGAGAGACGTGGCGACGGTCGCAGCGTGTGTGGCCTTCATAGGGTCCAGCCCCAAGATTGCTGACAAGTTCGCCCAGGCCCTCTTGGACGCTTCGGAGAGTCTCTCGAGTGGGCTCTGCGTCCGGTGTGGGTCTGAGCCTCCAGGAACAGGGCCCGCCAGCTGCCTCATCTGCCAGAGCATCAGGAGCGTTCAGACCCTGAAGATCGTGGAGCGGAAAGGCCACGTCGAGGAGGGTCCTCCCCGGGAGGAGACTAAGGCACCGGAGCCCATCGAAGCCCTGGCCATGACTCCAGGCATCAAGGTCGTGGAAGCCCCGGTCACCAAGCCCTGGACGGAGAAGGAGCTCAATAAACTGAAGATGAATGCCCACCTCCATGTGGAGACTCTGGTCTGGTTGATGAGCCGGACGGCTGAGGAGATACAGGAAAAACTAAAGGAGGTCTCGGGCTAGATGTCGACTGAGGAGCGCCTGCACCAGATGGAGAAGCGCCTGGAGCAGCTCGAGGAGAAGACGGACCTGGGCGGAGATATCGAGGAGGTGAAGTTGATTTGAGTTTTCAGGATAAGGTCAAGGCGATCGTGGCCTCGATTCGTAATGAGTTGGAGCGGATTGAAATGCACGCCGAGCCATCCGAGGACGGAGGGCCCGACTACGACACAATCGATAGCTTGACAGATCTCATCGAAGGCCACGTTGAGGACCTCCGGGATCTCATCGAGGAAATATTAGAAGAGGCTGAGGGCTGATGATAATTAAAGAGCAGAGAGGTAAGCAGTGTCCGCTGGGATACGACTTCGACGTCGGTGACGTGTCCTGTGAGGAGTGCGACCACTTCATCCACGAATTTTCTGAACACGTCAACGAGCAGGGCGTCAATGCCTCCGACGAATATTGCAAACTGCTCAAGGAGGCTGAGGGCTGACGGCCGAAGAACAAGAGAGAGCCATCGCCGAGAGCGAACTGGCCATGGAGCTCCTAGACACACCCTTGCGGAAAGTCTACGGCCGAATCATCTCAATGATCGGAGTTGATATCTGGGACCAGCGCTTTGTGCGCGATTGTCTCGATGGATTCGCGCAGTGCCTCAAGACCCTCGACGCCGATTATGAGACTATCGACCTCCTCACCCTCTATTACCACATGAAACTGGAGGCTGAGGGCGTTGAGTGATGAAACGGGTTTGGCTGGGCCTATCAAGGAGATTCGGAGGAGCCTCAAGATTCTTATCGCGGGCCTCGAGTCCACGCAGAGCCTCGTGGACACCCTGGATCGGGAGGTGTCCAAGCTGAAGAAGCAGGTAGACGCCCTGAAGGAGGAAGTTGAGTGATGTCGGTGTATAAGGAACGCGTGACCTTGACCCTGACGAAGCCCTACCTGGACGGCATGGACCGCCTGAGGAGGGAGGGCATCTACATGGAGAGGGCGGAGGTGATCAGGGACGCCCTCCGCCTCCTCCTCGAAGTCCGGGGCATACCTCCCTTCTATCCGGAGGTGAGAGGCTGATGGTAGAGACGAGGAGGGCTGAGATGAAAAGGACGAAACACATGTCCTTCAACTTTGAGGTTACCCCAGAAATGTTTGTGGCTATCGAGAACAAGATGAGAGAGGATATGTACCCCTCTAAAAGTGAGCTCATGCGAGGCCTTCTTCGACGCTGGCTCAAGGAGGCCTCGGGCTGATGAGGATGACCCAGCATTGGGCATACCTCAACGAGGAAGGCATGAAGACGTGGGGACATATCTATCCAGACAAGACGGTGCCCGTCCTCAGCATGATACCTCAATACGGGCCCCTGGGGCCTCCAGATTCACCGCCTCAGCACTACTTCCTCGTCTACCTCGAGGAGCTCACCGAGAAGCAGCTCGAGGCGACCCTGGACATCCTCACGGAGCGGTTTCAGGCGCCCAGAGAGGTGATGCGCAAGGAGTTCATGGAGCACGGTCTTCCCCTGAGGCAGAGCCTGACGAACGGCTCGGGAACCAACAATCCGGGGATGTTTCTATGAACCGGCTTATCCTCTCAAACAAGGAGTTCCAGAAGATGCCCTACGCTAACACCCCGACCGCCTGGACAAAGACGAAGGGCGAGTGCGAGGGTATCCTCTACGGGCTGAGGTCCAAGGGGATCCTCAAGAAGCATGGCTGGGTGACGGAGGGAGATGCGGACGACGAGGTCGATACGCTCTACATGGAGCTCGAGATCCCCGTCAGCGAAACTCAGATCAGGACTATTAACCTCAAGTTCCAGCCGACGATGATCTACACCGAGCATTGGAAGGGCGCCATAAAGCGGGGTGACAAGAGGCTAGTAACCAAGTGCCATAAGAACGCGTCCTGGAGGATGTTCTACTGGCACTTCAAGTCGAAGATGGAGGCGGTCCAGTATGGCTTGGTCACCATGGAGAACGAGTTCATGAGCAATATCATGCACTACCTCAAAGACGACAGGGGGAAGATCACGGGGGAGATCACCTTCGGCGAGGCCCTGAAGATGCTCCTGCTGGAGGACAAGATCGGCGCCGTCCTCGAGGATAAGCGCGAGGTCAAGGTCGTCGACGCCGAGGTGGTCGACCACCGTTGACATTGAGGATGAAAAGTGAATGGCTGAGTATGACGAAGATTACAGACGGGCTGTTCAAAAGACCATGATCCTGACGGCCATCGTCATCACCATAACAGTCCTCGGCGCCTACTTGATTGGGCGATTTTGGGGAGGCTGAGTGATGTCCTGGTCTTTCGATTGGATCTCCTTCCTGGTCGGCTTTATCGTGGGTGTCACGGTCACATGTAACTATCTCGAGTGGAGGGACAAGCGGATGCGGATGCATTGGGAGAGAAAAGGAGAGAAACTAAAGTGATGAACTTCAAAAATAAAGTTCTCGAGGCCGCTCAGGATCTATGGGGCTTGGAGCCTCAGATGCTCATGGTCGGCGAGGAGTCGACGGAGCTCGCTCACGCCGTATTCAAGTGGCGTAGGGCCTACAGGAAATACTGGAGCTGTCCAGATGACGCTGACGAGCTCGAGCGCAAGGCCATCAGCCGCGCACTCGTAAAGGCCACGGATCATGTTAGAGACGAGGCCATGGACGTCCTCCTCATGATCGACCAGCTGAAGATGATGCAGCCAGCAGACTACGACACGCTCTATGAGGAGAAGCTACAGGCCTGCGCTCAGAAGCTGAGAAACGCGGGGGTCCAGGTATGAGGTTGACAAATACGGAGGAAAAGTAAATGGGTAGCACGACTATTCTTGAAAGACTGGTTAATGACCTTAAATTCACTGCGCTTAACGTGAATAGCGCTTTAACGAGTTATGATTGTGACGATTTTAAGTACTATCTCAAAAGAGCCGAAAAGAGTATTCAGGAGACCCTGAAGTACATAGAGGAGAACGAAGAGGATGTTTCAGCTGTTCTAGTTAAAACACAGGTGAAAAAGGCGAAGGATAAACTCAAGGACGTGTTCATGATATTGAAAGAGGCTGCGTCTGCGGCCCGCCCCCCTGGAGGCTATAGGTGGCTTGATGATTTCCTAGAGGGGGCTA